>JAEEGL015259275.1_pt1 | contig 11491 bp, 7 predicted proteins | sample 9134231 | NCBI WGS metagenome assembly JAEEGL01 (sample SAMN16246548, study PRJNA631951) | gut metagenome | biome: gut microbiome; feature: rumen; material: fiber-attached | host: Bos | place: Iran: Karaj | collected 2018-10
CAGGAAGATTTTCGTTTGCCTCCAAGGTTGAACGCATTAATTATACCACACAAAAAAAGTGACAGAAAGAAAATCATTGACTTTTTGTGCCAAAGTGAGAAAATATTTTCTATGACGATTACAGAAAATAAAACTGCAGACAACGTTGACCTGATTGTTTCAGGCAGATTAGATACCACGACAGCCCCGCAGCTGGAATCCCGCCTGAAAGAAGCTGCCAAAGGCATGAAGACGATGATCATCGACTTAAAGGATGTTGAATACATCTCAAGCGCGGGATTAAGAGTCGTTCTCGTCGCCCACAAACTTATGGCAGGTTTCGGAGGAAGACTTGCAGTAAGAAATCCTTCTCCATTCTGCAAGCAGGTTTTTAACGCGACAGGAATGGATTCAATTCTTACGATTATTTAATTTGACTTTTCTCAAAACCAAGGCTCCGCATCCAAGCGGAGTTTTTTATTGAATGATTTTCTCTATAGCAAGGACATTTTTTTCATCAGCGTAATCGTATTCGATTTTATCCATAAATTTTTTCGTCAAAAAGATTCCAAGTCCTCCTATTTCGCGCTCATCTGCAGAAAGCGTAATGTCAGGATCACCCCGCGTCAACGGATTGAACGGCTTTCCTGAGTCCGAAAATACAATCCTCAAACGTTTTTCACTTTCAAAAAACTCACATGAAATATCAACGCTGCCAGTTTCTTCTCCATAAGCGTAATGGGCGATGTTTATGTAAATTTCCTCAACAGCAAGGTCGATTTTATTAAGCACTTCAGGAGAACACTCATCAGGAATAAAGGAATGGATGAAATCATTAACCAGGGACATGTTTTCATCTGTGGCAGGAATTTTTCTTGTTTTTAAAGCCATGCACACCTCTCTATTTCTTTAGGGAAAGTTCCAGCATCGTTATGTCATCAAACTGGGGAGCATCTCCGACAAATTCATCAAGGGAAGAGCGGATCGTACCAAGCATTTCTTTTGATGATTTATTCTGGGCGCCGGTAACGACCAAAAGAAGCCTGTCTTCACCAAACATTTCGTTTGCCTCGTTCGTCGCCTCGGTGACTCCATCCGTATAAACAAAAAGCCTGTCTCCAGGATTTAAAGTGATTTTGTGATTCTGATACTTTACGCCCGGAAGGCCAGCAAGCATGAGGTTTGGCTTTACGTTCAGATAAGACACGTTGTTATCGTGATAAATCAGCGGAGAAGCGTGTCCTGCATTTACAAAAACAAGCTCGCCAGTGCTCAATGTGAGGATTCCCATCCAGCATGTTACGAAAAGGCCGGCATCGTTTCCCTCACACAATTCATTATTTATGTTCGTAAAGACATCAGCCGGATCAAGATTGTGAAGCGCGCCATTTTTGAGTAGGGTCTTTGCGACTACCATAAAGAGAGCCGCAGGAACTCCCTTGCCGCTTACGTCACCGACAACGACTGCAAAGTGATCGTCATCAATCATAAAAAAGTCATAGAAGTCTCCGCCGACTTCTTTTGCAGGACTCATGGTTGCAAAAAGCTCAAGTTCCGGATGGTCAGCATAAGGCGGGAAAATACGCGGAAGCATGTTTGCCTGGATCTGAGTCGCAACGTCAAGCTCCGTGCTGAGCCTCTCTTTTTCTGCGGTGGTCCTTTTTATTTCGTCGAGGAAGCGGTGAATGTCCTTACTCATTTTTTCTACGGCACGCGCCAAAATCGCAGGCTCGCTTTTTCCGTGGATTTTCTCAAGAATTCCAGTAAGCTCTCCCTTGTGCTCCGCAAACTCAGAAGTCTCTTTTGTCACAAGCACAAGCGGCTTTATCAGCATCTTAAAGAGAATGAGGATAAACACTGCAAGAAAGAAAATCGTCAATACGAACGAAAGAATGAATGTCGTGTTCAGATAGCGGGACTTAAAGCCTTTTATTTCGCTCATAGGCTTTACGATGCTGAGGATTCCAGTGACTTCACCAGAGGAAGCGATTATCGGTACGGAAGTCGTGACGTGCCCGCCCGTGGAATTGTACACGAAATTAACAGCACTCTCGCCCCTTTCCATGACATTTTTTATTTCGCCAATGCGCTCATCATCATATTTTTTTAGGGAATTTATTTTTCCGAGCGGATATGCACTGATTTTTGGATTTTCCTTGATTACCTCTGGGTGAACGGTGTCATAGATATATATTCTTGAGGCAAAGGCCTTGTCAGGAACCGTAACATAAATATAGGCAAGTTTTGCAGTTTTCGTAAGCTCATCAAGTTTTGAGTTTGTGATTTCCCATTCATCATCAACAACAGGATTCAACGCATATGAGGAAATTGAATCGGCATCGATAAAGGAAAGAGCCGTATCTGCAATCTGCTTGGTTATTTCCTCATATTGCTCCTCAAAAAGCTTCTTGAACACTTTATAACCGACAAAACCGGAAGCCGACATGAGGATAAGGCAAAGAAAAACGATAAAAAGAGGAAATGTAAATAACAGGCTTGAGAAATTGGGTTTTCGTCTGAGTTCTTTCATAATGCTTTCAGTATAAGTCATAAAATTCAAAAAGACAAAACTTGAATTTAAAAACAAAGGTGTTTTTCTAACATTGCAATGCTAAATTTCCGATAGTAAAAGGAGATAAAAATCAAAATCTAAAAATCTTTTTTGGGAGAAAAGATGATTATGAATAAACGAACATTCGCCACAGCTTTTTCTGCGGCTTTAATCGCATCCGTCATGATTCTTGCAGGATGCACTACTACAGGACAGAGCGATGACTCAGTTCAAAGTCTCATCCTGCAGGGACGTTATGAAGAAGCAAAGGAAATATTCAAGACAAAAACAAACATAAACAGCACTGACAGGAACGGAGACACCGCGCTTCACATTGCGGCAAAAGTCAACGAGGCAGACATGATAAGCTTCCTCATCATAAAAGGCGCTGACACAGAAATCAAAAATGATGACGGTGATACTCCGATTCATGTCGCAATCAAAAACGACAACCTTAATGCGGCGAGAGTCCTTTCAATCGTGCACGGGGACATTTTTTCAAAAGATTCTCATGGAAACACTGCCCTTCAGCTCGCGCTTGAAAAAGGTGATTTCTGGTACGAGGCGATGATAAACAATCAGACGGGAAACCTTCGCGATGAAAACGGAGAGTCTATCGTCCACTACTTTGTAAAGACCCGCGATGAGAAAGCCATAGACCGATGCATTGCGCTAAAAGTTCCTCTTTCCGTAAAAGACAAAGACGGAATTACTCCGCTCGCACTCGCCTACAAAAATATGGATGATGATGTATGCGCACGAATTGCGGCAAAACTCATCTTAAACGGCAGCGAGCTTGTGAGAAAGGAATATTCATATTTTGAGGATGCGGTAAAGACTCACAACATGATCTTGAGGTTTGATGATGGACAGACTCCGCTTCATCTTGCGACAATCATGGGACACACTGGAATCGTGAACTATATTTTACATGACCGCTCCGTCAGAATCTCAGACATTTTAAGTGCGCAGGACATAAGCGGAGCGACACCACTTCACGAGGCAATCCGTTATGGAAGGGCTGATATCGCACGCGCCCTGCTTGCAAGCGGTGCAAACGTAAACGCACTTGACTCCATCGGAAAAACACCATTCCTGCTCATCATCCCAAAAGAATCTCAGTACGCACTCTACACGACTCTCCTTCAGTACAAGGCAAGCATTTCTCAAAAAGACATGTACGGAGACACAGTCCTTCACGTAGCTGCGATGTCTGACGCACCTGTTGAGGTATTGAATCTCCTCGTAAACAGCGGTGCCCTGATTGATGAAAGGAACAAGCAGGGGGTTACGCCAATAGAACTTGCGATTGAGTATGAGCATCCGCAGCAGGTAAGATATTTTGCCACACACGGAGCAGACATATACGCCCAGGACATGAACGGCTCATCTCCGCTTTCAAAAGCACTCGAAAGCTCATCTTCTGAAATCTTAAAAACTCTCGTCGGAAAAGAAAACATCCTCTCAAAAGATTCTTCTGGAAATACAGCGCTTCATCTCGCAATAAAAGCAAATTCCCCGATTGAATACATAAAGTATTTGATTGATGAAGGCTCTGACATAAACGCGCGCAACAAAAACGGAGATTCGGTTCTTCTTGTTGCAGTTCAGAGGAACAGAAAGGATGCGGGAGACATGCTGCTTGAAAAAGGTGCCGACATTTTTGCGACAAACACCCAAAACATTTCTCCATTGAGGATTGCCCTTACAAAAGGCGGCCAGCTTTTCTCTTGGCTCATAAACTCCAAGACACTGAACACGACGGATGGAACAGGAAATACTCCGCTCCATTACGCTTCTGAATGGCAGCTCAACGATGCGATAACGGCCTTGATTCAGCGTGGCGCAAAAGTTACCGCTCAAAACGCAAATGGAGAAACGCCTCTGTTTTCTGCAGTAAAGGGGAATAATCCTGAGACAATAAAAATCCTCGTAAAAAACGGACTCGTAACCGATTCAACAGACAATCACGCGCGTGACAATCTTGGAAACACTCCGCTCCACGCCGCCGTAAAATGGAATGCGACAAAATCAGCTCAGACACTGATAAGTCTCGGTGTTGATGTGAATGCGCAGAATCTGAGCGGAAAAACAGCGTTAAGTGATGCCTGCCGCTCAGGAAAAACAGAAATGGCTCTCCTTCTCTTAAAAAATAAGGCTGACATAAACGCCACCGACGCAATGGGACGGACAGTCCTGATGGATGCAATAGCAGGCATGAACGAGCAGATGGTAAGCCTTCTTCTTTCAAAAGGTGCTAATCCTAAAATTCAGGAAATGTATGGCAGAAACTCTTATCATGAAGCGGCTGCAACAGGAAACGTAAACATCATCACGATGATAAGAAAAACAGGCTGCAATCCGCTTAGTAAAGATGCAAATGGTGAATCTCCGTTCTCCCTCGTAACAAGAAGCGACATAAGGATAATAAAGGCCGTCCTTGGAAACGATACGACTCTCGTTGATACGGACGGAAATACTCCGATTCATATTGCCGTAGAAAAAAACATGGGAAAAAATCAGCTGAAGCAGCTTCTCGAAGCCGGATACCCTGCAAGCCAGCGCAACGGCAAAGGCATGACGGCACTGAACCTTGCAGTTGAGAAAAATTCAAAAACTGCCGCCCTGCTCCTGCTTGAGTACGGAGCAGATCCTTTCCTTGCAACAAACGATGGAGAAAATGCCTTGACTTCAGTGTTCAAGACAAAGAACACAGAGATTCTTGATTCCATCGTAAAGTACTACCGCAACAAGGCAGACCGGCAGGGAGACGGAATCCTGCATTATGCTGCACGAACGGCAGACAGTCAGACTGTACGTCACTTAATGGATGCAAAACTCGATCCTGAAGTCAAGAACATCACAGGAGAAACCCCTGCTGACATGGCCATGAGGTGGGGACGAAAAGAAATTGCAGAGCTTTTGCGAAAGGATATAAAAACAAATCACTAATCCAGTAAAAAATCAAAAAAGCTGTAATTCCATAAACAGGAATTACAGCTTTTTTTATGCCCAAAACCTTACAAAATGTGCAGGCTTGAATCTTCAAAATTCAAGTAAGCCTTTGAACCGACGGCATAGATTTTATGTCCGCGTGGATTGTAATCATTTATCTTAATTATCGTGTTTCCGGTTTTAATCTGGTAATACTGATATGCTCCCATAAAGGTTGAGACTAAGACTTCTCCGCCGATTGAGCCATTGTCGCAAAGATTTACGCTTTCAGGCCGGATTACGACCTTGCATTTGTCACCTGCCTTCAAGTTTCCGTAGTTTTCAGCCTTGATGTCTGATCCGTCTACATCCACTATGCACTTCTCGCCTTCCGCTGACTTTACAGTTCCCTCAAGGAAGTTTACCTCGCCGATAAAATCAGCCACGAATTCTGATTTTGGGCGGTAGTAAATTTCCTGCGGTGTTCCTTTCTGAGCGATTTTACCTTTGTTCATAAGGATAATTTCATCGGAAAGACTCATTGCCTCACTCTGATCATGAGTTACGTAAACGGCAGTTATTCCAAGTTTCTGCTGGATTTTTCTGATTTCAGTGCGCATCGTAACACGAAGTTTTGCATCAAGATTGCTTAAAGGCTCATCAAACAAAAGGACACCAGGATGCATCACAAGAGCACGGGCAAGAGCTACCCTCTGCTGCTGGCCGCCGGAAAGCTGGTTTGTCATTCGCTCTTCCATACCGCCAAGCTCAACAAGCTCAAGCATCTCCAAAACCTGTTTTTTTATTTCATCCTTAGGAATTTTTCTGAGCCGTAAGCCGTAAGCGATATTGTCAAACACGTTGTAATGCGGCAAAAGGGCATAGCTTTGAAAAACCATGGCCGTATCGCGCTTGTTTGGCGTAAGCTCATTTATTGCCTCATCACCGAGGTAGATTTCTCCCTTGTCAGGACTTTCAAAACCCGCAATCATTCTGAGAGTCGTTGTTTTTCCACAGCCAGAAGGTCCAAGCAAGGTTACAAAAGAACCTGGCTTTATGTCTATTGAAACATCATCAACAGCCGCAAAATCTTTTTTTGTCTTTGGATCCTGATATATCTTTGTGATGTGATCAAGGCGAACGCCTTTTGGTGATTTATTATCGAATTTTGCCATATTTTAATTTCCTCCGTTAGACTTTTTGCTTGTTCCGAATTTTGCAAGAAGAACATTCATCACGCAAATTGCAAAATAAGTGATTATGATGAGAACAGTCGCATAAGCACAGGCGATTCCGTAATTTCCCTTTTCTGCATGTTCGTTGATTCGGACAGTAATCAGGAGATAGCGCGGCGTTACAAGCAAAATGATTGCAGAAATTGCAGTGATTGAGCGTACGAAAGTAGTCACAAGTCCAGAGATAAAAGATTCCTTTATAAGTGGAAGCGTAACCGTCATAAAAACTTTTGCGCTGTCTGCTCCCATGTCGTATGCAGCTTCTTCGATAGATTTGTCAATCTGCCGGAGGGCGGCAATTCCAGAGCGGGTTCCAATCGGCAGAGAGCGCACGATAAAGACAATTATGAGGATTGCACCGGTTCCGTAAAGTGAACTCATGAAACCTGTATGAAAAAGTCCTGAGTTGAATCCGCGTATAAAGCCTACGCCAAGTACAGTTCCAGGAACTGCCATAGCCAGCATTGCGACGAATTCCATAAAGCCCTTTCCCAAGAACTTTCTCTTTACTACGAGATATGCGATGATCATTGAAAGGAAGGCTGTTATAGGAGAAGCAATCAATGAAAGCAGGATGGAATCAGTGAATACACGGTATCCCCTGTTCTTAAAGATGTAGTGATACCATTTGAGTGAAAGGCTGTAATCTTTTCCCCAGATTTTGAACAGTGAGCCAAACGGAACAAGGATGTACATTATGAGGACAAAAACTGTAATCAAGGTACAAATCGTTACGAGAGGATAGCGCACGGATGAATCAGTTATGAGAGAGCGCGCACGGCTTGCTTTTCCTGTAAGGGTGGCAACAGATTTTCGCTCCAGATAGTATTTTTCGAATATGAAAAGTCCCATCGAAATTGCAAGGAGGACGACAGCCATGGCAGTTGCTCCGGATTTATCGTATGCACCTGTAAGCTGAAGGTAGATTGATGTCGCAAGGGTATCAAAGTTTCCTCCGATAATCATAGGATTTGCAAAATCTGCGACCGACTCAATGAACGAAACCAAAAAAGCATTTCCAAGGCCGGGAAGCAAAAGCGGAAGGGTGACAGTCTTAAATACTCCGAAACGGCTTGCACCCATGTTTCTTGCGGCTTCTTCAAGGGAAGGATCAATGTTACGAAGCAGACCTTTAAGCATCATGTAGCAGACCGGAAAAAACGTAAGGACCTGAACCAAAGCAATTCCACGCCAGCCATAAAGCTGAGTTGAATTCAAGTTAAAAAGATTTCTTGTAATCACTCCTGTCCTTCCAAACAACAGGATTGCGGAAAGTGAAAGGACGAATGGAGGAGAAACTACAGGAAGAATGGAAACCACCTTAAAAAGTCCCGTAACGCATTTTGAGCCTGTATCAACATAAGAATCTACATAGGCAAATAAAAAACCTATGATCGTGGCACCAAAACCAGATACAACGCCAAGCAAAAGAGTATTCTGTATTGCCCGGCGAAAAGTAGCCATCTTAAAAATCCGGATGAAATTTCCAAGTCCGATTTTTGAAACAGCATCAGCACCTTTTCCACCCTCAACGACAACGGAATCGGTGAGCAATATTGCAAGCGGATAGAGAATAAACAGCATCAGAAAAACAAAAATTCCGACTATAGCTGCGATAAGTATAGGGTCTGCAAGAAGTTTTTTTCTGTCCAGAGACTTTCCATGCAGATTTTCCATAGAGCCTCCCATAAAAAAGACACCCTGCCTATAAAAACGGGCAGGGCACCGAATTTTTTGTCTTATTAAAGAATGATTATTTTGTTTTTACGCGGTCGTCAGCGGCAATGACCTCAAAGAATTCTGAATAATACTTGGAGCCGTTTTTCTTCGCATCATCAAAATCATAGTTGATTGTTTCGATTTTATCGAGTCCGGCTTTTACGGCAGCTGCTACAGGTCTTGCGTTGTCGAGAACGAGGAACTGATAAGAGCCGTTTTCCTGTGCGAGGTTTACGCATTCTGGAGAAAGGGCAAATTCAATGAATTTTTTTGCATTTTCCTCGTTTTTGCAGCCCTTGAAGATTGCAGTTGCACCAATTTCGTAAGAAGTTCCGGAAGCAGGAGCCGTCATTCCGATGTTTGAGTAGCCGTTGTCAACAATCTGATATACGACATCGTGCAAGAATCCAATTCCGATTACGATTTCGCCAGTCGGAACGAGTTTTGAAGGACCTGAACCTGATTTTGTGTACTGACAGATGTTTTTGTCGAGCTTTGCAAAATATTCCATTGCAGCTTTTTCGCCCTTGAGCTGAACCAATGTGTTTACGATGAGCTTTCCTGTTCCGGCTGTGTTAGGATTTGAGAAAGAGACAAGACCTTTGTATTCAGGTTTGATGAGGTCATCCCAGTCCTTTGGAGGCTCCAGATTGAGACGCTTCATTTCGTCTGTGTTCCAGAAGAAGCCAAGAATTCCACGGTAGATTCCGAACCAGTTATTGTTTGCATCCTTAAACTGCGAGCCGACTATGTGGCTTGCGTTTTTTGCATCATAAGGAAGAAGAAGGCCTTTTGCAGCAGCTTCGTTGTAAGGGTCTGTAGTGCCTCCGTACCAGACATCGGCAGACGGGTTTCCGTTTTCCTCACCGATTTTCGTAAGGACTTCGCCGGTTGAAAGACGCTGATAAGTCGTCTTTATGCCTGTCATCTCCTCAAATTTAGCACAGACAGCAGAGAGATATTCTTCCTCACAAGAACCATAAACAACAAGGTTGCCAGAATCGTCAGATTTATTTGCGCAGGAAATGATGCTGAGGGCAGCAACAGCAGCAAAAAAAACACCAGTGATTTTTTTCATTGAAAAAATCCTCCTCTTTGATTTTCGTCTTTCAAATCTGCATGGCAAGCGAAATCATGTCAGCAGTTTTCAAAGAAAGATACTTGTAAATTATATGGCTGATTTTTTCATATAGCAAATTTTTTTTGCCTATTTTAAATTTTCCGACATTCGATTTAAAAGCGTTACAAGAGTCTGTTTTTCCTCATCAGAAAATCCACGGTAGCACTCTTCGAGAAGTTTCTGCGACAGAGAGAAAGTCACGTCGTTAAAATTCAGGCCTTTTTTTGTCAGGCTGATGATTTTTTTTCTTGAATCGAAAGGATCATTTTCACTTTGTATGAAGCCGAGCTTCTCAAGCTTTCTGATCAGGACTGTCGTTGTAGACTTGTCACGGTTTATTTTTTCTGAAAGCTCATTCATCGGCATCTTGTTTTTTTTGGAAAGCCAGAAAAGTATGTTGCCGTGAGAGCATGAAAAATCATCCAGCCCCGAAAGCGCCATTTCTTTTTGAAGGAAATCCGCAGACTGAGAATGTATCTTAGAAACCAGTGAAAGAACGTCTTTTATACCGTAATCCATAATTTACTCCAAGCGAAATGCTCCTGTGTAAAGCTGATAATATCGGCCTCTTGCATCCAAAAGGCTCTGGTGATTTCCCCTCTCAAGTATTTTTCCGTGTTCAAGGACGATGATTTCATCAGCATTGCGGACAGTGCTCAATCGGTGCGCTATCACAAAAACAGTCCGACCCTTCATCAGCCGGTCCATTCCCTGCTGAATCAAAGTCTCGGTTCTGGTATCAATAGAACTCGTAGCCTCATCAAGAATCAATACAGGAGGATTTGCAACTGCCGCGCGCGCTATGGCAAGAAGCTGCCGCTGGCCCTGACTCAAACTTTCTCCGTCTCCGCTTATTATTGTATCATAACCGTCAGAAAGATTTTTGATGAATGAATCCGCATTTGCAAGACGCGAAGCCTCAAGAATTTGACTTTCCGTGGCCTCAAGGTTTCCGTATTTTATGTTGTCGCGGATTGAACCTGTAAAAAGATGCGTGTCCTGCAAAACCATTCCGAGAGATTTTCTGAGTGAATCCTTTCGTAAATTCGTCAGAGGAATTCCGTCATAAAAAATCTCTCCGTTTCCGCTTTCGATGTCATAAAACCGGGTGAGGAGATTTGTAATCGTTGTCTTTCCAGAGCCGGTTGAGCCAACCAGCGCGATTTTCTGTCCGGGATGCGCATGAAGGCAAATGTCGTGCAGAACTTCAACTCCTTTCTCATACGAGAAACTTACATGATTAAAAACTACATCTCCTTTTAAAGGAGTAAGTTTTCCGTCGTCCTTTTTCCATGCCCAAATTCCGGTATAAGCAAAACTCTGAGTCAGCTCTCCCTTTTTTCCCGACACATCCATTGTGGTAACTGCATTTACAAGCTCCACTTTTCCAGACTCTTCTTCACTTGCTTCGTCTATGGCCGCAAAAATCCTTTCGGCTCCGGCAAGAGCATTCAAGACTGAGTTGAACTGCTGGCTGACTTGCGTAAGCGGACGAGAAAAAGAGCGGGTTGACTGAAGGAAGCTTGCAATCGTTCCGATGTTGCACATTCCTTTTATCACAAGGAAAGCTCCTGCTATTGCAGTAAGCGCAAACTGAACGTGACTCAGGTTGTTCATTACAGGCCCCAAAACACTGACATAAGACATTGCCTTCGTGCCGGATTTCCGTAAATTTTCGTTGAAAACATCAAATTCAGCATTCGTGACGTTTTCCCGAGTAAAAACCTTTACGACTCTCTGACCTTCAATAAGTTCCTCGATGTAACCGTTTATGCGGCCTATGTTCTCCTGCTGTGAGCGGAAGGCCTTTCCACTTCTTTTACCGATTGCCGACGAGAGGAGCATTATAAGGAAAATAGTGAGCGTGATGAGAATCGTAAGCGGAATGTTGAGTATGATCATCATGACGAAGATTCCCGACACCTGAAAAAATGTTGAGAAAAGCTGGGGCAC
>JAEEGL016662188.1_pt1 | contig 11491 bp, 8 predicted proteins | sample 9134231 | NCBI WGS metagenome assembly JAEEGL01 (sample SAMN16246548, study PRJNA631951) | gut metagenome | biome: gut microbiome; feature: rumen; material: fiber-attached | host: Bos | place: Iran: Karaj | collected 2018-10
AATTTGTAAGGTTAGGATACTTGCCGCTTGCAAGATAATCGTCCCATGCTACGAGAACGCCTTCGTCGTAAAGATCTTTGCATCCGTCACCGCCATCGATGAGATCCGGATATGTTCCTGAAGCGATGATGCTTCCGATTGCCTCAGCAACAGTCTGACCTGTAAGCCATGTCTCCTTAAGTCTTACGCCTGTCTTCTCAGCGATCATGTCCTGGATCTCATTGTTGCCGCTGTTGATCTCTGTTCCGGGCATTCCTGCGAAGAATGTGAAATCAACGATGTCTCCGCTTGCAACAGTTGTATCGGCAGCACCTGCATCTGCAGCTGCTCCGGTATCTGTAGCTGTCTGTGTTGAGCCACCTGCGTTGTTGGCATCACCACCGGTTGTTGCGCTTCCTCCTGTGCTTGCATCGCCGCAGCCTGCAAGAGCAGCTGCTGAAAGCATCAGAGTCATAGTTAAAGCTCCAAGCCTTTTTAATGTTTTGCTCTTCATTAAATCATTACCTCCCTTTTTTGATTCTTTTGAATTCCCCTTGAAAAGCAGTGCAGATTCTTTGTAAAACCTGTTTTCTTTCACGTTCAATCTGCACAATTTCTAATCATTATTCTACTTATCACTAGTTATTATTTCCTCTCATATTTTGCTATACATCACTTAATACTTGCGATGCATGTAAAAATGCACAAAAACAGCATTCTCAATTAGTGTGATGTTGTGGGTAAGCGCAGTTTAGCCCCGGCTGCTGCTCTTACATGCATTAAATTTGCTAATAAAATACGTTCAAAATTATTAATATTACTGATTGAATAATAGAGTCTTCACAGATATAATTATAGTCATTACTAAAGTATTTTAGATTTAATTAAAATTTGCAATTAAGCAATGTCACATTTCATTATCATTATTTATAAGGAGGAAACGCTAAATGAAACTGACAATTAACGATGATCATGTCAAAGGACATATCAATCCTGAGATCTACGGACACTTCTCTGAGCATCTCGGTAGATGTATCTATGAAGGCATCTATGTTGGAGAGGACTCTGATATTCCCAATGTCAATGGTATGCGCACAGATGTTGTGGAGGCACTCAAGGAGATCAAGGTTCCGGTACTCAGATGGCCCGGCGGATGCTTTGCAGATGAATATCATTGGAAGGATGGAATTGGTCCCAAGGAGAGCCGCAAGAAGATGATCAACACTCACTGGGGCGGCGTTGTTGAGGACAACAGCTTTGGTACACACGAGTTCTTTGAGCTGGCCAGTCAGCTTGGCTGCAAGACTTATGTAAATGGCAATGTCGGAAGCGGAACTGTTCAGGAGATGTCTGAATGGGTAGAATACATTACTTTTAACGGAGTATCACCAATGGCAGATCTTCGTAAAAAGAACGGCCATGAGGCACCCTGGAAGATCGACTACTTCGGAGTAGGCAACGAGAACTGGGGATGCGGCGGCAATATGCGTCCTTCCTACTACGCAGACCTCTACAGACGTTTCCAGACTTATGTAAGAAACTATGACCCCAAGGCTCCTATCAATAAGATCTGTTGCGGTTCCAACAATGATGACTATGAGTGGACAAAGAAAGTCCTTGAGACTACCCATGATCATGCTGAGGCACGCTTCCACGGATTTATGGATGGCCTCTCACTCCACTACTACGTTGTGCCAGGAACCTGGGAGCACAAGGGAAGTGCCACAGACTTCACCGAAGATGAATGGTACATCACTCTTCACAAGGCTCATTATATGGATGAGCTTGTTACCCGCCATGGCAAGATTATGGATGAGTATGATCCTGATAAGAAGATTGGAATGATGGTAGATGAGTGGGGCTGCTGGTTTGATGTAGAGCCCGGAACTAATCCCGGATTCCTCTATCAGCAGAACACAGTCCGTGATGCCCTTGTTGCAGCTGTTACACTCAACATCTTCAACAAGCACTGCGACCGCGTCAAGATGGCCAATATTGCGCAGATGGTCAACGTTCTTCAGTCTGTACTCCTCACAGAGGGTGACAAGATGGTCAAGACACCTACCTATCATGTCTTCAATCAGTTTAAGCACCATCAGGATGCTGAACTTCTTGATTCAGCTCTCACAGGATGCGGCGTTATCGGCGAAGGCGATAAGTATGTTCCCGAGGTTACTGAATCAGTGTCAAGAGACAAAGACGGTTCAGTTACTGTTACTCTTGCAAACCTCTCTTCTACAGATGCCAAGAGTCTTGATGTAGTATTTTCATCAGGAAAATATACTGTTGAATGTGCAAGCGTTGTAACTGATGAGATCCATGCTCACAACACCTTTGATGCTCCTGAGACAGTTACTGAGAAGTCATTTGATGGCTACAAAGAAAGCGACGGCAAGATTGAAATCACACTCTCTCCTGCTTCTGTAACTCTCCTTCGTCTCAAGAAGGCCTGATTATTATGGCAGACAACAGATGTAAACTGTGTGACATCCTTGGGAGCATTCCCGAGGATGTTGCGCCTTATGCACAGAGATTATATGATTTGATGCCGCAGGGCGAAAGAGCTGATGAGTCGCTCATGAAAAGTCGTCTTGATATCTGCAATTCATGCGAAAAAAGGCAGAACTCTACCTGCCTTAAGTGCGGCTGTTACATCCAGGTACGTGTACTTGGAAGAGAAAACCGCTGTCCTGCAAAAAGATGGTAAAAAAAGTCCGGATCGATCCGGACTTTTTTACCATCTTTTTATTTTATGATGTAAATGTCAAAACTGATGTCACGGATTGTTCCGCGAGTTGCGCTCCCACTATCCTGACATCATTTGATTGGTGTATAGCTGATGCTTACGTTGATATCCTGCGCGTAGTTACCGAATGTTTTGCCGAATATAGTAATACCGCCGACGTGCTCGGCATCCTCCTTAACCTCCAGCCTGAGCTTTATCTGACTTTTGTAATCGAGATCAAGATCATTTATGGTGACATCTGAAATCTGGAGCCCATCAATAAATGTTCCCTTCTCATTAATAGCCAGAACTTTGAGAAGTCCGTACTGATTCCAGAACGGATACCACCATTCCGGTGTAAAGACTCCTCTCACATCGCCGTAATCTCCCGGTGATGTCCATATCCCTACTTCCCTTCCATTCAGAGAAAAAGTGATATCTGAAGGCCAGTCATTGTTGACGCCCGGCGCTTCAGATGAAAGTTCACAGGTTACCATGATCTGTGTGATCTTCTGGCCTGATGGTATAAAATTGGGCAGCTCATACTCCACATACCCTTTGGTAAACCATAGTATATCGGCATCGAATCTGTCAGGATGTGAGAAATATCTGCTGTCATCCACTTCCCCGATTATAGCTTTATTGGTCGCAAGACCGCAGGTCGGAAATACTCTGTGTGAACAGTAATGACCGACTTTAACAGATCCGTTGTATACCTTCTCGGGTTCTTCCGAGTCCTCAAAGTCTATGAGTATCTTATCCAGATGAAGTGAACATATCTTGCTGTTTCCATGACCTGCAGATTCGCTATCAATTACAATAAGGCCGGAATCTTCAAGTTTCTTGATATGATTGGTAACTGCTCCGTTTGTGATCTTAAGCCTCGTTGCAATCTCATTCAGGTTCATACGCTTCTCTTTCATTAGAAGCTTGATTATCTCAATACGAACATCTGAACCAAGTACTTTGAAAAGTTCCAGCCCATCGTCGGGTGATGTAATATGTATCATTTGGGTTTCTCCAATAATATTCAAACAATGTTAAACATTTGCTTGAATTATTTTACCAAACCCTAAAATTCTTTTCAACATCTGCTACTGCATATAGTGAACACACCAGAGGCTGTGATTGTTGTCACCGACAGCACTTATGCAGAAAGTATTATTTCCAGCTTCATCTGTCATGTTGATCATCACACCTTTGTACGTTATACCATCAATAACCATAGAAACAAAGTTTGTCCCATCGGTTACGGAATATGTACCGGTTAGTTCGCCGCTTATTTTCCCGTTTTTAAAGCTGCACTTTACGGGCTTATTTACAGATGCGTCCACAGCCATACCATGGTCTAAAATATAGAAGGTTCCGGCAGGGTCACTCTGCTTATAACCCTCTTCAAGAAGAGATTCACCATTTGTTTCAAAAGGGAAAACACATGGCCAGCCATCTTCGTTCATTGCCATCTGATGGACCCTGATGTAATGAGTCTCACCAAGATCAGCAAATCTCTGGTGATAAATTATATAGAGCTTTCCATCCTCTCCTGTAAATGTAGACTGTCCTCCCGGCGCCATATATGTTACATCAAGGCTTGGAAGTGTATAGTTTCCCATGAGCTTAACGCCTACGTCAGCGAAGGAATCAAGATCGTCATTTATCCCAAGTCCCCTGCCGGAAGCATCCACATAAGGTCCAAGTACAGAATCGGATTTCAATACCCTTATCTGATATCCGCCCTGTGCCTGGAGATTGCCATAAGACAGAAACAGATAATAGCTGCCGGTATTTTCATCATAATGTATATAAGGTCCCTCTATCGGGTGATGGCCACCACCGATAACTCTTTTGCCAAAGTACTTATCAATCTCAGCAGCATCATCAGTTTCGGGATGGATCACGTCGCCTGTCGCCTGATCGATCTCAAGCAGGAATATTCCTCCCGACCAGGAGCCATAAACCATCCACAGTCTGTCGTCCTCATCATAGAACATTGCAGGATCGATCGCATTTGGCCATAGCTGGTTGTTGTACCCCGCAGCAGTGATATATCTGCTTCTGACCTCTTTATCTTCACCCATTACATCGTAGTAGTCGGTCTTGTTAAGCACGGATTTGGTAAATCCGGAATAAACAACTGTTTTGCTGTAGTGATATGGACCGCCTATATTGTCTGATTCTGCAAGAGTGATGTTGGATTTGATATAAGAAGATGTTGTACAGAAATACATCATGTATTTTCCGGTGACTTTGTTATAGATGACACTTGGTGCCCAGACTGAATAGCTTCTCTGATCGTTTTTGCCGACATAAGAAAAAGCATCAAAAGGGTCGATCAGGAGGTTATCAAAAATCTTATTTGCTCTTGTTACTCCGTTGGCCCAGCTCTTCCAGGTGTAGAGATCATCTGATTTTGCTGCGGTCATATGTGATCCATAGCAGTAATATGTGCCGTCATCCGAGACGATTATCTGCGGATCGTGAAGAGATCCTTTTGTAGAGAACGATCCCTTTTTTATTTGTTCTATACTCATTTCATCAGGAAGTACAGATGGGGACATATTCCCCATACTGCATCCCGCAATGAGAGCTGCTGTCATTGCCGCTGCTGCAATAGCCGGCACCAGCCTTCTCAAAACTCTAATACCCATAAGAATAAAAATTTCCTTTCTCCCGGTTATCTAAAAGAGAAAACCGGCTTTCCGTCAGTATCCCACTTGACTTTCATAAGTCTTGCGTGGCGGTTTGGATTGTAGAGAGGATCGCCTTCAATCTCCTCTTCATTTCTTGCGTGATAGACGCAAATATCATTGCCCTCTTCGTCTTTTGTAAAAGAGTTATGTCCCGGCCCGTATATACCGAGCTCCTCATCAGATTCAAGAACCGGATGGCCCTCTTTTACCCAGGATCTGGGATCGAGAAGATCGCTGTCTTCATCTGCTGTCAGCATTCCCATGCAATAGGGCTTGCCGGTTTCACTAGCTGAATATGTAAGGAAGATCTTGCCGCCGTGCTTTATAACTGCCGGGCCTTCATTTACCCAAAAGCCTACCCTCTCCCAGTCATAGTCAGGAGTCGTCAGCATTACCTGAACTGTTTCGAGCTTGTCAGGAGCAGCCATTCTGGCAATGTAGAGATTGCTTATCTGCTTGCCTACCCCTACCTTTTCTGCCCAGACATAGTAATACTTTCCTTTGTTCTCAAAAACCGTGGCATCAAGAGAAAATGCCTCAAAAGAAAACTCATCGTCATCAGCTCTTTTCATCTTGCCAAGTTCTGTCCACTTTCCTGTGATCGGGTCTTCATCCTCACATTTAAGCACATAGGGCCTTATATCCCATATGGCATCCTTGTCTCCGCCTGCGTAGTATATGTACCAGGCACCATTGAGGTAGTGAAGCTCCGGAGCCCAGATATGTATACTCATAGGCCCCTCTTCATGTTTATGCCAGATCTCAATCTCCGGCGCATCTGAGAGTCCCATAAGAGTATCTGATCTTCTTAAAACAATTTTGTCGTACTCAGGTACAGATGCAGTAAAATAGTATGTTCCGTCATTATGACGATAAACGTATGGATCTGCTCTCTGCATGATCCAGGGTTCGTTATATTTAAGCTTAGTTGATGTATCCATAATTGTAATTCACCTCTGCATCATCCCTTTACGGCACCTGCTGTCATACCGTCGATGATGTATTTCTGGAAGAGCAGGAAAATGATAAAGATAGGAAGTATTCCGAACATTGATCCTGCGATAAGCACATCATAGTTATTTCCGTAAGGAGTAAGCAGTGTGTTAAGTCCTATCGGAAGTGTGAACTTCTCAGCACCCTTAAGTACAAGCAGCGGCCAGAGAATTGCGTTCCAGGAACCCATTGCACATAGTATACCCATAGATGCAAAAGCCGGTTTTGCAAGAGGCATAATGATGGCTACGGAAATATAGTATTCATTTGCACCGTCTATTCTGGCAGCACTTAAAAGTTCTTTAGGAAGACCTGAAAGATACTGCCTGAAGAAAAAGATGGTCGAAGCGCTGCAAAGTCCTGTTATGATGACACCTACATAGGTATCTATAAGGCCGAATGCGATCATCTCCTTGTACATAGGAAGCATAAGTATCTCAAACGGTACCATCATAGTTGCGATGACCAGTGTAAAGAGGAAATTCTGAAGCTTGAATTTGTACATGGTAAGTCCGTATGCAACAAAGTAGCAAATAAGCAGTGTAAGCACAACCGAAAGGATTGTAATGATAAGAGAATTCTTATACCACATGAAGTACTTTCTGCTGTCCTGATTTCCACCAAAAAGATATTTGTAATTGCTCAGTGTCATGGTTGTGACATCGAGGTCAAGAGCAAGTCCTCTTCTTATAAGTTCAGTGCCCGGTCTGAATGAAGCAAGGAGTCCGGCAAGAACCGGGAAACAGATGATCCCACTTAGTATCAGGAAAAAACCTGTTCCGAGAATGCTCAGAATAATATGCTTTGGAGTATGAGAAAGATCTCTTTGTTTATTGTTTGCCATGATCAGTCCTCCTCCTTCTTAAATGTTCCGTTGAGTATAAGCTGTGCGAAGTTAATGATGAGGGCTACTATAAGAAGTACTACTCCGACTGCGCATGCATATCCCATGTCATTCTTTTCAATACCGCGCTTATACAGATATCCGACTATTGTAAGACCAATATTGTTCGGTGATGAATTACCTGCCCATAACATATAGGATTCAAGGAACATTGAAAGTCCTGCGTACACTGAAATGGTAAGCACATAGATTGTTGTTGGCTTAAGAAGCGGTAAGGTAACATAGAAGAACTTCTGAACGGGACTGGCGCCATCAATATCTGCTGCTTCATACAGAGATGTATCGATACCCTTAAGTCCGGATATGAAGTAAAGCATATTTACTCCGGTCCATCTCCAGCATGCAAGAACAAGAAGTGCAACCATTCCTGACCAGCCGTTTTTGAGCCATTTGTATGTTCCAAGCCCAAGTGCCTGAGAAATTACGTTCATCTGTCCTGTCTTATATTCAGAGAACATAAGTCTGAAAAGAGTACCTGAAATAACAACGGATGTAAGCGCCGGCATATAAAGAACTGCTTTCCATACGCCCTTTGCCTTGACTATATTTGAATCCATAAGCACGGCAAAAAGCATAGGGAACGGAATAAGCAGCACCAGTGTAAAGAACATGTATTTTGCACTGTTCGCTACTGCTATCATGAACACCTTGTCTTTGAGAAGCTTGGTGTAATTGGCAAACCCAACCCAATCAGTCTTGATGGCCCCGATATCCTGAAAACTCATTGTAAATGCAGTGATCAGAGGATAGATCCAGAAAAACGCAAAGCTCAGAATAAACGGCAAAACAAATACGTATGGGGCAACCTTCTGTGAATATAAGAAATTCTTACCCTTCATCTTTTACTCCTTCATAAAGAATCTTAATGTAAAGGGGACACCGTATGCCGGCATCCCCAATATTCTTCTAATCCTGGTTATAATTACTGCTCCATATCTACTGCATCCTGCAGCTCCTGAAGAGCGTCATCAACACTGTACTCAGGATCCTCAAGCACTTCATTGAGTGTAGTTGTGCAAACATACTCATTGATTGTAGGGCTGATAGATACTACAGAAATCTTGCCAATGTTATCCATTCCGATTTCGTTAAGAACATCATATGGATAGTTGATAAAGAAAGCATTGAACTGGTTGGCATCATCATGTGCAAATGAGTCTTTGTCCCACATAGCTGTATTACATACATCGAATCCAAGCTTATCCCAGATATGCTGCTCACCTTCATCTGACATCTTAGCCCAGCAGAGGAATTCAGCGGCAAGTTCCTTGTTGGCTGACTGCTGTGTTACAACTGTACCTGTACCACCGATACCAACTGAGCACTTCTGGCCTTCTTCAAATACAGGACACTTAGCAATGTACCAGTTACCCTTTTCCTCAGGCATGTAGTTTGTGAAACGGCTCATGTACCAGAGTGCCTTAGGGAAGGAAACGATATTGCGGTCCATGATATTCTGGAAGCCTGCTTCAAGATCAACGTGACCATCGGGAGAAATCTCAGCAATTCCATCCTTAAGCCAGCTCTGCTGCATTGTGAGCATCTTCTTAACTGATTCAAGCTGGCAGTTTGCAGGATTATCAAATCCGCCTGTCCAGTCATCGCCGTACTCTGCCATTGCAAGCCACAGCCAGTCTGTTCCGCCTGTATCAACTGAGGTCCAGTATTTGCCTTCCTCACCTACTGCTGCAAGGTATTCTTTGCCAAGTGCCTCATAATCTGACCATGTCTTTACTGCATCGATCTTGGCAATGACTTCATCCTGTGAAACACCCATAGCCTCTGACATAGCAGCTACATTATAGTACATTGTTGTTGCTCCAACGTGATAAGGAGCTCCGTAGTAATGTCCATCCTCACCCTGATAGGTCTGCATTCTTGCAGGAACCATTGTAGGCATATAATCTTTGGCATAGTCATCGAGAGGAACCAGCCACTGATCAAGACCTGCAACCACGTTTGGGAACTGGCCAACCTCTACGTCACAGATATCAGGAGCACCGGTTCCTGCCTCAAGTGATGTAAGAAGTTTGGTGTGCATATCTCCATAAGGATATGTTGTACATGTGATCTCAATAGTGCGATCGGGGTTCTGCTCATTCCATATCTCAGCCATATCCTGATAGTGCTGGCCGTGAAGTTCTACGAATGTCCACATCTCAAGGTGAGTTCCGTTTGCGTCACCAAATGTAGAGTTAGGAATTTCTTCCTCAGCGGTTTCAGTTGCCTCCCCTGCTTCTGCTCCGCTCTCGGCAGGTTCTGCACCGCCATCAGCAGGTGTTGATGATCCACATCCTGCAAGAAGACCGGCAACCATTGCCATGCTCATCAAAGAGCTTATAAGTTTCTTTTTCATTTTGCTTCCTCCTTATTGCGTTTTAAGAAATGTTTGTTTCTTGTTCATGAGTACATAATAATGTTAAGGACTTTAATATGTCAATAAATAATTTAGTTATTTCTGAAGTAATTTATAAAATTGTCGTTTTGAACTATTTTCTCGTTTACAATTTGTGCATCTTTTCGAAATTGTAATGGTTTTATCAAATTTAATGTGCAACTTGTTGGATTTTATAAAAGACAGTCTTGTTTTAATTCAGAAATCGTTTAAGCACTTTAGATTTATCAAAAGTAAAATCATTATAATTATTGACTTTTAGTTATGGTATGATATTCTTAAAATATAGGAAAACCTAAATTTCAATAGAGTTTTCTAAATAACTTCACAAAAGGAGCACGTCATGCTTCATATTGAAAAATTCGAAGATGGTATTGAGTTATACAAGGCACTCGGATCTGATATTCGGGTAGAGATCATTAGACAGCTCATTCTGAGTAACGGTATGAGTATGAATGAGCTTGCGGGTAAACTTGGTATAACAGCAGGCGCTCTGACCGCTCATATCAAAAAGCTTGAGAGCTGCGGACTGGTTTCCATATCAAATGAAACTTTAGGACACGGCAATCAGAAGATCTGCTCTGTTCACATTGATAAGATTCTTATTGATGTGGTTCCTGCTTCGCCTGTGGAGAGTCTTTATCAGACAGAGGTTAAGATCGGCCACTATTCCGGTTACAGTGCCTATCCTACATGCGGACTGTCAACTCCCGAGAGCATTATCGGTACCGTGGACGATCCCCGGTATTTTGCACATCCTGACAGATTCAATGCAGATATACTCTGGTTTACCACTGGATACGTTGAGTACGATATACCCAATTTCATACCTCCAGCCCAACGCATTACGCAGCTGACCATATCCTGTGAGATAAGCTCGGAAGCCCCTGGAGTCAACAACAACTGGCCCAGTGATATAAGCTTTTATCTCAACAAAAAGCTCATCGGTATGTGGACATCTCCTGGAGATTTTGGCGATGTTCCCGGTATATTTACCCCTGACTGGTGGTTTCCAAACTGGAATCAGTATGGTCTGCTGAAGCTTATAGTAATAAATAAACATGGAACATTTATAGATGGTCTCAAGATCTCAGATGTTTCTATCAATGAATTTGATTTGACGAGCAACAGCAAGATCAAGTTCAGATTCGCTGTTGATAAAGATGCTGTTCATCCCGGAGGTTTTACTCTCTTTGGCAAGACCTTCGGCAATTATGCCCAGGATATAAAGATAGGGATCAACTATGTTCCTATAGAAAATCCTGTCACTTAAATTATGCTACTTCTCGAGGCAATCTCATTCTAATAAGCAACAAAAAAGCTGCCGTATTTTCACGACAGCTTTTTTAAGTTCATATTTATCTGTTATCAGGCAAACGGATTCTCTGTCGGATAAGGAAGAGATGCAGGCTGGTTGTAGCCGATCGTCTCGGCTCCGAGATACTTGAATACCTCATAGAGGCTCTTTCCGAAGTGTCCGAATGCAACTGCCCCGTGGTGAGGGAAGTTCTGCTGGATGAGTACGTGTCTGTAGAATCTGCCCATCTCATGGATCGCGAATACACCGATGCCTCCGAAGGACCTTGTTGCAACAGGAAGAACCTCGCCCTCTGCAAGATATGCTCTGAGGTGATTGTCTGCTGTGCTCTGCAGTCTGTAGAAGGTGATGTCACCGGGCTTGATGTCTCCCTCAAGAGTTCCCTGTGTAACCTCCTCAGGAAGGTTGCGGGCCATGATCCTCTGGAACTTCATCTCGCAGCTTGAGAGCTTGCTTGAGCATGTGTTGCCGCAGTGGAAGCCCATGA
>JAEEGL011209876.1_pt1 | contig 11490 bp, 8 predicted proteins | sample 9134231 | NCBI WGS metagenome assembly JAEEGL01 (sample SAMN16246548, study PRJNA631951) | gut metagenome | biome: gut microbiome; feature: rumen; material: fiber-attached | host: Bos | place: Iran: Karaj | collected 2018-10
AGCTGTTTCCGATGTGGACCATTCCGTCCTCCTTTCGCGGCCGCCTTACAGAAAGCGTCCGGTCACGCTCTCCGGCGCCTTTTTGATGTCCTCCGGCGTTCCCGCTGCGATGATCCGTCCGGCGGAGGGGCTGTCCGGATCGCCCGTGAGATACGGTTGATACGCGCGGAAGGCGGACGGGACGGAATACGCCGTCTCGATCTCCTCCGGGCTCGCCCAGACCGCCGCTTCGTCGCGCGATCCGTTCGTGCAGAGGAGATGGGGGTGTTCGCTCCGGTCGGCGCCGTATTCCGTACAGGGCGTCACGACGTCGGCGAGGTATCCCCTCATCCGCCATTCGACGTGGCTGAAGACATGTTTCGCGTCCGGAAGCGCCGTCACGGTCACTTCGGTCGCGCAGGGAACGTACGCCGTTTCGACGAGACGCTTCACTTCTTCCGCGGAGAGTGTCCCCTCCTCCCCCGGAAGCTCCCAGAGGCCCGCGAGAAGGCCCTTATTCGGCCGTTTGCGGAGGTAAAACCGCACGTGCGGTATCAGTTCCCCTTCGACCGTAAAACGGCACCTTAAAACGACGATCGTGCGGTCTTCGACGGTCCGTGCCTTCGGCTTCGATCGGACGGGCAGCCCGGTTTCGCGCCCCTCCGCCTTCGCCCGGCAGAACGTGCCGAACGGGCAGACGGCGCACTTCGGTTCGCCGTTCGGAAGGCAGACCGTCGCGCCGAGATCCATCCAGGCCTGGTTGAGGTCGCCGGGGGAACGGGCCCCGCGTCCGTCGACGTCGGGCGCTTCGTCAGCCGCACGCTGTCCGGGCGCGAAGAACTCCGCATAGAACCGCGTCCGCTCCGCCTCGAGCCGCTTCTTCGTCTCGGGAAGCGCGATGTCGTCCTCCCGCGCGAGGAGGCGCGAGACGACGCGGAGGACGTTTCCGTCGACGGCAGGGACGGGTTTTCCGTACGCGATCGAGGCGATCGCGCCGGCCGTATAGGAACCGATCCCCGGAAGTTTTCCGAGCTCCGCGGGATCGTCCGGAAGGACGCCGCCGTATTCGGACACGACCGTCTTCGCCGCCTTTCGGAGGTTCCGCGCGCGCGAATAATAGCCGAGGCCCTGCCAGAGTTTCAGAAGCTTCTCTTCGTCCGTCGAAGCGAGCGCGAAAACGTCCGGCGCCTCCTCGAGGAAGCGCCGGTAATAGGCCGTTCCCGCCTCGATCCGGGTCTGCTGGAAGATGATCTCCGAGAGCCAGATCCGGTAAGGCGTCGGGTCCTTCCGCCACGGGAGGTCGCGCGCGTGTTCGCGGTACCACGCGAGCGCGGCGTCGGCCGCCCGGTTCAGTTGTTCCGTATCGCGTCCGTTCATTCCGTCAGCATCCGCACGAGGTCGTCCATATCCTTCGCGATCGCGACGGCTCCGGCTTCTTCGAGTTCGCCCGGAGCCGCGTAGCCCCACGCCACGCCGATGCACGGGATCCCGACGATCTTCGCGCCCTCGACGTCGTATTTCGTGTCGCCGATCAGGACGGTCGTTTCCTTCTCCGCGCCGAGGCCGTTCATCGCACGTTCGACGACCATGTATTTGCGTTGATTGTTCGCGCCGGGGTTGCTTCCGACGACGATGTCGAAGAGGTCCGTAAGGCCCGCCCGCCCGAGCAGGAGCTCCGCGTGGGTCTGGGGCTTCGACGTCGCGATGCCGAGCGTGAGGCCGGCCGCGCGGAGGCGCGTCAAAAGCGCCGCGATCCCGGGGAACGGTCTGCTTTCGAACACGCCGACCGGGACGTAGCGCTCGCGGAAATCGAGGACGAGCTGATTGCCCTCCTCCTCGGTCACGCCGTAGACCTCCATGAATTTGTCGACGAGCGGCGGTCCCGCGAAGATGCGGAGCTTATCGAGGTCCGGCTCGTCGATGCCGTGTTTTCCGAGCGCGTACCGGATGCATTTTGTGATGCCTTCGGCGGTATCGAACACCGTCCCGTCGAAGTCGAATAAAATCGTCTTGTATCGCATTGATGTTCCTTTGCTTTCTCTGTCAGTCCGTCGCGGACGCCATGATCACGACGAAGCGGTCGAGACTCTTATCGTAGACGGTCGCGCAGAGCGTCCCCCACCATTCGCGGCCTTCGTCGAAATAGTCGGACCAGCCGGTCGTCCATTCGTAGACCTCGAGGCCGTCCGTCCCGTTCGGGAAGAGCACCCCGTTCACTTTCCGGAAGTCGTCCGCCGTATAGACGGAGCCGGTCGGCGGCAGTAAGAGCGCCTGCCAGTACGGGCGGCGTCCGCCGTCCGTGACCTGGCGGATGCGCGTCACGTCGACCGCCTCCGGGAGCCCGAAGAATTTCTCCGCGGGGAGCGGTTTTCCCTCCGCCTTCGCGACGTCGAAACTCCAGACCGCCTCGTCGTCCTCTTCGTCGATGAACAGCTTCCGCGCGGCCCAAAGCAGCGCGGACCAGTGGGCGTTATAGCCGCGGCCGTCTTCGTTCCGGACGATGCAGTAATCGACCGCGAGATCGGGATACGCCGCGAGCACGGTCTCCACTTGTTCGTCCTCGATGATCCGGTCGCTCGGGACGCGTTCGGGCGTCTTGTCCGTGTCGGCGGTTTGCTTCTCCTTCTTTTCCGGCGTCTCCGGATGCTTTTTCTTCGGCCGTTCGCCGAACACCTTCTCCGCGTCGTCGATCTGGATGTTGTAAAGTCCCGCGGCGTATTCGACCATCCGGCAGAAGTCGAGGGCGTCGTACTCGCGGCCGGTGATCGACGTGATGAGTTCGCCTTTCCGGAAATGATCAAGGACGCTCTCCGGATCGAAGGCGTTGTGGACCGCCGTCTTCGTGCCGTCCTCTTCGGTGATGTAGAGGCACGGCTCGTACGGGTGGCACGTCAGTTGATACCGCGTGCCGTTCGCAATGAGGTACGGCATTCCGTCGATCGCGCCGAGCGCGTACTGTTCGTCTTTGTAAACGGTTTTTTCCATCTCTTTCGGGTGCTGGTTACAGCTGGTACATCTTATACATCTTCGCGTAGAGGCCGTCCTTCGCCATGAGTTCGTCATGGGAGCCCGCCTCAGCGATCCCGTCCTTCGTCAGAACGAGGATCATCTTTGCGTTGCGGATCGTCGTCAGGCGGTGGGCGATCGTCAGCGTCGTGCGGCCGGCGGCGAGCTTTTCCAGGGACTGCTGGACGTAGTACTCGCCCTCGTTGTCGAGCGCGCTCGTCGCCTCGTCAAGGATCAGGATCGGCGGGTTCTTGAGGAACACGCGCGCGATCGAGATGCGCTGTTTCTGGCCGCCGGACAGCTTCACGCCGCGTTCGCCGACGTAGGTGTCGTATCCGTCCGGGAGCTCGCGGATGAACTCATCCGCGCCCGCCTTGCGGGCGGCCTCGACGATCTCGTCGAGGCCGGCTCCCGGCTTCCCGTACTCGATGTTCTCGCGGATCGAGCCGCTGAACAGATAGACGTCCTGCTGGACGACGCCGATCTGGGAGCGGAGCGATTTCATCGTCACGGTCCGGATGTCGGTCCCGTCGATCAGGATCCGTCCTCCGGTCGCCTCGTAGAAGCGCGGGACGAGATTCGCGATCGTCGTCTTTCCGCCGCCGGACGGGCCGACGAGCGCGACGTTTTCCCCCGCGGGGATCGTGATGTCGATGCCCGAGAGGACCTGTTTTTCATGGTCGGTGTAGTGGAAGCTGACGTTGTCGAAGCGGATGTCGCCCTTCACCGGCGGCAGCGGCTTCGCATCCGGCGCGTCCGTGATCTCGGGCGGCGTGTCCATGATCTCGACGAACCGCTCGAGGCCGGTCATGCCGTTCTGGAACTGTTCGTAGAAGTTCACGATCTGGCGGACCGACGCGAGGAGCATCGAGACGTACAGGAGGAACGCGATGAGGTCGGGAGCGGTGATCCGCCCCTTGATGATGAAGAGCGCGCCGGCGATCACGACGGTGATGTACATGATGCCGTCGAAGAACCGCGTCGTCGTATGGAAGCCCGCGAAGACCTTGTACCACTCGTTCTTCACGTCGTAGAACGCCTTGTTGCTCTGTTCGAACTTCGCCTCCTCGACGTCCTCGTTCGCGAACGACTTCACGACGCGCGTTCCGAGCAGCGAATCCTCGAGCCGCGCGTTCATCTCGCCGACGAGGACGCGGCGCTTCTTCGACGCCCTGCGCATCCGCCGCCGGAACAGGAGCGTGCAGAAGATCATCACCGGCACGAGCAGGAAGATGATGAGCGTCAGAAGGAAGTCGTAGCGCGCGAGCACGACGAACGCGACGATCATCTTCAGCGCGGCGATCAGATACTCCTCGGGGCAGTGGTGCGAAAACTCGGTGATCTCAAAGAGGTCGTTCGTGATGCGGCCCATGATCTGGCCGATCTTCGTGTTGTCAAAGTAACTGAACGACAGCGTCTGGAGGTGGCTGAACAGGTCGCGGCGCATATCCCGTTCGATCGCCGCGCCCATCATATGGCCCGTATAGCTCATGAAATACTGGGCCGCGACGTCCATCACGCGGAGGCCGACATAGAGCAGCCCGAGCCGCAGCACGAACGACACCGTGAGCGACGGCAGATCGTTCACCGCCGTGTTCGTGATCGACCGCACGATGACCGGCAGCACAAGATCGCACACCGACGTCAGCGATGCGCAGAAGAGATCGAGCACGAGGATCCCGATGTACTTGCGGTAGTACGGGAGCATGCGCCGGATCAGGACCGAGTTTTTGATCGACCGTTCGCTTTGTTCGTTCATTTCTTCGTAAACAGCACCTTCAGCATGAATTTCGGGAGCGCCGTCATACGGCCGATGCGCGAGGGCTCCTTCATCAGACGGTAAAGCCACTCAAGGCCGTGTTTCTGATAGAATTCGGGGGCGCGCTTCGCGGTCCCGGCCCAGACGTCGAGGCTTCCGCCGACGCCCATCGCGGCTTTGACGCGGAGCACGTCTTTATGGCGTTCGACGAACTTTTCCTGTTTCGGAGAGCCCATCGCGACGCAGAGGAAGTCAGGCTTCGTCTCCGCGACCGCCTTCGCGAGCGCGTCCTCCTCCTCCGCCTTGAAGTAGCCGTCGTGGGTCCCGCAGATCGCGAGCCCGGGGTATGCCTCCTCCATCTTCGCCTTCGCCGCCTCCGCGACGCCCGGCTTCGCGCCGAGAAGATACACGCGCCACCCCTCCCGGGCGGCCATCTCAAGGATGTCGGACAGGAAATCGACGCCCGTAAGGCGCTCCTCGAGCGGGTCCTTCAGGATCCGCGAGGCGTAGACGAGGCCGATGCCGTCGGGGATGACGAGGGAGGCCGTTTCCAGGATCCCGCGGAGCTCCGCGTCCTTCCCGGCGTTCATGATGATCTCCGGGTTCGGCGTCACGATCATATCCGTTCCGTCCGTCTGCATAAAACCGCGGAACGCTTCTTTGGCGCCGGCGCGGTTGACCTTGTCGACGTCGATGCCGAGGACGTTCAGCTTCGGGAAATTGCTCTTGCTCATGGGTTCGTTCTCCTCAGTACAGACAGCAGATGATCTTCGCCGCCTCGCCGCGCTTCACGGGATCGAGCGGCCGGAGCCATCCGGCATCTCCCGTGATGACCTTCTGGCCGACAAGGCTCCGGACATACGGAAGCGCCCAGTCGGAGACGAGTCCCGCGTCGGTGAAGTTCATGTCGGATTCGGCGTAGCCCTTATCCTGGATCCGCCCGATCATGGTCATGATGCCTTCGCGCGACAGGAGCGACGACGGCATGAACGAGACCGTTCCGTCCTCGTTTTCGGAGCCGCGGATGATGCCGAGCGCATACATCGCCTTCGCGGCGGGGACAGCCCAGTCGGCGATCTCGGCCGCGTCGCGATACGGCAGAACGACATCGTCATACGCGCCGTTCACGCCGAGCCAGCGCGCCAGCATGACGGCGATCTCCTGGCGGTTCATATAGTCCTCGGGGCGGTAGACGATGCCGTCCGGCGTCTCGCTGCCCTCGGACAGTTTCTGTTGGTAGAGATAATTCGCGTAGCGTTCGGCCCAGTGGCCTTCCGTGTCGATGAACGGGATCTCGGCCGCGTAGATCTCGCCCGAGCCCGCGTCGCCCTCTCCGGTCTCCTCCTTCTTTTCCGCCTCGATCGTCAGAAAGACGCGCGAGAGGTTGCCCGAGAGGTCGCGGACGGTCGTCGCGATCATATGGTCGAACGCGTCCGGTTCGGGCAGCGTCGCCGTAAAGGACTGGCCCGCGACCGAATACGAAACGGCGAACGGCGCTCCGTCAAACGTTACGGAGACACGATCCGCCGGGATCTCGCCGTCCATATCGTCATGGACGAGTCCCGTCAGAGTCCGCCCGTCCACGGAGAGTTCGACGGTCGGCGCTTCGCGGTCGACGTAGTCGCCGCGGCTCGAGAGGAGATGGTCGACATAGATCGTCCCCGTCTCCGCGCCGTTCTCCGACCGCGCGAGGTTGAAGTTCGTCAGCGTTCTCGCGGACGGCGGGACGGTGAGGAAGATCTGGCGCCAGCCGGTGAAGTCAAGTGTTGCCGCGTTCACGGTCACGAGTCCCGCGAACGTGCCGAATTCGGCGGAGAGTCTGTTCCCGGAGCCGTCGCCGTACACCCAGAAGTTCAGCTGGGTCGCGCCGTCGGTCATGAGCATGTTGAACGGATAGAACGCGAGAGCGCCGTCCTGTGTCAGGCCGAAGTCATACGAAAGTGCGAGCGAGCCCTTTCCGAACCGGACGAGCTCGCGGTCGTTCGAGAGGACGGTCGATTCGATCCCCGAGCCGGCGCGGCCGTCGTATCCCGCAGCGCCTTCTTCAAAGTCGGCGAGCAGGATCCCCTCGGGCACGACGCGGACAAGGACCTTTTCGACGGTCCCGCCGAACGCGCAGGTGACGGCTCCTTTCACGGTGATGTCGGACGCTGTAAAAACGCCGTTTTCCGTGATCGTTCCGATCGGCCCGTCGACGCTCCAGGTGAAGGAGGTGTCGGCCGAAACGATCTCGAGCCCGTTCACGAACGCGGCGCCTTTGAGGTCGACCGAGCGGCCGGCCTTTACGGTCAGGGACGTCATCTCCGTTCCGGCTTCCTCGTTCCGCACGGCGATCGCGTCGACGCGGTCTGTTATCGTCACGGCCATCTCGCCCGAGGCACCGCCGCTTCTGGCGGTGACGACGCCGCTCCCGGCGCCCACAGAGGCGGTGAAGACCTTCCCGTTCACTTCGCCGAGGCCGTTCGTCTCATACGAGACGGTCCTTCCGGAGAGCGATACGGGCCGGTACGCGTCGTCCGTCGCGCGGACGTCGAGCGGGAAGGAGGCGCCCGGCAGCATCGTCGTCTCCACCGGATAGAGATGGAGGCGGGAAGCCGTTCCCGTGCCCTCCGCACCGCTCATCAGAAGGATGTAGTTCGCGCAGGAGCGGAGCGAACCGGCAGAGGGGCGGTTGATCACCGAAAGAGAATCGTATCCGGGCCAGACGGCCTCGAGCGTCGTCGAGCCGCCGCCGTCGAGGTTCAGCGCGTCGACGCAGCCGAGCTCGATCAGACGGTCCGCGAGCTCCGCGTACGTCATCCCGGCAGAGTAGTTTTCCTGGCGGCCGTCGACGGTGTAGAACAGGACCGTCCCGTCCGCACGGATCCCGGCGGCCGTCCGCGGAGCGCGCGTCTGGCCGGACGGCGCGACGTTCCTGCCGTCTTCGACGAGCAGGTCGCCGCCGCCGATCGCGTTTTCGGCGCCGACGAGGAAATCGTTCGCGTCGATGCGGATCGTGAGCGTATCGCCCTCCGCGAGCGTCCGGAGCGCGGCAAGCTGGGCCGCGTAGTAGGAATCGTTCTGGGCGGAGAGGACGAGATAACCGCTCCGGAGCGCGTCCTCCGCGGCGGTGTCGCGCACGGAGGCGACCTCGCAGACGAGTTCCTCCCCGACGCGCATCTCGCCGCTCTTCACGGTCAGATAGACGGAGCATTTCGGCTCGCGATTATTGTTCGTCGCCTCGAAACTTTCGTCAAAAAGGACCGCCCCGGAATACGTGCTGAGCGGTTTGTTGAAATTGATGTTCTTTAAGGCGTCGCCGAGGCCGGCGCCCGTGACCGAGACGGAGAGGCCCGAGACGCCAATCGTCGCGCGGCCGTCCTTGTCGAACGCAATCGTGTTGCGCGAGCCGTCGTCCGACGTCCGGAGCGTTCCCTCGCGGATCGCGAGGCCGACCGAAACGCCCGTTTCGACCGTATAGAAATCGCCGTTCACGGCGGCGACGGCCGTACGGTCCGTCTCCTCCTCGGCGTAGCTCACCGCGTTCTTCAGCGATGCCGCGCCGTAGATGTCATGGCCGTAGACAACGAGCGGGGCGACCGGACCGCCGGGGGTGTATGTCAGGTACTGTTCCGTCAGCCGCTCCGTTCCGTCCGCGCTCCGGTAGATCCCCCGGGTCAGTTCGAGCGGGTCCGCGATCCGGACCGACGTTTCGAGCGCAGGCTCCCACGCCGCCCCCGCGTAGACGATGTACGACAGGAACGGCAGGATCGCCATAAAGGCGGCCAGCAGGATCACGATCACGATGATGGCGGCGCGGAGCGCCTTCTTCTTTTTCATTTCTTGGTTGCCTCGCCGTGGTTGAGGGGACAGGTGAACGGTTTACTGGAGCGTATAGCCGCCGCGGACCATGATCCAGAGCTCGGACGCCGCATACACGCCGCGGCCGTCGTCGCGCGGGCAGAGCAGAAGATGGTTCGTTTCGACCGTCACGCCGCCGCGCAGATCGAGTCCGGCCGTCACGTCGGACACGCCGTCTTCCCCGTTGTCGATCGCCTTCGCGGCGCCCGCGCGGACGATGATCTCCGAGCCGGCCTTGCCGATCACGCTCCGGCCCGCCGGAACGTTGACGACCTCAAATGAGCCGCCCGCATTCGAGAAGCCCTCGCCGATCTTCGCGGTCAGGGTATCGATCTCGGCCTGGACGGCCGCCTTCGCAGCAGGTCCCGCGGTCGCTTCCGCGGCGGACTTCGCCGCGTCCTCGGCCGCCGTCTTCACGGTCTTGTCGACATAGCTCTTCGTCACGACGGGATCCGCTTCGGAACCGGGCGTCCCGGTCATGGCCGACGCCGCCGAGATCGCTCCGATCGCGACGATGATGACGAGCAGTGCGATCCAGATCCATTTCATGTTCTTCATGGCATGTTCTCCTTAACTGTTGCGGATGGTTTCGATCCGATCTTCGTTTTTCGCAAGGCTTCTTCGAAGGGCGGAGAGGTGTTCCGCCACCGTTTTCCGGATGGTGTCGCGTTCCCCGAGAACGCGCGGGATCTCGTTCAGCAGATAGTCGGCGCGGAAGTCGTACACGCTCGACAGCGCCTTCAGGCCGACGGAATTCATGAACGAGTTGATCTTTGGGTCGTAGGAGATCCCGATCATCGGGACGCTCATGATGGCCGCGTAGATCAGAGAATGGAGCCGGACGCCGACGAGAAGATCCATATTGCCGATCAGGCTCATCATCTCCTCGGTCAGGAGCTTCCGGCGGATGCAGGTCACGTCCGTCTCCCCGACGCGGCGGCTCAGTTCCTCGATGACCGCCTCGTCCTCCGCGTAGAAGAACGGGATCAGGACGACCTTTGCGCCGTTCTCCTCCCGGAGCCTGCGGACCGCCGTCTCGAGTTCGTCGATGAACGGGCTTTCGGCGCGCCGCTCGCGGATCGCGAAGCCGATGACCGGCTTTTTCTCCGGGTTCCGGAAGCCCGCCTCGCGGAGGATCCGTTCGCCCTCGGTGAGCGGGACCGGGCTCATCCCGATGACGGGATCGCAGGCGACCTCGATCCGGTCCGGCGGAAGGCCGATCGTGACGAGCAGCTCCTTCGACGCCGTGTCGCGGACGACGATGCCGTGGACACGGGCAAGCGTCCGTGCGACGCGCTTCCGGTTCCGCGGCGCGTTGATCGGGCCGATCCCCTGGGAATAGACGAAGACCTTCTTCCCGCGCAGGAGCGCCAGGCGGATGATCATCAGATAGTAGAGGATCGAGCGGTTGCTCGTCGCGTCCTGGAGGAGGCTGCCGCCGCCGGAGATCAGAAGATCGCACTTGCCGATCTCATGCCAGATCGCGGCGAAGGATTTGCGGTCGGCCGCGCGGACGCCGAACTTCTCCGCCGTGTTTTCGGGATTGACCGAAAGGACCGTCAGCTCGACGGAATCGCCGAAGCGCTTCCGGAGGCTCCGCGTGAGCGCGAGCAGGATCGATTCGTCGCCGATGTTGTTGAAGCCGTAATAGCCGGAGATCAGGATCTTATAGCTCATGCGGACGCCTGTTCTTTCATAAGCCGCTTCCAGAGCAGCGCGAGCAGATGGAAGCAGAGGACGCAGACCGCGCCGAGGACGATGCCGATCGGGACGGACGTCAGCCGCTCAAGGCTGAAGACGACCGGGGTACGGAGATGCATATAGGTATTCGAAACGCTCGCGAAGCCGATCACGGCCGCGAAGCCGAAGAGGAAGACGAAGAATTTGTACTTCCGCTCGCACGCGTAGACGAACAGCATCAGGCACGGGAACGCGATCAGGAACTCCTTCGTCCGCGGCCTGGCGGGGAGAAGCTCTTCGAGTTTGTTGCGGAGCTCGACCTCGAGCGTGTTCGTATTGATGTTCGACGTATGGCCCGTGCGGAGGATGTAGATCGCGGCGGCCGCGCCGAGGACGGCGACGATCAGAAGCATCCAGACCTTGATGTCGAGGAAGAGCGCATGGGTGACGTCCTTCCCCTCGAGCCGCCCGGTCTTCTCCTTGTCCTTCCGGAAGCCGAACCAGGCGACGAAGAGGACGAAGGCGTAGAGCATCGGGATGATCTGGGAGAATTTGATGCCGCGGAAGTTGACCTGTTCGACGAGCGACGCGTTCGACGAGAACGGAGCCGCCGCTGCGAGGCCGCCGAGGACCGCGAGGACCGTACAGATCACGAGAAGCGCCGCGCCCGTCGCGATCGTCTCGCCGAGCTTCGGAATGCGCGGGTTGTCGTAGTATTTCCGCCCGAGCATGAAGTACAGCGTCGCCGCGAGGCACGGCCAGATCACGCCGGTCGCGAACCCCGTAAGGACGTTCGACGCGTTCGGCGCGACATAGAAGCAGCCGCAGACGCCGACCGCCCCGACCGCGAGGAGGATGAATTCCCACTTCCGCGGAAGCGTCACGAGCGTCTTCAGGAGCAGGATCGCGGCCGCGACGGCGCCGAACCCCATCAGAACGCGTAGAGCGAGCGGCGTCGAAAGCTCGCGCGCCGGCGTCACGGTCCCGAGCGAATAGCCGTGGGACGCTAGGCGCGCCGCGAGATCGTTCCAGACCATCGCGTAGTCGTCGGGGTCCGTGATGTAGAGGTAGCTCTCGTCGGTCTGTTTCATCGGCTTGTAGTAGATCAGCCGGATGTTGCGCTCCGTCACGGCGCGGTAGAGCGTGTTCTGGATCTCCTCGGGTCCCTTGTAGCCGAAGTAGGCGTAGCGGTACTGGATGTAGTCCCAGACGGAGTACGTCCGGAC
>JAEEGL013281550.1_pt1 | contig 11490 bp, 11 predicted proteins | sample 9134231 | NCBI WGS metagenome assembly JAEEGL01 (sample SAMN16246548, study PRJNA631951) | gut metagenome | biome: gut microbiome; feature: rumen; material: fiber-attached | host: Bos | place: Iran: Karaj | collected 2018-10
CGAGAAATGCGCCAATGTCGCCAATCAGATAGCGGAGGCTTGTGATGAGGTGTTCCATAAGAACTTCATGTACGGGCAGCTTGGCGTTATCCGCACGGCGAAAACGCCCGGCGCGCCGATTTCACCGAATAAGGTTCAGAATACGCTCATTGGTGCCGGAATTGGTCTCATTGCCGCTTGTGTAATATCCATTCTCCTTGAGTTGATTGATACTACCATCAAGCCTGATGAGGATCTCTCGGAGATTTACAAGATCCCGGTATTCGCGGAGATTCCGGATTTTTCAAACGGAAGCAGGTGACGGCATGAAGATTAAGCTTAAACGGACGGATAAAAAAGAGGACAAACAGAAAAAGAAGACTACGCCGGAAACGGAAACTCTTTCTGAAAACACAAAATTTGCCATTGTCGAATCCTATAAGAGCGCACGCTCCAATATCATGTTCTCGCTTTCGGCGGAGGATCAGAAGGCTTTCGCCGTGACAAGTCACTCAAAGGGTGAAGGAAAAAGTACGGTTTCTTCCAACCTTGCCATCTCGTTTTCCAAGATGGAGCGCAGGGTATTGCTGATAGACTGTGACCTCAGACGCCCGAATATCCACAACATTTTCAAGCTGGAGAACAAAGTAGGATTATCCAATGTCATCGGTAAAATGGCAGAATTTGAAGATGTTGTCAAGAGAGATGTATTGCCGTGCCTTGACATTTTGACCTCGGGTACGATTCCGCCCAACCCTTCCGAATTGATTTGTTCACCGCGTTTTGATACGCTCCTGAAGCGTGTCAGCGATGACTATGATTACATCATCTTTGATACACCGCCCATTGGCGTTGTATCTGACGCCCTGCTTCTCAAGGATAAGCTGGCGGGTTACGTCATCGTGCTCAGAGAACGCTCGACGACCCACGGTGATATTCAAAAGATTCTGGAGAGCATCAAGCTGGCAGATACGAAGATTCTCGGCTTTGTCAAGGTAGGATGCACCCACGGCAAGAAGCGCTCGGGCAAGGGCTATTACTACTATCAGTACTATACGTACTATTGATTTCCCTGCACAGCGTTATATTCTGCATAATATAAAGAAACAAGTTTCAACAGACTCACTAAGCTATTGCGAGGTGAGCCTGTTTTTTTATGAACAAACTGACGAAATTGCAGGATTCAGAAAAAAGACTTGCATTTTCCCGGTTGATGTATTACAATAGACGAAGTGAAAAGTGAACAAAATCACAGTCATGATAAGGAGTATGAATAATGGATTATTTGAAATGCAGCGCTCAGGAGCTGGAGCAGGAATACGCATCCCTGAAAAAACAGTATGAGGATGAAAAGGGCAAGGGACTTTCTCTGAATATGGCGAGAGGAAAGCCCGGCAAGGCGCAGCTTGACCTCTCTCTCGGAATGCTCGACGTCATCAACAGCAGCTCTGAGTTTGTCGGCGCGGACGGCATGGACTGCCGCAATTATGGTATTCTCAAGGGCATTGACGAATGCCGTCAGCTTTTTGCCGAGATTCTCGGCGTAGAGAAGGAGAATGTGATGGTTGGCGGAAGCTCCAGCCTGAACATGATGTTTGACACAATATCCTGCATGATGACCAAGCCGATCGTTGAAGGCTGCAAGCCCTGGTATGAGGTAGAGAACAGAAAATTTCTCTGTCCCGTTCCCGGCTACGACAGACATTTCGGCATCACGGGCTACTATGGCTTTGAGATGATTCCCGTTCCGATGACCGAGGACGGCCCCGATATGGACATGGTCGAGGAGCTGGTTGCGAGCGACGACAGCATCAAGGGTATCTGGTGCGTTCCCAAATATTCCAATCCGCAGGGCATCACCTACAGCGACGAAACCGTACGCCGTTTCGCGGCACTCAAGCCCGCGGCGAAGGATTTCCGCATCATGTGGGATAACGCATATTGCATCCATGACGTAACCGATACGCCCGACGAGCTGCTCAATATCATGGACGCCTGCAAGGAAGCAGGAAACGAGGATATGCCGATCCTCTTCTGCTCGACCTCCAAAATCACCTTCCCAGGTGCGGGCGTCGCGGCGATGGCGGCATCCGAGAACAATATGAAGGTGTTCACCGAGCGTTACAACTTCGAGGTCATCAGCTACGACAAGCTCAATATGCTGCGCCATGTAAAGTATTTCGGCAATTATCAGGGCGTGCTCGATCACATGAAGAAGCACAAGGAAGTGCTGCAGCCCAAGTTTGAGATCGTTCTGAACGCGCTTGAAACAGAGCTGGCGCCCACGGCGACCGCGCAGTGGACAAAGCCGAACGGCGGCTATTTTGTCAGCGTAGACGTGCTGCCCGGAACCGCCAAGAGAGTAGTGCAGCTCTGCAAGGAGGCAGGCGTTGTGCTGACGGGAGCAGGCGCGACCTATCCGTTGGGCCAAGACCCCAAGGACAGCAACATCCGAATTGCGCCTTCCTTCCCTCCGAACAGCGAGTTGGAGCAGGCAATGGAGATTTTCTGCATTTGTGCGAAGCTTGCGGCTTGTGAAAAGCTGATAAATCAGTAAAAGCGTAGAAATTTCCGTAGGATAGTTGTGCAATCCTTATAAAGATAAATATTTTTTATCAAATATTTGCATTTCCATTGACAATTTGACAAAAAAATCATATAATAACTCTGTTACGTCTGTAAGTCTGCACTTGTAACAGAGTTATTTTTGCGCTTACAGACACAATTATGATACGGAGGTTCAAAGGCATGAAAAGAGTTCCAAAGCCGGTGTTCTTCATTGTAGCTTTGCTGATACTTGCCTTTGCGTTTACTGCGATTTTCGGAGTATCCTATTACACGGGCGACAACAAAAACACAGTACTCAAAGGCATCGGCGATATTCGATGGGGCATCGACATCAGGGGCGGCGTAGAGGCGACATTTAAGCCTGCCGACGGCGTTGACGCCACTGATGAACAGCTTGAGTCCGCAAAATCCATTATTGAGCTTCGTATGATTTCACAGGGAATTACCGATTATGAGCTGTACGCTGACAAGAAGAGCGACAGAATCATTGTGCGTTTCCCCTGGAAATCAGACGATCAGGAGCACGACGCAGTGAAGGCGATCCAGGACATTTCGTCCACAGCCGAGCTGACGTTCCGTCCCGGCAATTCCTATGCGACAACCGATATCGGTTCCGACGGCGAGTATGTATACAAGACTCCCACAGGTGATACCGAGCAGGTGCTGATGACAGGCTCCAGCGTTGAGAAAGCTGAGGCTCAGTACTATACAGACAACAGCGGCAAGTCGCAGTTTGTCGTCAGCCTTACGCTGACGGAAGAAGGCGCAAAGACCTTTGCCGACATTACTACGACCTATCTGAATAAGACGGTTTCTATCTGGATGGATGACATTATGCTGTCCGCTCCTACCGTTCAGGCGACGATCACCGACGGCAAGGCGCAGATTTCGGGCAACTTCACATCCGCTTCCGCGACTCAGCTCGCTGAGAAGATTAACGCAGGTGCGTTGCCTGTTCCGCTGGAAACCTCCAACTACGGACAGATTGCGCCGACTCTCGGCATGAATGCGCTCACAGCGATGGGCTACGCGGGCATTATCGCGTTTATCGCAATTGCGCTGATTATGCTGATTTTCTACCGTCTCCCCGGCTTCATCGCAATCATTTCGCTGCTTGGTCAGATGGGACTTTCCATTGCGGCGGTTTCGGGCTATTTCCCCGCTATTCCGTCCTTCACCATGACATTGCCCGGTATTGCGGGTCTGATTCTCTCCATCGGTATGGGCGTTGACTGTAACGTCATTACCGCGGAGCGTATCAAGGAAGAGCTTGCCGCAGGCAGAACACTTGACGGCGCGTTGGACAAGGGTACCAAGAACTCTCTGTCCGCTATCGTCGACGGTAACATGACTGTCGTCATCGTATCCATCATCCTGATGCTGGTATTCGGACCGTCCAACATTCTCTCGTTTATCTTCGGTGAATCCACCACAGGTACGATTTACGCCTTCGGTTACACGCTTCTCGTGGGTGTAATTTCCAACTTCATTATGGGTATCTTCTTCTCAAGACTGATGCTCAGAAGTGTCGCGGGCATTAAGCCTCTGCGCAAGAAATGGTTGTTCGGAGGTGCTAAGAATGAAAAATGATGTGAACACAAAGGCTGAGGTTCAGATGACCAATCAGGAGATCAGCGAGAAGTTCAACGGCGGCAGAAAGGTTATTGACTTTGTCGGCAAGAAGAAAATCTTCTTCATCATCTCCCTTGCGATTATCGGCATCGGTATCATCTGCAACTTCATTTTCGGCACCACCTTGGATATCCAGTTCTCGGGCGGCGCGACGCTGACATTCAGCTACACTGAGGATGCGGATCATCCTGTTGACCAGGGCGAGCTGTATGACTTCATCCAGGCAAAGACCACAGACAGAATCACCACCTCGTTCTCGACCGACCTGATGGGCAACACAGGCAACAATGTTTCGGTTCAGTTCTCGGGTAATGATTCGATTGAAACAGACATTCAGAAGAATCTGGAGTCAGACCTCAAGGCTCAGTATCCCGACAACAACTTCACCACACTCGAAGCAAACTCGGTTGACCCGTCCATGGGCTTCAGCTTCCTGCTCAAGTGTCTGGCTGCGGTTGCGCTGGCGAGCGTTCTGATGGTTATCTACGTTACTATCCGCTTTAAGAAAATCGGCGGTCTGTCTGCCGGTATGATGGCGCTTGTCGCTTTGTTCCACGACGTCGCGATGATTTACTTCATGTATGTCATCTTCCGCATGCCGATCGACTCGAACTTCATCGCGGTTGTCCTGATGATTCTCGGTTACTCACTGAACGATACCATCGTTATATACGACCGTGTCCGTGAGCAGAGAAAGCTGATGGGCAGAAAGACAGACATCGGTACAGTATTCAACGTATCGGCTTCAAAGACGCTAAAGAGAACGATTATGACCTCCGTAACCACCTTTACGGCGATTCTCGTTGTCTATATTCTTGCGTATGTCTTTAATATCGCATCGGTCAAGGGCTTCGCTCTTCCGATGATGATCGGTGTTATTTCGGGCTGCTATTCCTCTATTTGCATCGCAGGTCCTCTTTGGGTTATGTGGCAGAAGCGCAAGGCGGCAAAGAAAACATCCAAGTAAACTAACAAAAGCAGCGGTTTTCCGCTGCTTTTTTCTTTGGCGCGCAAGTGTTTAGAAAATATTTTCCGTTGTCGGGTATTCGCTGTCCTTGAGGGAGGCGAGTGCCCGCTTTGCTTTTTCGCTCTCCGCGAAGTACAAATCGGGACTGCCGTTTTCAATGTAGCGCTGCATCTGCGCAAGACTCAATCCTACGCCGTCTACGTAGTCGTGAATCAGCAGTGCATCCACCATCCAAGCCATTTCGTTCCAGTGGTCGTTAATATCAGCGCATAAATTGAGCGCTTTTTCAAAATCATCCTTGCTCATGGAGGTGTCTATCCGCTCAATGTCATCACAGTAGGATGTCACATTGCGGCTGATAAAAAAGACCTCGGTCATAGATGCTGTGAGGCAGAGCAGAATTAAAAGAAATGCTATGACAATCCGCTTCATGATTCCTCCTTTTTGATGATCTGATAGTTTCCCGTGTCGGTCAGCGTCATAAGAAAGACATTCCGCAAATCAGTATGTTTCTTTTTAAGAATTTTCATTACCGTTTTTTCGTTGCTGCGACAGAGCGAGAGACCGCTGCTGACAATCTGACCGTCACTCACAACGACCGCTTCGGGTCCGTCCTCAGGCATTTTCACTCCCAGATCCGATGCGTCAGGTACGCGGTGCGCGGGCTTTTCGAGGACACTTACCAAGCCGTTTGTTTCGACCACGCAGTATTGCACCTCGTCAAGTGAGAAGATATTTTGCTGCCGCAGCTGAGCAAACAAATCCTCTGTCGTCATGCGCAGACTGCGCAGCTGTTTTTGCAGCAGCTTTCCGTTTTCGATGACAACAACGGGGCTACCGCATATCAGCTTGCGAAAACGCCTGCTTTTCAGCATCACAACGCTTGTTGTGATTTCGAGCGCAACGAGAATCGTGACGGGAATCACGCCGCTCAACAGCGGCTGTGAGGTATTCTGCATCGGGAGAGAGGCAATGTCCGAAATGACCATCGTGACGACCAGTTCGCTCGGCTGCATATCGCTGATCTGCCGTTTTCCCATCAGGCGGATCGCGATAATAATGAAAACGTAGAGGATCAGGGTTCGGATTACAGATATTAACATAAATTAATCACCGAGGCTAGTGTTTGCGGATTCTCTTGGATTATTCTGCATAATAAAGCAAAATCGGAGAATGGTAATAGCGGTGATAATTGTGAATTATTCGAATTTAGAATTAAAGTCGAAACTGGAGCAACGGTTTGCCGATTCTGCGGATTTGACAATACGCGAGCTGACGCTCCGTTCCGCGTCCGCTATCAGTGCGCTTGTGATCACGATGGAGGGACTTGTCGACAAGCAGCAGTTGGCACAGTCGGTCATCAATCCGCTTTTGCCGTATGATTTCGGAAATCAGTCGCCTGATGCAGTGGGGCAGAGCATCTTCCGCAGCGTGATTGCATCGGCAGACGCGAAAGCGTTTTCGACGATGGAGGAGCTGATTACCTATATTACCTCGGGGTTTGCGGTAATCGCAGTCGACGGAGCGCTTGAATATTATGCTGTCGGGGTGCAGGGGTTCGCGTTCCGTGGGGTGAGCGAGCCGGAGAGCGAGGTCGTGCAGCGCGGTTCCCGAGAGGGCTTTTCCGAACCGCTTCAAATCAATATGTCGATGATTCGTCGGCGACTCAAAAGTCCCGAGTTGGTTTTCGAGCAGGTGACCGTCGGCAGCGAGTCGCAGACGCAGCTGATGCTCTGTTATCTGAAAAGCAAGGTTTCGCAGGAGCTGTTAAATACGCTCCGACAGCGGCTGAAATCCTGTGAATTGGAAACGGTTCTCGCCTCCGGGTATCTGTCCGATTACCTCGAGGATGAAAAGACAAGCCGACTTTTTTCGGGCGTGGGTATCTCGGAACGTCCCGACGCGGTGTGCGGAAAGCTGACTGAGGGCAGAATCGCGGTTATTGTTGACGGCACACCCGCGGTGATTCTCGTCCCGCGTTTGTTTGTGGAGGAATTTCAGGGTGTTGATGACTATTCCAACCGAAGTTACTACGCCGCCTTTATCCGCTTTACCAAATATCTCTCCTTTTTTGCGGCAGTGTTTCTCCCCGGGCTGTATGTCGCGCTGGCGCAGTTTCATCCCGAGTATTTCCCGACGCAGCTTTTGATTCAGACCTCCGAATCGCTGGCAAAAACGCCGTTTCCCGTCATGACAGAGACACTGGGCATTACGCTGGTCTATGAAATCATGAAGGAAGCGGGATTGCGAATCCCGAAATCGCTCGGACATGCAGTCAGCATCGTTGGCGCGCTGGTCATCGGAGAAAGCGCCGTTACGGCGGGGATTATCAGTTCGTCAACGCTGATGGTTGTAGCGACCGCCGCGATATGCAGCTATGTCACCTCGTCGCTTTATCCGCCGATTATGGTGCTGCGGTTCGTTCTGATACTTGTCGGAGGTTTGACGGGACTGTGGGGAGTAACCCTTGCGACAGCTGTGATTCTTATCAGCGTTTGCAGCAAGTCGTCGCTCGGCGTGCCCTATATGTCGTCGCTCGCGCCGTTTTCACTGCGCCGCATGCGCGACGTGTTTATCCGCGCGGGTTGGAAGACGCTCGGAAAACACACGATCCGCGTACAGAAATTCGTTGAAACGGAGGTACGGGATGCAGACTAAGACAGCTTTTTCGTCTAAGCGGTTTCTGCTGGCGCTTATGCTGTGCGCCTGTTCTATTATTCTTTTGCAGAATGATGATGTTGCGGCGAATACCTCCTTTACCTCGCAGCTAATTAGTGTTTTCGCTGGTTTGGCAGTGTGCTTTGTACTCTTTTTACCTGCGATTTATATCAAAACGCACTTCAACCAAGACGTTGTCAGCCTTGCTTCGGAAGGGGGTCCAAAGCTGAAAATACCCCTTATGACGGTCTATGCTTGCTATTTTGTCTATACGGCGCTCTATTTTCTGCTGCCGTACACGGAAATGTTCCACACCAAATATTTTCCAGAGGTGTCGCCCTGCCTGATTACGGTGCTGCTGCTTGTGTGCTGTGTCTATGCCGCGTTAAAGGGAGTCAATGTCATTTCGCGGTTCGGTGTCTTCCTCTTTGTGTTTGCGATGGTGACAAATTTCCTGATGTTCGGCGGCAGTATTTCGGAGCTGGATTGGGCGCATTGTACCTTTGCCCTCAGCGGCGGTCTCGGAGATTTCTGGCAGAATGTAGTCTATTTTGTCACGCCTGCTTTTGTGATACCGATTTTTGCCTGTCTGTCAGACGGCACACGAAATTTCCGTCTGCGTCAACCGGTATTCGCCCTCCTGTTTACGGGCTTAAAATACACGGCGGTGGTGTTTTTCATCTGTTTTGCACTGGGCGATTATGCCCGCCGACAGGGATTTCAGACCTTTTTGCTCTCGCGTGTGGCGCATTTTGCGTCCTTTGCAGGTATCGAGAGTTTTTATCAAGGCTTGAGCACGATGTCGGTGTTCATGATTGTCTCGCTTCTTTTGTGCAGTATCACACGCAATGCGGAGGAAAACTGCCGCACCAAGGCAATTCCGCTTTTTGCCGTTCTGATTCTGGCAGGAGATGTGGTTGCAGCGGCGAATAATTCCGTGAAAGAAATATTAACGAATCCAACACTATTTGCCGCGATAACAGCGGCGATAGCGATTGTGATGCCGATGATCGGCCTTTTGATAGGGAGGAAGTCAAATGCGCAGGGGAATCTGCATAGTATTAAGCATGTTGGCGCTGCTGATGACGGGATGCAGCGCCTCGCGTCAAATTGAAACCGCTGCAATCATTGAGAACGTGAGCGTTCACAGGCAGAACGGCGAGCTTGTTTATACCTTCTACCGGCTGACAAGCGGTGATACGCCGTGGGGTGTGGACATCCGCGCGGATTCCTTTGAGCAGGCGTGCGAGCTGGCAGGAACGGAGTATATCCCGCATCTTTCTCTTGCAAAGCTCGAGCTGCTGCTAATTGAAAAGGAGGTCTATTCGGATGTGATGGAGTCTGATATCGATTTTATCTCGACGCAGCCGTCGTTTTCTCCGATTGCCTATGTGACGCTATGCGATGAAGAGACGATGGAACAAATCAGAAAGACCACCCGTGCGCAGCGGGTAATAGAGGAGCAGTTAATTCTTCTCAAGAAAAATCATCCTGAGGTAAGCATCAACTACCTCAGCATATTCAATCAATTTGCGCGCAGGGGCGAAGAATCCTTTACCGTTCCGCTTGTTAGTTCTAATAAAGAATTAAAAGTGAGCAAATTTGAAATAAATCGGAAAAAATAAAAATAAAATGTCAGATATTTCATTAAAAGACTTTATCTTAGCCGCGATTTGTTGTATAATATAACGTAACTATACGGTATCAAAATGACAGGATACCGTAAATATACCCAAATCAACAAAGGCGGTGGCAGTATGTCTGAATTTTCAGTACCCTTATCCAGAATCGTTGACAGTCTCGGACTTGAGAAGGTCTATATCGCGGATAACTATGAGCAAACCAACATCTCAACCGTAGAAATCAACCGACCGGGACTGGAGCTGACAGGTTATTTTGAGTTCTTTGATAACAAACGCATCCAGGTGCTCGGCAACACCGAGTTTGCCTACCTCGGACGCTTCGGCTCGGAGGCGCAGAAGATGGTCATTGAGTCGATTTTCAGCTTCGGCCCGCCCGCCGTTATCATTTGCCGCCGGATCGAGCCGACAAATGTGATTTTGGAGAGCGCGAAGCTGCACAAGGTATCAATTCTCGCCACCGATGAAAACACCTCGGATCTGACGGCGCGTCTGGTACAGTTCCTCAACCGCGAGCTGGCTCCGCGCATTACGCGCCACGGCGTGCTGGTTGAGGTATACGGCGAGGGCTGTCTGCTGATCGGCGACAGCGGCGTTGGTAAGAGCGAGACCGCCATTGAGCTGATCAAGCGCGGTCACCGCCTTGTCGCGGACGACGCGGTCGAGATTCTCCGAACCAATGTCAACACCCTGATCGGCAAAGCGCCCGAGAATATCCGCCACTTTATCGAGCTGCGCGGTATCGGCATCATCAACGCGCGCCAGCTCTTTGGTATGGGTGCGGTAAAGATGCAGGAAAAGATTGACATGGTCGTCAATCTGGAGCTTTGGGAAAACGCGAAGGTCTATGACCGCATGGGTCTGGACAGCGAATATATGAAGATCCTCGGCGTTGAAGTGCCGTCGCTGACGATTCCCGTCAAGCCCGGCCGTAACCTCGCTGTCATCATCGAGGTTGCCGCCATGAATAACAGACAGAAGAAGATGGGCTACAATGCCGCCAAGGATTTGCTGGTCAACCTGGGCATGGATTTGGAATCTATGCCGGAGCCGCAAAGGAAAATAGTAGACACCTGGGACTGATGAGTCCCGATATCAGAATATTTTCGGGAGAGAGATATGGACAAAACAGACATCATTTTCGATTTGGCAAAGATTCTCGGCTGCGAGGCGCGCAAGGATGAGCCGCTCAGCAAACACACGACCTTCAAAATCGGCGGCACAGCCGACACCTACATAAAGGTAACGACGCTGAGCAATCTCAGCGCGATTCTCAAGGAGTGCGAGGAGTCGGATATCGATTATCTGATTCTTGGCAACGGCAGCAACGTTCTTGTCAGCGACGAGGGCTACCGCGGCGTGGTAATCCGACTTGACGGCGATTTTCGCAAAATTTCGCTGGTGGACGATACGACCATCTATTGCGGTGCGGGTGCAACGCTTGCCGCCCTGAGCAAATTCGCGCTCAAATGCGGTTTGACGGGGCTGGAGTTTGCATGGGGTATTCCCGGTACCGTCGGCGGTGCGGTGTTCATGAACGCGGGCGCATACGGCGGCGAGATGAAAGACGTTGTCTACAGCGTGTCGCACATGGAGAAGGACGGCACAATGGGCAGAATCGAGAAGGATGACCTCGCGTTTGGCTACCGAACCAGCGTTTACCGCCAAAAGAAATACATTATTACAGGTGTCACGCTAAAAATGAGCCACGGTGCTCCCGAGGATATCCGGGCGAAGATGGATGACTTCCTGGGCAGAAGAAGCGACAAGCAGCCGCTGGAGTTTCCCAGCGCGGGCAGCGTATTCAAGCGTCCCGAGGGCGCATTTGCAGGCGCGTTGATTGAGCAGTGCGGACTCAAGGGAAAGAGTCACGGCGGGGCGCAGGTCAGTGAAAAGCACGCGGGCTTCATTATCAATACAGGAAAGGCAACAGCGCACGACGTGAAATCTCTGATTCGCGAAGTGCAGACAGAGGTTGCCGACAAAACGGGTTATACGCTTGAATGTGAATTAATTATTCTATAACAGAAAATGCAAAGGGATTAC
>JAEEGL014130407.1_pt1 | contig 11490 bp, 6 predicted proteins | sample 9134231 | NCBI WGS metagenome assembly JAEEGL01 (sample SAMN16246548, study PRJNA631951) | gut metagenome | biome: gut microbiome; feature: rumen; material: fiber-attached | host: Bos | place: Iran: Karaj | collected 2018-10
CATCCCCGCCGCCGTCGAATTCGCGAAGTCCCGCGGCATCGGCTTTGCCGTCGTCGCGCCGGACGATCCGCTGGTGCTTGGCATGGTCGACGCGCTGGAGGACGCCGGCATCCCCTGCTTCGGGCCCACCGCCGCCGCCGCGCAGATCGAGGGCTCCAAAGTTTTTGCCAAGAATCGCATGAAGAAATACGGCATTCCCACCGCGGACTACGCCGTTTTCGATTCCGCGGCAGAAGCCCGCGCCTACTGCCGCACGGCGAAGACCCCCATCGTCATCAAGGCGGACGGTCTCGCGCTCGGCAAGGGCGTGCTGATCTGCCAGAGTGTCGGAGAGGCGGACGAAGCTCTGCGGCAGATCATGGAGGACCGCATGTTCGGCGACAGCGGCTCGCGCGTTGTCATCGAGGAATTCCTGGAAGGTCCCGAGGTCTCCGTGCTTTCCTTCACGGACGGGAAAACCGTTATCCCGATGATTTCCTCCATGGACCACAAGAGAGCGGGAGACGGCGATACAGGGCTTAACACCGGAGGAATGGGTACCGTTGCTCCGAATCCTTATTACACCCGGGATATTGCGGATGAATGTATGGAAAAGATTTTCCGTCCGACAGTCGAGGCAATGAATGCCGAGGGAAGAACCTTCAAAGGCTGCCTCTATTTCGGCCTTATGCTTACCCCCGACGGTCCGAAGGTCATTGAGTACAACTGCCGCTTCGGCGACCCTGAGACACAGGTTGTGCTTCCCCTGCTGGAAAGCGACCTTCTCACCGTTATGAAGGCGACAACGGACGGCACTCTTGACAGGATTCAGGTCAGATTCAGCGATAAATACGCCTGCTGCGTGATTATGGCCTCGGAGGGCTACCCCGTTTCATACGAAAAGGGCTTCAGACTGAATATCCCCGCCGGTATAAGCGACAGGGTATATGTTGCCGGCGCAAAACTCGAAAACGGCGGCCTGCTCACAAACGGCGGCAGAGTGCTCGGAGCGGTGGCGGTTGAGGATACCCTCAGGGCTGCCATAGACGGAGCGTATAAACTTGTTGATATGATTTCATTTGACAACTCGTTCTACCGTCATGACATCGGCGCAAGAGCGCTGAAAGCAATGGAGGCGTAATTTTGGTTTACAGAATTTTTGTTGAAAAGAAAAAAGGTCTTGCGAATGAGGCGATGGCTCTGCTTTCCGACGCGAGAACTCTTCTCGGCATAAAGGCGCTTACGGATGTAAGAATATTCAACCGCTATGACGCCGAAAATATTACGGAGGAACTTTTTGATTACGCTGTCAAAACCGTTTTTTCGGAGCCGCAGCTTGACATCGCGAGCTCGGATATTGATGTGCCCGGCGCCTATGTGTTCGCGGTTGAGTACCTGCCCGGCCAGTTTGACCAGAGAGCGGATTCCGCCGCCCAGTGCATACAGATAATCTCAACGGGCGAGCGTCCGCTTATCCGCTCCGCAAAGGTATACGCGCTTTACGGCGACCTCACGGAGCAGGACAGGGAAGAAATCAAAAAGTATGTCATAAACCCCGTTGAAGCAAGAGAGGCGGTTCTTGACAAGCCCGCGACTCTCAAAACGGAGTACGATATTCCCACAAGCGTCAGAACTCTTGACGGCTTTAACAAGCTCGACAGGGCAGGCCTTGAGAAGTTCATTGAGGACTACGGTCTCGCAATGGATATTGATGACATAGAATTCTGCCGCAACTATTTTATAAGCGAGGGCAGAGACCCCACAATCACCGAAATAAGGATGATAGACACCTACTGGTCGGATCATTGCCGTCATACCACCTTCCTGACCGTGATTGACAAGGCGGTCTTTGAGGATGAACTGCTTCAGAAAGCGTATGACGACTACCTCGCGGTAAGAAAAGAACTCGGCAGAACAAAGCCGATTTGCCTTATGGACCTCGCGACAGTCGCGGTCAGGTATCTGAAGGCAAACGGAGAGCTCAAAAAGCTCGACGAGTCGGAGGAGATAAACGCCTGCACGGTCAAAATCGAGGTTGACGTTGACGGCAGGACAGAGCCTTGGCTTCTTCTCTTCAAGAATGAAACCCACAATCATCCCACGGAGATTGAGCCCTTCGGCGGAGCCGCCACCTGCATAGGCGGCGCGATAAGAGACCCGCTTTCGGGCAGGGCCTATGTTTACGGCGCAATGAGAATCACGGGCGCCTCCGACCCCTTAAAGAGCGTGAGCGAAACCATACCCGGCAAACTGCCGCAGAGAAAGATAGTCACCACAGCGGCGGCGGGCTATTCCTCCTACGGCAACCAGATAGGGCTTGCAACGGGTATAGTTGATGAAATATACCATCCCGGCTATGAAGCCAAGAGGATGGAAATAGGCGCGGTTATAGCGGCGGCTCCTGCTGCAAATGTGCGCAGGGAAGTGCCTGCCCCGGGAGATACGGTCATTCTTCTGGGCGGCTCAACGGGCCGCGACGGCATAGGCGGAGCGACAGGCTCATCCAAGGCGCATAACGCCCACTCGGTTGAAACCTGCGGAGCGGAGGTCCAGAAGGGCAACGCCCCCGAGGAGCGCAAACTCCAGAGACTTTTCCGCAATCCCGTCGCGTGCAGAATGATAAAACGCTGCAATGACTTCGGCGCGGGCGGTGTTTCGGTTGCCATAGGCGAGCTTGCCGACGGCCTTGAAATAGACCTTAACGCCGTGCCCAAAAAATACGAGGGCCTTGACGGCACCGAGCTTGCCATAAGCGAATCGCAGGAAAGAATGGCTGTTGTTGTTGAGGCAAAGGATGTTCAGGCCTTCCTTGAGCTCGCAAAGAGCGAAAACTTACAGGCGTGCCCCGTTGCCCGTGTAAAGGCGGAGCCGCGCCTGACAATGAACTGGAACGGCAAAAAGATAGTTGATATCAGCCGCGAATTCCTCAATTCAAACGGAGCGGACAAGCACATTGTCATCACCCCCGAAAAGCCCGGAAAGGTTTACAGGGAGACAGGTGAGGACTTCGCCGGGAATTACAAAGCCCTCGCCCAGGATCTCAACATCTGCTCAAAGAGAGGTCTTTCCGAGAGATTCGACTCCACTATAGGAGCAGGCACCGTGCTTATGCCGTTCGGCGGCAGAAACCAGCTCACTCCCATCCAGGCAATGGTGCAGAAGGTCTCTGTTGAAAAGGGACATACCGATACCTGTTCGCTTATGTCCTGGGGATACAATCCCTACGTCACGAGTCAGAGCCCGTATCACGGCGCTTACCTCGCGGTTGTTGAGTCGGTCTGCAAGCTCATAGCAACCGGCGCGGAATATAAAGATGTTTACCTGACCTTCCAGGAATATTTTGAGAAACCCGGTCGCGACGGAAAGAGATGGGGCAAGCCCCTCGCCGCGCTGCTCGGCGCCTTCGAGGCGCAGAAGGAGCTCAGAATCGGCTCAATCGGCGGCAAGGATTCCATGAGCGGCTCATTTGAAAAAATCGATGTTCCGCCTACCCTCGTCTCCTTTGCCGTGACGACGGAAAAGGTTTCCTCGATAGTTTCCCCCGAATTCAAGAAGGCGGGCAACAGGGTTGTGCTCATTGAGACGGAGTATGACGCAAACGGGCTTCCCGTTACCGCTTCCCTGATGAAGAATATTGAAACGGTTACCGGGCTTCTCCGCTCGGGCAAGGCGGTTTCCTGCTATACTCCCGGTATGGGCGGTATAGCCGAGGCGGTTATGAAAATGTGCTTCGGCAACGGCTTCGGCTTCACTTATGACGCCTCGCTTACGCCCGCGGAATTATTCGGTTATAAATACGGCGCTTTCGTTCTCGAAATGAACGGTGACGCGGATATCGGAAAGGTCATCGGCGAAATAACGGAGAACAGGGCGTTCACTTTCGGCGGTGAGAGCGTCGCCTATGAAGAGCTTTTCCGTGAATACGAGGATAAGCTTGAGAGCGTTTATTCCTGCAATATCGACCAGAACACAAAGGTTGAGAACTTCACTTACTCCTGCGCTTCACGTCCGTCACCCGCAATCAAGACGGCAAGGCCGAAGGTTATCATACCCGCCTTCCCCGGCACAAACTGCGAATATGACAGCGCGAAGGCGATGCGCGACGCAGGCGCGGACCCCGAAATCATCGTTATAAACAACCTCTCGTCCGCGGGAATACAGGAGAGCGTTGACAGGTTCGCGAAGGAACTCTCTCAGGCGCAGATGATATTCATCCCCGGCGGCTTCTCAGGCGGCGACGAGCCGGACGGAAGCGGCAAGTTCATCACGGCCTTCTTCCGCAATTCCGCTGTCAGGGAAGAGGTTCAGAATCTGCTTGATAACAGGGACGGCCTTATCTGCGGCATCTGCAACGGCTTCCAGGCGCTTATAAAGCTCGGTCTTGTTCCGTACGGCAGAATAATCGATACCGATGAGAACTGCCCGACTCTTACTTATAATACAATCGCCCGCCACCAGTCAAAGATAGTCAGAACGAGGATCGCCTCGAACAAATCTCCCTGGCTTGCCCTGACTGAGCCGGGTGACATTTACAGCGTGCCCATTTCCCACGGCGAAGGCAGGTTCTTCGCGAGCGAAGAGCTTATCAGGGAGCTTGCCGCAAACGGTCAGATAGCCACCCAGTATGTTGATCTTGAAGGCAACGCTTCATCCGATGTTGCCTTTAACCCCAATAATTCCGCCTTCGCAATCGAAGGTATCACCTCGCCCGACGGCAGGGTGTTCGGCAAGATGGGTCACAGCGAGAGAACGGGGGACGGCTTATATAAGAACGTTCCCGGCAACTACAAAATCGGAATGTTTGAGTCCGCAGTGAGATATTTTAAATAAACAACCGGGGAAGTCCGACGGTTCAGGGTGAAGGACCGGAGTTCCCCGTAAACGGAGGTAATAAAATGGCTTATTTATCCGACATTGAAATTGCACAGGCGTGTAAACCCAGACACATCAGCGAGATAGCAAAGGCAGCCGGGATTGATGAGAAATACCTTGAGCAGTACGGAAGATACAAGGCGAAAGTCGATCCCGCGCTCCTGAAGGACACGGACAGAAAAGACGGTAAACTTATTCTTGTTACCGCCATTACTCCCACTCCCGCGGGCGAAGGCAAAACTACAACTACCATCGGCCTTGCGGACGGCCTTAAAAGAATAGGCAAAAATGTAATGGTCGCTCTGCGCGAGCCATCCCTCGGCCCTGTTTTCGGTGTCAAAGGCGGAGCGGCAGGCGGCGGTTACGCCCAGGTCATTCCCATGGAGGACATCAACCTTCATTTCACAGGTGATTTTCACGCCATCGGAGCGGCAAACAACCTTCTTGCCGCCATGCTCGACAATCATATCCAGCAGGGCAACGCCCTCAATATCGACCCCAAGAAGATAACATGGAGACGCTGTGTCGATATGAACGACCGCCAGCTGAGATTCGTCGTCGACGGTCTCGGCGGCAAAGCAAACGGAGTGCCCAGAGAAGACGGCTATGACATCACCGTTGCGAGCGAGATAATGGCTGTTTTCTGCCTCGCTTCCTCAATAACCGACCTCAAAGAGAGAATTTCGAGAATAATTGTCGGCTACACCTATGACGATAAGCCCGTCACCGCGGGCGATCTCAAGGCAACAGGCGCTATGGCGGCTCTTCTCAAAGACGCCCTCAAGCCCAACCTTGTCCAGACTCTCGAAGGCACTCCCGCCTTCGTTCACGGCGGACCCTTCGCAAATATCGCTCACGGCTGCAATTCGGTTATGGCCACAAAGCTTGCCCTTAAACTCGGCGATTACGCCGTTACTGAGGCAGGGTTCGGCGCCGATCTCGGAGCGGAAAAATTCCTCGATATAAAATGCCGTATGGCCGGCCTTACTCCCGACGCGGTTGTCGTGGTCGCCACGGTCCGTGCGCTTAAAATGCACGGCGGACTCAATAAAAAAGAACTTGCAACCGAGGATCTCGGAGCGCTCGAAAAGGGCATACCCAATCTTCTTCGCCACGTTTCAAATATCAAAAATGTCTATAAACTTCCGTGCGTTGTCGCGGTCAACCGTTTCCCGACCGACACCGACGCCGAGATAGATTTCATTATCGCCAAATGCCGTGAGCTCGGCGTCAACACCGTTCTGTCCACAGTCTGGGCCGAAGGCGGCAAGGGCGGCGAAGCACTGGCAAATGAGGTTGTCCGTCTCTGCGAAGAGGAAAAGGGCGATTTCACCTTCTCATACGGCCTTGACTGCTCAATAGAGGAAAAGATTGAGGCGGTTGTCAAAAAGATTTACGGCGGAGCAGGCATAAATATTCTGCCCGCGGCAAAGAAGCAGATTGAAACTCTCACGGCTCTCGGATACGGCAACGTTCCCGTATGTATAGCCAAAACACAGTACAGCTTTTCGGATGACCCCGCTCTGCTCGGAGCGCCCGAGGGCTTCACGGTAACGGTCAAGAACGTCAAGATATCCGCAGGCGCCGGATTTATCGTTGTGCTGACGGGCGAAATTATGACAATGCCCGGCCTTCCCAAATCTCCCGCGGCGGAGAGAATCGATGTTGACGAGAACGGCAGAATTACCGGTCTTTTCTGATTAATAAATTAAAATGGAAATGAATTAAGAAGGGGTATATTTATGAAAAAAGTTCTTAGTATTGCTCTTGCAATTCTGATGTTTGCGCTTGTTCTTGTTCCCGCTTACGCCGAAGAAAACAGAAGCGTCAAGTTTCTGAATGATTTTAGTGATTCAAAAACCATAAAACTTGAAATTGACAATTCAGACGAAGGCTTAGATGATTCTGTATGTTATATTGATTATTATAATATGAAATGTGTGATGAAGACCAAATACGGACCTTTAAGTTACAGCGCTTATATCGATGACAAATCGATGGACATTTATCTGGGCTTTATAAAGCTTGAGTCTGCAGTTCTTTTCGGAGAGAATGACATGGGCCTTAATGATTTTGCGGAGCTTGCTCAGCCTTTTTATGATCAGTTTTTCAATGACATAACGTTTGAATATGTATCCACCGAAGACCTCGGCAACGGAATTGAGGTTGATACAGTCCTTGCGGACGGTACCGAAGAGTTTATGCTCACATATTCCAACGGAAACCTTATACGCATCGTTATGGAAGATACTGAATTGATCGGTTCGGATTCCTTCGGACATCCCATCAAAAGCATCAGCACAAATGTGAGCGCAAGAGAGTTCAGAAGACCGATCCTCAGCGTTAATGTAACTCCTCTGGTCAGGCTGTTTATGAGGCTCAGAGGAATCTCAATATAAGCCTCCGCGGGTATAAAACTTGACAAAACGGAAAAAAGGCTGTATAATGCAACCGATTAATGTAAACAGGAGGCTTGATTATGGAATATTTGTCAGACATTAATCTTGAAGGTATTCAGGCTCTTATCATGGAAATGATGAAGCTTCTGCTTAAGCTTGACATCAGAACCATAGATACGACTACCATACCTCAGTTGCTCACAACCTTTTATCCCATCTGGAATCCCGTGTGGAAGCTCATAGGAGATTTCCTGACCAAGTATTTCGGATTCTGATAATTTGTTATGAGAAGCAGAGACCTGCCGGAGGGCAGGTCTCTTTTCCGTTTTACGAGTTTTTTATTCTTAACATTGATTATTTGACGGCGATTTGATATAATCACAGCAGATATATTCCGATTTTGTCGGAGCGGATATACACACCGGAGGAAGACAGATGTTCAGCCAGTTAATTGACTTTCTTGAAAGCCATAAGATTTTAATATTGGGTTTCGGCAGAGAGGGACGCTCGACCTATGACATCATAAGAAGGCACCTGCCTGATAAGCACGTAGGCATCAGCGATATCAGGGAGATAAGTCTTGACGACAAAAATGTGACTGTTCACAGCGGCAGGAACTACCTCGACTGTATGAAAGACTATGATGTTGTCATAAAAACGCCCGGCGTGTCGTTCACCGATTTCATCATCCCCAAGGGGATAACAATAACCTGCCAGACGGACCTTTTTCTTCATTTTGCGGACTGCCTGTGTGTCGGCGTGACGGGCACAAAGGGAAAGACGACCATATCCACCCTGCTCTATGATATGCTCAAGCAGGCGGGCAAGAGTGTCTGCCTTATCGGCAATATCGGCGTGCCTGTGCTGGATACCCTTGAGGACGGCGAACCTGAAATAGCGATAGTCGAGATGTCCTCTCATCAGCTGGAGTTTACGACTGCTTCGCCGCATATAGCCGTTCTTTCAAACATTTATCCGGAGCATCTGGAGCATCACAGCGGCTTTACCGGCTATGTCACCTCAAAGCTGAATATCGTAAGACATCAGACAAGGGACGATTACTTCATAACCTACGCAAGGCAGAGCGTCGATTCATACTACGATTTTTCGCTTCTGCCCTCAACTGTCATAAAAGTCACCTCGGATGTGAGCGGATATTCCGAAATATTTAAGTCCGTGACGAAAAACAGGAATCTGATCGGCAAGCACAACAGGATGAACGTCTTCCTTGCCGCTGTTGCCGCGCGGCTGCTCGGAGTGTCCGATGAGGATATCTGCAAGGCGACGGAGGCCTTCCCCGGCATAGAGCACCGCCTCGAATACTTCGGCGATTACGAGGGAGTCTCGTTTTATGACGATGCCCTTGCAACCATACCCAAGGCAACCATCTGCGCAATAAACGCAATCGGTAATGTTGATACCCTGATTTTCGGCGGTATGCCCGTGGGCGTTGACCTTGATGACTTTGAGAAGTTCCTGTATATGTGCAATGTGCGCAATCTTATCGGGCTTCCCGATACCGGCAGGCAGATATGCAGCAACCTTGCAAACAGAGGATGCAAAAAGAATCTTATGCTGGCCGAGGATATGGAGTCGGCGGTGAAGATGGCGTTCAAGGTTACGGAAAAGGGCAGGAGCTGCCTGATGTCTCCCGCCGCTTCAAGCTATAACGTATATAAGGATTTCGACCATAAGGGCAGGCATTTCAAAGAGCTTGTCAAAAAGCACGGAAATCAGAAGAAATAAAAAAGCGCCACGCACATCAAGTGCGGGGCTTAAATCTTCCGTATTATACCTGGTATGCCGAGTAGTGGATGTTGAAGCCGATGGGGCTCGTGCCGTCGCTCTTTGATGAGCAGTCCGCAAAGTCAACATCGGATGAGGTGGAGGCGCCGCAGATGTAAATGTTCGTGCCTTTTCCGGCAACACCCATTGCTCTGTCCGAGCCGGAGCCGGCGAAGGATTTGACCGTATTCTTTCTGCCCGCCGAGGAGACCACATAGACGAAGGAATCAAAGTCGCCGTTGTTGGTGAAGGTGAAGTCCCTGTTGTTTGAGGTCGTGTATCCGCTTACGGCAAAGCCGCCGGAAATGTCGTCAATGCCGGTGATAAAGTCGCTCTGATAACCGATGAGAGTGGTTAACCAGACCTTCTTGCCGGAGCCGTCATATTTGATAACGTAGCCATCGTATGAGCCGCCGTTATAAATCTTGTTGCCGTCGGTGTCGTGGGCAAAGGTGCCCTTGGTTTCGATGTTTTTGCTGTCGGTTATATAGTAACCCGCAACCGCGACGCCGCCGTCTGTGGTGGGCGCAACGCCCTTAGCGTGAACGTTGCCTGTTTCATAAAGAACGTCTTTCCACGCGAGAGAACCGCTTGGTGTGTACTTCACAACGAGGGCATATCTCTTGTTGTTATCAAAGGGATTAATGCCTTCGAAATCGCCGTCACGGTTAACGGTTTCAACGCTGGCGAAGATTGAGCCGTCGGAGCCGACTGCAACGTCGGTGACTGTACAGTGCTTTTTGCCTGAAAGACCGGTTGCCCATGCGAGGGTGCCGTCAGCGGAATATCTTGCAACGAAGGCCTTGATGCCGGTGCCGGTGTTCTTCATATCAAAATCCGCGCTGTCCGATTTGCCGCCGATTACAAAGCCGCCGTCGGAAGTGGCGTCCACGGCATAGATGATATCGTCGCCGCTGCCGCCGAAAAGCTTCTTCCAGAGGGTTTTGCCGCTTGAACTGAACTTGACTATAACGCCTTCAACCGTGTCCTTGCACTTATATTCCGCGTCGGAAACGAAGTCGGTCGCGAAGGTGTCGCCTACGGCAATTATGCTGCCGTCTTTAAGAACGGCAACGTCGGAGAAGTTCAGCGTTTCGTCCGCGGAGGTGATGGAGGACCATTCAATGCTGCCGTTGTCGGCGTATTTAACGATAAGACCGCTTGCGTAATCCTTGACTTCACCCGCGGAGTTTTTAGCCGAGTTGCCGACCGCGACGCTGCCTCCGTCGGAGGTTGCCGCATTGCGCGAGAAGTAGCAGGAAGCGCCGTTGCCGAAACTCCCTATAGGATCCGGAGTTACGGAGTTGGTAGACTTGGTTGTCGAATATTCAGTCACGCCCGGGCCGTCGGTTGTGGTTCTGGTAGTGGTGCCGGAGTGGGTTGTGCCGATTGTGGTGGTAACTCTGGGCGCACCTGTGGGGAGTGAAGCGGGAGCGGAGGTGGCCGATGTGCCGTTTTTATCCGTGGGGTTGTTATTGTTATTCGGATTGTTATTCGAAGCCGAGGTATCGTTATTGTTGTTTGTGGTAGCGGACGGAACAGTCGTGACTCTGTCAACTATTTCAACGTTTCCTTTGCTGTCCGTTACGGCGGTTACGCCCCTGTCCTCTGCCGCCTTTGATACTCTGCTGTATTCCTCGGGCGTGAGTTTGGTGCGGTTTTCAACCTTTGCCTCAGACATAATCTCGTCCGCCAGGGAGGAGGGAACAACCGTTGTCGGGACCTCTTCCTTCTTTATGACGACATCGCCGTTTTCGTCTTCATCAACGATGAGGCCTTCCTGCTGAGCAACCTTTTTAACCTTGTCTATCTGATCCTTTGAAAGAGAGGACAGATCTCCGTTAAAGTTCTTGGCGTCATCGCCCAGGGCCTTGGAAACGAGCTCAACAAGCTCAACCCCCGTGATTTCAACCGGCTGATATGTGTCGTCGCCCGAAGCTGACCAGCCTTCATTTGAAGTAACGGAAGTCGACTCCCCGTTTTCCTTATCGCCTTTCCTGACCGAGCAGGCGGTGAAAACCGAGAGAGCCAGAAGCAGGCAAAGCACAACGGACACTGCCGCTGTCAGTTTATTTTTCATAATCAAGAGCCTCCCTAAAAAATCTCGGGTATATGTGTGTATTTATACAATTATATGTTAGCACAAAAAAATTACTTTTTCAATAATTTTTGTATTCTCTCTTAAAAATTAACAAATCGCTTTAAATTTGTTACGATTTGGGTTATAATCTTAACACTGAATAAACATGCGGAGGTGCAGGCACGTGACAAAAAAAGAGAAGGCGCTCAGAGCCGTTGAAATCCTGGAGGAAAGATATCCTGACTCGCTCTGCTCGCTGGAGTATAGCGATCCCCTGCAGCTGCTTATCGCTACCCGTCTGTCCGCCCAGTGCACCGACGCAAGGGTAAACCTCGTCACGCCCGAGCTTTTCGGCAAATACAGTAGCGTTGAGGA
>JAEEGL014324241.1_pt1 | contig 11490 bp, 12 predicted proteins | sample 9134231 | NCBI WGS metagenome assembly JAEEGL01 (sample SAMN16246548, study PRJNA631951) | gut metagenome | biome: gut microbiome; feature: rumen; material: fiber-attached | host: Bos | place: Iran: Karaj | collected 2018-10
GTTTTACCAGCCCCCGGTGGTGCCACACATAAAACAGACAAAGTATCGTCCAACATCAGTGGCTGTGATTTTCCTTTGTTTTTAAAATATCCCAAAACCATCATAAAGCCATTAAACAGACCTTCGCTATTTTTCCAATTTTGTTTCATTTTTTTAATATCTTCGGCAGTTGCCTTGCGTGAAGATTTTTCATCATACATATCTTTACCATGCGGATTAAACTCTTTGGTCAATGTGTCATCGGCAACCAGATAGAAAACAACCATTGGTATCAAAGGTAAAATACAAGCAAAATCAGGGCGCATTATAGAACGCGCCAGCCAAGATGGAATCTGGGCAAATACGGACATACCGCATGTTTGAATTGCATCGCGGAAAAATAAAGCCGCCCAATGAGAAGATGCAGGTGACCAGCCGTATCTGATTATGTATTCCAGAACAAAGGCCACGGCAAATGCCACAAAGCACATAAGCCACATGGACGCATTCCAACGGAATATCCAAAACATTTGCGCCATTGGGGCACGTTCGTGTTCCTTGTAAGCCGAAGATTTGAAAATATTCAGCCCTTTAGAGTCCCCACCCGCAGATAAAATCTTGAATTTCTCAACCATGGTGATACTATTATATCAGAAAAAAGCTTTCAGATAAATCATATTATGAAAAATGTACCAAGAATTTTTATCGGTAAAAACATTAAAACTGGTAATATAATACCGGTTGATAAATCCATTTCTCATTATTTATCACACGTTATGCGTCGCAATGATTGTTTGGTTTTTGGTGATGGTAGTGAATATGCCGCGACATTAAATGCCGATGGAAAAACAATGACTGTTGGTGGAAAAACAGAACATGCAGATCCATCTGGAAATATCACATTATATTTTGCGCCAATAAAAAGACTGGATGATATGTTGAATATGGCGACACAAATGGGTGTAGCAAGATTGGTGCCGGTTATTACTGAAAGAACGGTCGCACAACACACCAATTGGGAAAGAATGAAAAAAATAGTGATTGAGGCGTCCGAACAATCAAATCGTAACAGTGTGCCTGAAATCAGTACGCCAATAAAATTCGATGATTTACCATTTTCTGATTTGGTTTTTGCTGATGAACGTGCCGCATATGGTTCTGAATTACCCGATGAATATAAAAATGCTGAAAATGTACTGGTTGGTCCCGAGGGTGGTTTTTCAGAGGGTGAATTTGAATTGTTGGATAAAAATGGTGCCAAAGGTTTATCTTTGGGTAAAACAATTTTGCGCGCAGAATTAGCTGCACCAATCGCAATATCACGGGTAAATAAATGAAACAAAGAATTGCAAAGTTTATAGCACACTGTGGAATTGCTTCGCGCCGAGATGTTGAAAAATTGATTGAATCTGGTGCGGTTGCGGTCAATGGTGTTGTGCTGGATTCTCCTGCAACTTTGGTAGATGATACAGATGTGGTTACTGTTAATGGTAAAAAAGTAGAAGCCAAAACAGAAACCGAACTGTATATGTTTAACAAGCCGTTAAATGTAATGACGACGGCCAAAGATCCTCTTTCACGTAAAACAATTTATGATGTTTTACCTTCTGAATATAAACATTTACGTTATGTCGGCAGATTAGATTATAAAACAACAGGTCTGCTTTTGATGACAAATGATGGTGATTTGGCACGAAAATTAACATTACCAACAAACAAGATTCCACGCACTTATATTGTTCGCATTGGTGGGAAAAATCCCAATTTTGATATTGCGCGTCGTGGTGCAACTGTGGATGGTATTCATTATCGTCCAATGGAAATAACAGAAATTATGCCTGGAAAAATTCGTGTTACAGTTACCGAGGGAAAAAAGAACGAGGTCAGAATAGTTTTGCGTGCATGTGGCGCACCTGTTCAAAAATTACATCGTGAATCTTTTGGTAATTTGCGTTTAGGAAATTTGGCATCTGGAAAAATAATTAAAGTATCGCAGAAAGATATTGACGAACTCTTCAAAACTCTTTAATATTTAAGTATAAGAGAAAAACAGGGGGGAGTTTCAATGCGCAAAACTATCACAAAAAACACAGATAAAACCAAGGTGAATGCCACAAAACCTGCGGCTTCTAGTTGGAATACACCAATTTATGTTTATTGGTTTATCATCTTATTTTTCATCGCAGCAACGTTCTATATTTTGGGACGTAGTCATGGAATGATTCATAATCCTGCAACATTAAATGAAGAAATTTTGATGCAGGCAAATGATTATTTTAATGCAGGCCGAGAAAAATTGGCTGCGGGTGATATCGAAGGCGCAATTGTAGATTTGACCGCTGTTGTGGATTCAGGTGCGGTATCTGGTACTGCTTATCTTGCACGTGGCGAAGCTTATTTGTTGTTAGGTGATTACAAGAAAGCAATGGCTGACTTTAATTCCGCAATTGAACACGATACAACAAATGTTTCTGCGTTCTATGACAGAGCATTGTTGGAAATGCGTTTAGAAGATTATAATGCTGCAATGATTGATATCAATAATGCATTAGTTGTTGCTGCAACAAATCCTAACCCCAGTGTTCCAATGCGCGATTTGTATGCAAAACGTGGTCAGTTGAATTTGTGGCAAAAGAATTGGGATGGCGCTATTGCTGATTATACAAACTCTTTGGCTCGTCCTGATGGCACTGTTTCCCCAGATGTTTACGCAGAACGTGCCGAAGCATATACTGCCAAGGGTGATTACGCTGATGCTATTACCGATTACTCATCCGCAATGCAGGTTATCAAGGAACAGTTAACTGGCATTACTGATATTGCCGAAGGCGAAAGATTATCTCGTGATGTAATGTTGTATACAGAAAAAAGTGCGGCATTATATTTGAAATTAGATAAGAGAGAAGAAGCATTAAAGAATCTGGATGGTGCACGTCAAATTGCGATTGCATTGAATGATACAGAAAGTGTTGAACATTTGGATAAATTAATATCTGATTTACAAAGTTCTATCAGTTCTGACGCACCAACAGCAGAATAATGTAATCCAGAATTAAACATTTATCACCAACCAATCGGTTGGTGATTTTTTTTATATAAAAAATACCGTCAAAATCTGACGGTATTTAATTACATCAAATCTGGAAATTATTTACGTAAACCTAATTTCTTGATCAAAGCTTCGTAATCAGCTGGATTACGACGTTTGATATAGGCCAATAATTTCTTACGACGATTAACCATCAACAACAAACCACGTTTGCTGTGTTCGTCCTTGTGATTATTTTTCATGTGTTCTGTTAAATTACGGATACGTTCAGTCAATACTGCAACTTGGGAAGCAGCACTACCGCCGTTATCTTTTTCAGAAACACTGTATTCTTTAATCAGTTCAGATTTTTTTGTTTTTGTAATGGACATTACATTTTCCTTTATATTGTGCGCCGTGGGCGCAGTTGTTTATCTTGTACAACACCAATTCCGATAAATTCATCGTTGTTATAAACACGAACCAATCCGTCTGATGTTGCCGTTTTGATAAATCCACCATTTCTGTAAAGAGCAGTGTCTTTATCGTCCAGATTTAAAACCGGAATGTCCCCCAGTCCTAAATCCAATGGCATCAAATATTTATTGATGTCCGCACCATTATTAACCAGATTTTCCAAAAAATCAAGTGTGACGGCGTTTTTTATATCAAAACCGTTTGTATATATCCGGCGAATCATGTCTACGGTCGCGATTGCACCGCACTTTTTTGCGATGTCGCGCGCAATACTGCGAACATATGTGCCTGTACTGCATCTAACAGAAAAATGCCAAGATTTGCCGTCAAAACCAGTATATTTTAATTCGTAAATGTGTATTTTACGTGGTGGCAATTCAACATTATCCCCTTTGCGTGCTATTTTATACGCGCGTTTTCCATCTATGTGAATTGCGCTGTACATCGGTGGTATTTGCTCTATATCACCAATAAAGGTGGGCAGAGCATTTTGTATTTGTTCATCTGTTGGAATAATATTGTTTCGTGCGATTTCTGTGCCAGTTATATCCAAAGTATCAGTATCTATACCGAACTGCAGTGAAAACAGGTATTCTTTTGTGCCGTTGTTAGCATCTTCTACAAAAGGTATCATCTTGGTTGCGTCGCCAATTGCGATTGGTAAAACACCAGTTGCCATCGGATCCAATGTTCCAATATGACCGGATTTTTTTTTGCCAAACAAACGTGCCACCCGACTGGACGCCGTTCTGCTGAATAACCCTGATGCTTTATCTAAAATAATCCACCCAGACATAATTTATAACCCAAACAAAGATAATTGTGGTGTGTCATCTTTGACCTGTAATTTTGATTTAGGTTTTGATGTTGCCTTTTTAATTTCAACGGTTTGAACACCATTGTTTTCCAATCCTGCCAAAACAGTTTCTGCGCGCGCAACGACGGATTCCGGCATACCGGCCATTTTTGCAACGTGAATACCGTATGAACGATTTGCGACACCTGGAATAATTTTATGCATGAATATAATTTCATTGTTATATTCACGAACATCAATTGTTAAACAAGATACATTTTTCAACACACCGTTGTTATCGCCCGACAAAGCGGTTAATTCATGATAATGTGTTGCAAATAATGTGCGTGGTGTCAAATCGTTCAAAAATTCCAGAACAGCTTGAGCAATTGCCATACCGTCATATGTTGCGGTTCCGCGCCCAATTTCGTCAAAGATAATGAAAGAACGATTTGTTGTACGACGCAAAATGTTTGCGGTTTCAGCCATTTCTACCATAAATGTAGATTGACCTGCGGCCAAGTTATCTGATGCGCCAACACGACTGAATAATTGGTCGCAAACACCGATAGTGGCTTGTGTTGCAGGCACAAAAGAACCAAGGTGTGCCAACACAACAATCAAGGCATTTTGGCGCAAATATGTTGATTTACCAGCCATATTAGGACCGGTTAATAACGCAATTTTTTTATTGGATAAATTACAATCATTTTTAACAAAATTATCGCCGTGTGTACGCAATACTGCCTCTATCACAGGATGACGGCCACCAACAATATTAAATTCAAAATCTGGGGTCACAATTGGGCATACCCAATCATAATCTATTGCGCACATAGCCAATCCTGCCCAAACATCCAAATCGGCTAATAAATCTGCCGTTGCGAGTAAGTCGTCCGCGATATTGCGAATATCCGAAATAAAGCCAGCTATAATTTCATCTTCTATACCCGCGGCCTTTTCAGATGCGCTGCGTATATCATTATCCAAATCAATCAGTTGTGATGTTGTGAAACGCATATTGCCGGCCAATGTCTGACGATGTATAAAACCAGATTCAGGTTTCATCATATTGTCAGCACGGGTTGATGGAACCTCTATAAAATATCCTAGTATGTTATTGAATTTAATTTTCAGTGTGTTTATACCAGTTTGATTTATATATTCTGCCTGTAATCCTGCAATAGTATTGCGTGCGCCATGGGATAATTCGCGCATTTTATCCAACGCAATATCAAATCCATCGCGAACAACATTGCCGTCTCGGAAAAATGTAGGTAGTTCATCATTCAACGCGCGTTTTAATTTTGCAGCCAGTTCATCGTGAGTTTGAATTGCGCCCAACCGCGTTGCAAAATCTCTATCCAGATTTTGTGCCATCATTTTTGCATTTGGCAGATTCAAAATAAAATCGCGAATATGTGCCATATCACGTGGTGTGCCACGACCCGACATCAAACGTGCCAGGCTGCGTCCAACATCCGGCATAGAAGATAAATCATGTGCAACATTTACCAAAATATTTCGGTTAGATACAAAATGCGCAATATGTGTTTGACGCAATTTTATCTCGGAAATATTACCAGATAATGCACGCAAATATGCACGAAGTTTACGCGCGCCCGCCGCCGTTTTTGTTTTATCCAATACATCGACCAAGCATGCACCACCCGCGTTTATCGGGGCGTCGATTTCCAAACTTTTCCAAGTGGCTGAATCAATGAGTAATTGTGAATCTGATTTGAATTGTCTTGGGGCGCGGAATGTTGTTGCGGCACCGCGTTGAGTATTGAACAAATATCCTGCCAGCAAATATGTCGCGTTATCCATATTTTCAGATTGTGTAGTATTTACCGCACCACCAAATACACGTGCAACAATTTGCGTTATGTCTGAACGAATATATAATTTTTCATAAACAGGTGTTGTTTTGAAAATTGTACGCAGGTGAAATATTGTATCTTGTTCTGCATATGACGCGGGATAAATAACCTCGGCTGGATTCAGGCGGACCAAATCATCAATCAAATCACCCGTTTGCCCAACAAAAAATTCACCAGTTGAAATATCGCAACCTGCAATATCGAATTTGTTGTTTTGGGTTGGTACAACCGCAACCAAGAAATTTGCGGTTTTTGGATTTAATAGATTTTCATCAGTAAGGGTACCTGGGGTCAACACACGCACAATTTTACGTTCGATAAACTTATGCCCGCGTTCTTTGGCTTGCGCTGGGGTTTCCATTTGTTCAACCAATGCGACTTTGAATCCATTTTTAACAAGCCGACCAAAATAATTATCTGCCGCATGCCATGGAATCCCACACATCGGGATGTTTTCACCATCGCCGTCTGTGCCACGTTTTGTTAAAACCAAGCTTAAACTTTCACTGATAACCTTGGCATCATCAAAAAAAGCCTCGTAAAAATCACCCAAACGGAACAAAAGCAAAGCATCTGGATTTTCAGCCTTCATATCCAGATATTGCTGCATAACCGGGGATAATTTTTCCTTTGCCGCCACGATATATCCTTACTCTGAGATTTTCAAAGTTTCAATTTTCAATTCGGCTTCTTTCAACAATTGTTCGCAATAGGCCTTTAATTTGATTCCTTGTTCATATGCGGCCACAGAATCTGCCAAAGGTAACTCGCCAGATTCCATTTTTTTAACTAATTCAGTTAATTGTTTATACGCTTCTTCGAAAGTCAGTTTTTTATCAGTATTTTCAGCCATTTTGAATTCCTCTTATATGGTCTAAAAATACACGATAAAAACCAAGTTTTCAAGGATTTTAATTAAAAAAATTACCGACATGTGTCGGTAATTTTTTAATACATTGTTTGTAACATGTGTTGGGTTTTGTCCAAACTCGATAACATTTTACCACTGCCGCGGGCAACGCATCCCAATGGTTGATCAACCAAGAATACAGGTAAACCTGTGGCTGCACGAATTGCGGCATCTAAACCGCGCAACAATGAACCGCCACCTGTCATTGCAACACCCAAATCGGCAATATCAGCAGATAATTCTGGTGGAGTTGCCTCTAATGCTGTGTGCACAGTATCAACGATTTTGGCAACGGTTTGTGATAATGCAGATGCAATTTGTGATTCGGTGACAATTGTCTCGCGTGGTGTACCAGACAACAAATCACGACCCTTTATCTTCATAGACATTTCGTTAGTTTTATCCTTTGGCGCAATTGCACAACCGATAGTTTTCTTGATTTCTTCGGCAGTATTTTCACCAATCAACAAATTCTTGTTTTTACGAACATAGTCAATAATATCCAAATCCATTTGGTCACCGGCAGTACGCACAGCGTTGGAATATACTATTCCACCCAAAGACATAACTGCAACTTCGGTTGTTCCACCACCAATATCCAAAACCATAGAACCTACAGGTTTTTCAACTGGCAAACCTGCACCGATTGCGGCGGCTGTGGATTCTTCAACAATATACACTTTACGTGCACCTGCGGCATCGGCGGCTTCTTGAATAGCACGACGTTCCACCTGTGTTGCGCATGATGGTACGCAAATAATAATCAAAGGTGCTGCCAATAAATTACGATGATGAATCTTACGAATGAAATATTTAATCATTTCTTCGGCAACTTCAAAGTCTGCGATAACGCCATCACGCAAAGGACGAACAGCAGTAATTGTTCCAGGTGTACGACCAAACATTTTTTTTGCTTCGGCACCAACGGCTAAGATTTCTTTACGGCCCAGCAAGCGATTTTCGGCAACCGCAACAACGGAAGGCTCGTTCAAAACGATACCACGTCCCTTTACATAAATCAGAGTATTTGCTGTTCCTAAATCAATCGCCATATCTGCGGAAAAGAATTTCATCAGCCAATTATACATATTGTTCCCCTTCTGCTTTATTTGTTTGAGCAAACTATAAAACGTGATACGTAAAAAATCAAGCGATGCACCCAAAAAAATGTTTTTATTTGATTTTGCGTATAATCTGGTATGATAAGCCTTATGAGAAACACTATAAAGAACCATTTAGATTTCAAAACAGACCGCGAATGTCCTTTTGCGGTATGTGATTTGTTTTCTGTCCATACCAAGCCGGCAAAGTTCCCAGATGACCCGCGTTATGGTCTGGTGGTATCTAAACGCAATTTTCGTTTTGCGGTGCAACGTAATCGGGTAAAGCGCCTGTTGCGTGATTGGTTGCGTTTTGCCGACGAATATATGTGTGATGACTTGGATTATGTGTTTTTTGCACGTTCACCTATTTTGGGTAAAGAAGTCACCCGTGAAATTGGGCGTGATGCGATGGTGCGTGCGTTAAAAACTATCAAAAATCAAAATGACAAACGCCAAAAATAAATCGTTTTTCCAAACTATCGGAATCAGGTTAATAAAATGCTACCAATCGTGCATATCGCCGTTTGTTGGCGGGCGTTGCGCATGTCGTTTTACCCCAACTTGCAGCGAATATACAGCCCAAGCGATTGAAAAATATGGCTTTTTTCGTGGGGTATGGATGGGTATGCGCAGAATAGGGCGTTGTCGTCCCGGTGGTGGGTTCGGTTATGACCCGGTACCTTGACTTTTAAGGGATTTGTGATAAAATTATTAGTAATAATACGCAAAAAATGTATATAAAGGATTAAAAAATGTCATTTCGTGCAACCGTTGAATCTATGTCACAACTCATGGATGAAATGGGAATTACTGAACTGGATCTAGAACGCCAATTTTTATTTGGTGTATATCGTAAACATATTCATTTGTCCAAGGGAACCGCTGTTGCTATGCCAACATTCCCTGCGGATAAAACTGTTAAAAATTCAACTACAACAAATGCTGTTACCAAAGAATATGCAAATGCTTTGAAATCACCAATGGTTGGTGTTGTGTATTTGGCAACAGAACCTGGTGCAAAACCATTCGTCAAGGTTGGTGATACGGTTCACGCGGGCGATACCGTTGCATTGGTCGAGGCTATGAAAACCTTTAATCCAATCAAGGCAACAGCTGATGGTGTTGTAAAAGAAATCTTGGTCGCAGATGCCCAGGCGGTTGAATTCGACCAACCTTTGATTGTTATTGAGTAAAAACTATGTCTCAAATTAAAAAAGTTTTAATTGCTAATCGTGGCGAAATTGCATTGCGTATAATTCGTGCGTGCCGTGATATGGGTATTCGTACAGTGGCCGTTTATTCTACGGCTGATAAAAATGCGATGCATACACAATTAGCTGACGAATCTGTATGTATTGGACCTGCGCCATCACGTGATTCTTATCTGAATGAATCTGCGATTTTGACGGCAGCATTGTTAACTAATGCTGATGCAATTCACCCAGGATATGGATTTTTATCTGAAAATGCGGGTTTTGCGCGCAAGGTCGAATCCCACGGTATGATTTGGATTGGCCCAAGCCCAGATATGATTGTTCGTATGGGTGACAAGGTTAATGCAAAAAAGACTGCGATTGCGTGCGGTTTACCAGTTGTGCCGGGATCCGATGGTGCAATCAAATCTTTGGATGAAGCCAAGGCTTGTGCTGATAAAATTGGTTATCCTGTTATGTTAAAGGCTGCGTCCGGTGGTGGTGGTCGTGGTATTCGAGCAGTTATGAAGGCTGATGAATTAGCCGAAGCTTTCACAACCACACGTGCCGAGGCCAAGGCCAGTTTCGGTGATGAAACATTATATATGGAAAAATTATTGTTGCATCCACGTCATATAGAGTTTCAGATTTTGGGCGACAAACACGGTAATGTTGTTGTGTTGGGTGAACGTGATTGTTCTTTGCAACGCAAAAACCAAAAAGTTATCGAAGAATGCCCAGCAGCAATATTGTCACAAAAACAACGTGATGATATGATAGAGATTTGTAAAACTGCCGCCAAGAAAATGGGATATTTCAGTACTGGTACATTTGAATTTATGTATGAAGATGGCAAGTTCTACTTCTTGGAAACAAATACTCGTTTGCAAGTGGAACATCCGGTCACTGAAATGGTTTATGGAATCGAGTTGGTTCGCGAACAAATCCGTATTGCAGCGGGCGAAAGATTGGGCTATTCCCAGGCTAATATCGTTCCACATGGACATGCGATAGAGTTTCGTATAAATGCCGAAGATCCTGAAAACTTTACACCAAACCCAGGCACAATATCATTGTATGCGCCATCAGGCGGATTGGGTGTGCGTGTGGATTCAGCGGCCTATACTGGATATACAATTCCACCAACATACGATTCTATGATTGCGAAATTGATTGTTCACAACACATCACGTGCAACATGCATTATGCGTGCAACACGTGCGCTGGAAGAATTTGTGATAGAGGGTGTAAAAACAACAATCCCACTTCATAAAAAATTGTTAAACAATCGTGATTTCAGACAGCTTAATTTTGATAACCATTGGTTGGAACATTATTTGTCGTCTGAGCCAAATCCAGATGATGAAATAACCCCAACGGATGAAAAAACAGAAGAATAAAAAAATAAACATAAAAAAAATACCGGCATTTGCCGGTGTTTTTTTATTATCTTATATAGTTATATTCGTCCATAATTTTTTTGAATGCACGTTCTGATTCTATAGATTTTTTAATGCGTAAAGCACCAATTCCAATCAAACCAGCACCCAAACCACCAAAATACAATGCGGTTCTGGCACTTTGTGTTTGTGTTTCAGCATTAATTGTTGCGCAATATTGTGAGTGTCCTTGTTCTATCAATTTATTGTATTTTGTTTCATAGATTTTGTCTTTGACAACTGGTAAAACAGCAGAAAGTTCCAAGCCCACACATAAAAGTACAGTTGATATCATTATGATATTATCTGATGTTGAAAACAATTTGTTGCTTTTTGTATTTTTTTTCATTATCAAACCTTTTTCCTAATCGTAAATTGATTAGTAGCATAAATTAGCGTAAAATCAAGTGGTATCATATACATAAAAAAACACCGGCAATCGCCGGTATTTTTTTTTATTTAATTGGCTTTATTAAAAACCTTTTGGTTTTGCCATTTTAACAGATGATACTCTTTTATTTAAAGCTTTTGTGACTTCATCTGTGATATCCAAGTTAGCAACGTTTTTACCTGTTCTGGCAAAACGGCCATCGATTACCAAGGACAAATTCTTTTTCGCAATTACACCTTCGATAATTGGATCCAAATGTTTGTCTTGAATTTCTGCCAAAGCACGTTGATA
>JAEEGL015415730.1_pt1 | contig 11490 bp, 7 predicted proteins | sample 9134231 | NCBI WGS metagenome assembly JAEEGL01 (sample SAMN16246548, study PRJNA631951) | gut metagenome | biome: gut microbiome; feature: rumen; material: fiber-attached | host: Bos | place: Iran: Karaj | collected 2018-10
AACTAATCAGCTGACCATCACCGATGCTTCCAACGATATCTTCGAAGGCTTGGACGATACCGTAGAGGATGATGGTCCTATCAATGGTGTCATCCTTGGCGAGTACTTTGCCAACGATGCCGTGCTGGCTACGGCTGACGGGGTGGTGGTCAACCACGCCCACATCCCTGGCCGCAACGCTTACTATCTTAGTGCTGCAGAGAACGGATCGGAGGAGGCTGTTTACATGACCTTGATTCCTCAGGCTGTGTTGGCTGCTGCCAAGACCAAGCGTGACGTTGTTGCCGTAGCCACACCGACTATCAGTGTCAAGCAGGAAGATGGCGCATCGGTTGTCACCATCACCGCTGCTAACAGCACTAAGATTTTCTATACCACCGACGGTAACGACCCCACCGAGGAGAGCACCGTTTATGCAGAGCCGTTCACAGTGACCGAGGCTTGCACCGTTAAGGCATTTGCCATCGGCGATGGTTATCTCAATAGTGAGATTGCCGAGAAGAATGTGGCTATCGCTGTCAAGGCTGCTGATCCTGTGTTTACACTGTCTCGCGAGGCAGGCAAGACGACGGTGACGCTGACCTGCGCTACAGAGGGTGTTGACATCTATTACAACTATGCCGAACAGACCACGACGACAGCTTCCGTGAAGTACAGCGAGCCGTTCGAGGTAACTACTCCCACCACTGTTTATGCTTTTGCCAATGCTGCCGATGGTATCTTGGCTTCTGACCTGGTAGAGAAGTTCGTGGGTGTTGACGGCATCAATAAGGATAACATCCGTTGGGACGTTGCTGCTCACTTCAATGCCAATGCCGACAACTGGTCTGGTAAGGGTCAGCAGAAGGATGATTCCGGCAACATCATCAATGCCAACTACTTCTTCACATGGGGTAAGAATGCCGGCAAGTACTGGGATGAAACCTCCGAGCAGGTGCAGAAAACTGACGAAGAAGGAAAGCCTGTCTACGAGGAGGACGACGTGACTCCTGTAATGGTTTACACCAAGACTTTGGCTCCTGAAACCTACGAGGCCGACGGATGGCTGTTGAAGTCTATCGGTCAGGTGATGACTTTTGAGAAGCTGAACATTGGTTGGAACATTGGTGACACCAGCATGCGTAATCCCGACAAGGCAGAAGATGCCATCGGTGTGAACGACGAGGAAGGTATTACCGAGAATGCCCTTACCTTTGGCAAGCAGCCGACTGACGGTCCGTTCAACGCCAGCTTGGAAACAACCACTAAGATTGCCGGTCCGTTCGACGTAGTGCTCTATGCCGGTAACGGTAACGACGGTGAGATTCCCACCATGCAGATTGAGACCTCTACGGACGGTGAGAACTGGACGAAGTTAGGCGACGTGGCCTTCTCGCTCATCAAGCGTAACTGGAAGAAGACCGTGCTGAGCTTCGACGAGAGCAGCGAGGTTTATGTCCGTCTGCTCCACACCGCCGCTAAGTCGGGTGCTCAGATTTACGACATCTACGTCATGAAGAACGGCGAGAAGTCACAGCAGTACTCGGAGGAGACAATGGGTGTCAGCGAGGTGAAGAGCGACCAGCGTGCCAAGGTTGTAGGCATCTACAGCATCAACGGCATTCGCACGCAGCAGCTGACCCGTGGCCTGAACATCGTCGTCAGTGCCGACGGTAGCGTTCGCAAAGTTATGAGTAAGTAAGCGAAGTGATAATAATAATTAAAAGAATAAAACCGCAATTCGTTTGCGGTTTTATTCTTTCTACCAAGATGAAGATATGTATATTTTGTTCAGCCAATAATCAGCTTGCCCCTGTTTTCTTCCAACAGACGGCAGCATTGGGCCAGTGGGCTGCTCGTCAAGGCCATACCATCGTGTTTGGCGGTGTGAATCAAGGACTGATGGAGTGTGTGGCAAAGGCTGCCAAGGAGGCAGGCGGACAGACTGTTGGCGTTGTTCCCAGCATTGTTGAGGCGACAGGACGTACATCGAAGTATAACGATGTCATCGTGACGTGTGACAACCTAAGTGAACGCAAGCAGCTGATGCTGGAAGAGAGCGATGTATTTATTGCCCTGCCCGGTGGTCTTGGCACGCTCGACGAGGTGATGGCCGTTGTTGCTTCGGCCACCATCGGCTACCACCATAAGCGCGTCATCCTATACAACATCAACGATTTCTGGCATCAGCTGTTGCTGTTGCTCGACGACATGCAGGCAAAGGGGATGGTGCGTGGCAACTGGCACGACTATATCGCCGTGGCCAATACCTTAGAAGAGATAGAGGTGATGCTTAGTGCTTGAGACGGAACGTCAGGTTACGTAGTCAGCGTAGGGCAAGGGCTTTGTTCTCGGCGCTTTCCATCTGTTCGCGTTCGCCAGGACCTTTGTCGTTGAGGCCGCAGAGGTGCAGGATGCCGTGAATGATGACGCGGTGCAGCTCTTCGTCGTACTCCTTATGGAAGAGTTCAGCATTCGAGCGCACGGTGTCTAATGAGATGACGAGGTCGCCGTTCAGTACATCGTTCTCACAGTAGTCAAAGGTGATGATGTCTGTATAGTAGTCGTGACCAAGGTATTCGCGGTTAACCTGCAGGATGTGCTCATCGTCACAGAATAGATAGCCTACCTCTCCGACTTTCTTGCCGTAGGTAGCCGCCACACGGCGAATCCATGCCGTTGTTTCACGGCGCTTGATATTGGGGAAACGAACATTCTCTGTGCTATAGGTAACCATAATCTCTCATTTCTTATTTGTGTTTCGGCAGAAATGCACTTATGTCGGCACCAAAGTGCTGAAGCTCGCGGACCATGCTGCTGCTGATGCTGGCAAACTGCGGCTCGGCAAAGAGCAGGATGGTCTCGATACCACTGAGCTGGCGATTGATGTCAGCCTGTTCGCGTTCATACTCAAAGTCTTTCACCGAGCGCACTCCTTTCACGATGAAATGGGCGTTTTCTGCTTTGGCGAAGTCAACAGCCAAGCCATAATACGGCTTCACCTTGATAGCTGGCACGTCTTTGTAGAGGTCGGCAATGGCACGGATGCGCTCCTCTGCCGGCGGCATGTCAGGCTTATGTACTTGGTCGCCTACGACGCCGATAACCAGTTGATCAAACAGCGGCAGTGCTCTGGTCACGATGGAATCGTGCCCCACAGTAAACGGGTTGAAGCTCCCAACGAATATTCCTGTCTTCATAACTATGAACTATGAACTTTGAACTGTGAACTATGAACTAAGAACTGTATTCTACTCAAACAGTGTCGGCTCCATGATGTTGCCGGTATATGGGTTCCTGCCGAAGTGCTTGTATGCCAACTCCGTCACCATGCGTCCACGGGGTGTACGCTTGATGAAACCCTCCATGATGAGGAACGGCTCATAAACCTCCTCCACCGTGCCGGCATCCTCGCCGACAGCCGTTGCGATAGTGGTGATGCCCACTGGTCCGCCTCGGAACTTGTCGATGATGGTCAACAGGATGCGGTTGTCTATCTCGTCCAGTCCGTACTGGTCGATATTCAGTGCTGTCAGCGCTATCTTCGTGATGCTGGTGTCAATGCGCCCGGTCCCTTTCACCTGGGCAAAGTCGCGCACCCTTCTTAGCAGCGCATTGGCAATACGGGGCGTTCCCCTGCTGCGCCGTGCTATCTCTGCCGACGCATCTGTGGTAATCGGTACGCGTAGGATGCCTGCCGAGCGCTCGATAATCTTCTGCAACGTTTCCGGGTCGTAGTACTGCAGGTGCATGTTAATGCCGAAGCGGGCACGCAACGGCGCTGTCAGCAGACCGCTGCGCGTGGTGGCTCCCACCAGCGTAAACGGGTTGAGGTCTATCTGGATGCTGCGTGCTGATGGTCCTTTGTCTATCATGATGTCGATGCGGTAGTCCTCCATGGCCGAGTACAGATACTCCTCGACGACGGGTGACAGGCGGTGAATCTCATCGATAAACAGCACGTCGTTCTTCTCTAACGACGTCAAGATGCCTGCCAAGTCACCAGGCTTGTCGAGCACAGGCCCACTGGTAATCTTGAACCCCACGCCCAGTTCGTTGGCAATGATGTTGCTGAGCGTTGTCTTTCCTAATCCGGGAGGGCCGTGCAGTAACACGTGGTCGAGCGGTTCGCCACGGTACTTGGCCGCCTCCACGAACACCTCCAGGTTCTCCACTACCTGCTTCTGTCCGCTGAAGTCGTGGAATGCCAATGGTCGCAAGGCGTTCTCAAACTCCTTTTCGCTGGCCTCATACTGCTCTTGCCTGATGTCAAAGTCTTCGTTATTTACCATTTACGGATTTGCCATTAACAATTTGAGCGCAAAGTTACGAAATAAGTGAGAGAAATTAAAAGAAAAACGCTTTTTTCTTCTGATTTCCGGGCGAAAAGTAAGTTCGGCGAAGCCAATGTTACGAAATAACTTGCATTTGGCTGTATAAAAAACTGGAACTTTTTTGGTGGAATCATTTATAATTCGTACCTTTGCCCCCGATTTGGTGATGTGCTGGTGTTCCACCAGTGCATAAAAGGGAATCAGGTGAAAGTCCTGAGCAGTACCCGCTACTGTCATCTCCATTATGGAAAGTCCAAAAGAGCCACTGATGCACCATTGGGAAGGCGGACTTTTCGGAGAGAGCCAGGAAACCTGCCAAAAGCGATAGCAGAGTTAAGCTTGCTTAAGTTCTGCAGAACTCGGGCAAGGTTCGACCGAAAGTCAAACCTGCCACGTCGGACAAGAGAAGCGAAAGCCTCGGGAACAAGGCTGAGTGGAAAAACAAACAGAAAAATAGAATGATGAGAGGACTGACCATCTTCCTCCTGTTGTTTGTAGTGGCTCCTATGACAGTAGGGGCGCAGACAGTCAGGGAGTCGAAACGTGCCATGGTGTTAACCTATTATGGCACCAGTGAAGATAGTGCCCGTGCCGTGGCCATTGATGCCATGACAGCATGTGCGAGGCAGGCATTTCCTGAAACTGACGTGTATGAAGCGTTCACGTCAAAGGCTGCCATCCATGCCTTGAAGCGTCGCACGGGCATCGTGAAACTGCTGTTCCCAGAGCTTTTGGACACGCTTTACCAAAAGGGGTACACGGATGTTGTTGCCGTATGCTGCGAGATGATAGAGGGTCATGAGGCCCGTTATATGAATCGTCACATCAGCCTTAGACTTCCCCGGTTCTTTGCCATCACACAGACTACACCTCTTTTATATACGTATGAAGACACCAAGGAGGTGATGCAGATGATGACCTCCCTGGTTCATGCCGAAGAGGATGAGCAGGTTGTCCTGGTGGGTCATGGCAGGGATGGTGCAGCAAACGCCGTCTATTGTTTGGCAGACTACATCCTCCAGCAGGAAGGTCATCCTCAGTATCATGTGGGAACCATCTCCGGCTATCCTACACTACAGAACATCAAGGACATACTCCGCAAGAGTGGCTGTCGGAAAGTGGTTCTGGCACCATTGATTATGGTGGCTGCCGGCCATGCCACCAAAGACATCTTCCTAACGTGGCGCGAGGCACTGGAAGCAGAAGGCTATGAGGTCAGGTTAGTAAAGAAGGGTGTGCTGGAGTTTCCGGAAATCCGTCAGCTGATGATAGAGAGAATCAAGAGAGAAATAGCAGAACCGTAAGATGCCACACAAACGATATTATATACTTCTTTTTGTATTGCTCACTGCCTTGCTTGCCGTCAGCGCACAAGACCGCAGGAAGCATCATAGCGAGATGCAGGACTCAGTGGTGCTGGACAACATCACCGTCAGCGGAAAGTCGCGCACACAGAGACTGAGGGAAGGTGCCATGGCTGTGAATGCTGTCAATGTCGTCACCCACACCAATACCCTGACCAATCTGAATGACATTATCAATCAGACTACCGGTGTCAAGGTGAGGTATGAAGGCGGACTGGGTTCCGACTTTGAACTGTCGCTCAACGGTATGTCAGGAAACTCCATACGCTACTTTATTGACGGCATACCGTTAGACACGAAAGGCTCTGAGGTGACACTGGCCAACATCCCCGTGAACCTGATAGACCATATAGAAGTGTATAAAGGCGTGGTGCCTGCCTACTTGGGAGCCGATGCGCTGGGCGGTGCCATCAACCTTGTGACCAACAAGCGGAACAGTAATTTCCTGGATGCGTCTGTCAGCATGGGGTCGTTTGGCACCCTTCTCTTTGACCTTAACGGACAATACATATTGCCTAAGAGCGCACTGCTGATACGTCCTACGTTTGGTGTCAACTATGCCAAGAACAATTACACCATGAAGGATGTGGAACTATGGGACGACGTGGAAAAGAAATTCTATCTGACGGACAGAGACCGCTTCCACGACAGGTATCTGTCGCTGATGGGACAGTTGGAAGTGGGCGTGCGCAACAGATGGTGGGCTGACGAGTTCTTTGTTTCGGCATCCTATAACAAGGTGGACAAGGAACTGCAGACGGGGGAGATACAGAGCATCGTCTATGGTAAGGCCGAACGCACACAGAAGTCATGGAGCCTGTCGGCACGTTACAGCAAACAGCATTTCCTGCTGAAGGACTTGTATCTTAACCTGTTGTGCTCCAGGACATGGGACCATTCCATAACGACAGACTCTGCCTACAGGAAATATGACTGGGACGGCAACTGGATTCCCACCACGCGCAATGAGATAACAGGACGGGCACGATTGATACGCCATTACAAACGTCCGCTGACGACCATCCGCACCAATCTGGACTACCAGATCAACAACTTCCATTCGCTGAACTTGAACTATGTGTTGTATCACAACAGCAATAAGCGGTATGACGACCTTGACAAGGATTTTGAACCTACCAACGACCGTTTGACGAAGCATATCATAGGACTGGCATACAATCAGACGCTCCTGAAGGACAAGATGCAGAACACATTCTTCGTCAAGGAATACGTCAACCATACCAACATAGAGCAGCACGACTATTCCTGGATTACCAATTCCGACGATGTCCCCAGGGTGTCGACGAAAACCTATACGGGATATGGTCTGGCTGTGCGCTATCGTTTTGCCGAGCCATTTGCCGTGAAGGCCTCGTTTGAGCATACCGCACGTCTGCCGTTGGCCAGGGAAATGCTTGGAAACGGTACGACGGTATATGCCAACCTGGCCTTGAAACCGGAGAGTAGCGACAACTATAACGTGGGTATTTTCGGTAATATCCATTTCGGAAACGGACATTTGCTGAACTATGAGGCAAGCGGCTATTTCCGGCATATCAAGGACTATATCCATGCCGTGCTGTCTGAAGCGGAGGGCTTGATACAGTACGATAACGTGGCAGGTGTCAACATGAAAGGTCTTGAGGGAGAGGTACGCTACAGCTGTCAGGACTGGTTGCAACTGACGAGCAACATCACCTGGCAGGATGCCCGTGACAGAAACAAATACAAGAAGGACGGAAAACCGTCCATTACCTATAATAATAAAGTACCCAACCGTCCCTGGCTGTTCTCCAACACAGAACTTACGCTGACCAAGAACAACCTGTTGGGACAGGGCACCCGCGTGCGGTTCAGCTATCTGTACCAGTATGTACACTGGTTTTACCTGACGTGGGAGGGCTATGGCTCAAAGTCGACCAAAAGCCGCATCCCCACACAGAACCTTCACAGTGCCACGCTGACCTTCTCCTGGAAGGAGCAGCGCTACAACCTCTCGCTGGAATGTAACAACATATTCGATGCCCTGGCGTTTGACAACTTCAAGTTGCAGAAGCCCGGGCGCAGTCTGCTATGTAAGTTTAGAGTCTTTTTATATTAACACTTAAAATCAACAAACAAAATGAAAAAACTAAGTTATTTAGCACTCATGCTCTTTGGCATGATGCTTAGCATGTCTCTCACTTCGTGTTCAAGCAGTGATGATGATGGTGGAAACGGCGGTGGTGAAGAAGTTCACAACGTACACTACGACGTATGGGTGTCCATCGGCGAGACTTCAGGTATGGGCAAGGCTGGTACGCTCCTTGTGAAGAACGTCAATTCGTTAGACGATGCCACCCAGAGCATCGGTTTCAAGGATGAAGGTGCCGATGTCACAGAAAAGCTCTATCAGGAGTCTGCTATCAAGGGCAAGTACTACTACCAGATTCCCAAGGAAAAAGACCGCTTCGGCAAGTATGAGATTACCAACACCGGCATCAGGGTCATTAAAGAGACCAAGTTCGGTACCAACACTTATAAGGATCGCCGCTACTGCTTTGCCTGGACGGGTGAGAACGAGCTGGTCATCCTGGCCGCTAACGGCGATGCCAAGGATGTCATCTGGACCAAGCTGAACACTACCGACATGAGCATCGTGGCAGAAGGTGAGCTGAACTTGCCCGAGAAGACTCCTGACGTGAAGAAGTACAGCACCTCGGGTCTGGCCACCTATCGTGCATCAGACGACAAGATACTTTACTTCTTCTGTGAGAAGGACTCGAAGAGCACAGCCAAGGGTGTGTACGTAGCTGTTGTGGATGCCAAGACGATGAAGGTAGAATCAACTGACTGCAACACCACCTGCACCGACATGAGCGGCACGGCCTACGGCGAACTGCTACAGAGCAAGATGTTCTTGGACGAGAACGACAACCTGTATCTGCCCATTCAGTCACAGATTCCAGGCTCAGAGACCAGCACCTGCGCCTACAGCCGCATCCTGCGCATCAAGAAGGGTGAGGACAAGTTCGATACCGGCTATCTGGGTCTGGACAATGGCTATAACACAGGTAAGATTGTCACTTGCGAATATATCAACAACGGCAAGGCCCTGCTCTATATGCAGAATCCTGAGTTTACCGGCACCAGCACCGACAATAAGCTGAAGGCTGGCTGGGGAAACAATTATAACTGCTTCTACGCTATCTACGATATGGCTACGATGGAACTGACAGAACTGAAGTATGAGGGCAGCCACCTGCCCTACAGCTCCGGCAACTTCTCACAGCGTTCATTCGTGCTGGGCAGCAAGGTGTTCATCGGCACCAATCCCAAGGATGCCCTTCCCACCATCTATATCTACAACACCAAAGACGGTAGCGTGACCAAGGGTTCTACCATTGCCGAAGGCTACGAGTTCGACCGCCTTGTGTATATTGAGAACGAGTAAGCCGAAGGGTTTACCTTAGAATGCAGGTGGGCTTTCAAAAGCGTTGAAGTCCACCTGTTTCTATTTCTTCCTTTTTTTCGCAGCAAACACTTTGTTAATCCAGAATAATTCACTATCTTTGCTGCCGCAAATCTATTTCTAAGAGTAGGTGGAAAGAGTACGGATGAGTCTCAAGGAGTTATTGGTTGGATTGTGCTGCATGGCCGCATTGACGGCTACGGCACAGACAAAGATCCGTGTCGTGAAGTACGACGAGGAGGACGGCGTGCCGTCCAACCACGTCACGCAGCTGTTGCAGGACGGGCGCGGGTTCCTGTGGTTTGCCACGTGGAACGGGCTGTGCCGCTTCGACGGCTATGAGTTCCAGACCTTCAAGCCCGTGGCGGGTGACGGCTGCCACATGGCCACAGACCGCCTGCGCGACATTGGACTGAGGCCCGACGGCAACATCCTGTGCCGCGAGGACGACAACTACTACCTCTTCGACCTCAGCAGCTACCGCTTCCACGACCTGACGCATGAGGAAGACCAGCATGCCGCCGACGACATCAAGCAGTACCGGCAGAGCTTTTCACTGCTCAAACACAGTCCGGAACGCCTGTCGCTGCCATCCTCAGACCAGCTGCCAGTCCAGTCGCTGACCTTCGGCATGACCGACCGGCAGGGCAATCAGTGGCTGTTGGGTGGAGGGGGCATCTATAAGGTTTGCTCTGACACCCTGCGCACACAGCGCATAGACATCACGCCGGCAGCACAGGTGAAGTGCCTGTTCCAAGATGGCAAGGGTCGCATCTGGCTGACCACCCGGGAGGACGGTGCCGTCCGTGTCTATTCCTCCGACCTTCAGCTCATCGGCTACTTAGGCAGCGACGGTCGGTTGCATACAGGCTACGCCCGTTTCGGGGCCTCCGTCTATTGCATGTACCAGCAGAAGGACGGCACGCTGTGGCTTGGCAGCAAGCCCGACGGCCTGTTCCGTCTGCACGAGACGGCAGAAGGCCAGTTTCGCATCGACCACCTGACCAACCTGCCCAGCTTAGAGGTCTATAACATGGTGGAAGACCGCTATGGTCGGCTGTGGGTCGCCACGATGCGCGGCGGACTCTGTTACACTGCCGAACCGCAGGCCGCCCAGCCGCGTTTCACGACGCCGCACCACTATCCCAACGACGTTGGTCAGCGCGTGCGCTACCTGCACATCACCCGCGACGGCATCTTGATGGCGGCAGCCACCGACGGCCTTATCGTGGCTGCCTTGGAACAGAAAGCCGACAAGATGCAGTTCCATTGGCACCAACGGGAGTCCGACTGTGCAGAAAGCCTGAGCAGCAGTGCCACGATGGACATCCTGGAGACTGCCGACGGACGGCTGTTCATCAGCACCGAGAGCGGCGGCATCAACGAAATGGAAGGAAGTGCCTTCCACCACTTCAACACCGCCAACCACCGGCTGCCCTCCGACTGTGTGCAGTCGCTGACCGCGATGGGCAATGGCAGCCTCCTGATAGTCTGCGAACACCTGATAGCCCTGCTCGACAGGAGTGGACAGGTGCGCGTATTAGACGCCCGTTACTTCCATGCCGACTACCGTTTCTCCGATGCCCATCCGCTGTTGTTGGCAGACGGACGGTGGCTCTTCGGAATGAACGACGGTGCCTTTACCACGTCTGTCGAGCAGATGTACCACAAGACGGCCACGCCGCGCATCGTCCTGACACGTATCTCCATACAGGGCGGACAGAACAACTGGGCTGCCGAGGCTCTCGACACGCTGACGCTGCAGCCCCGCGAACGCAGCCTGACCATCCATTTTGCCGCCCTCGACTACAGTACACCCGAGCGTATCAGCTATGCCTTCCGACTCCGCGACGACGACAAAGCTGACAGCACGCAGTGGAACTACATCGGCCACGACCGTTCGGCCACCCTGCTCGACCTGGAACCCGGTACCTACCACATGGAGATTCGCTCTACCAATGCCGATGGTGAGTGGGGCGGACAGCCGCGCCGGCTGGTCATCATCGTCAAGCCTACTTTCTGGGAGGCCTGGTATGGTCAGCTGCTCCTTGTGTTGCTCATAGCAGGCATGATTGCCATCGTTCTCTATACCTTATTATATATAAGGCGCATCAAGCGCAAGCAGCGCGAGACGCTGGCGAAGTATCTGGAACTGATGGAGAATCGTAACGAGCCGCAAAAAGCAGACGTGCATCCGCAGGACGAGGCACTGCCCGACCCGATGCTGGAGCGTGTGATGGCATTTATAGAAGACCACCTGTCAGACAGTGACGTCAACGTGGGCGACATGGCTGCCGCCGCTGCTACCAGTCGCTCAGGCTTGCAGCGTAAGTTGAAGCAGGCCATGGGCATCACACCACAG
>JAEEGL012331983.1_pt1 | contig 11489 bp, 10 predicted proteins | sample 9134231 | NCBI WGS metagenome assembly JAEEGL01 (sample SAMN16246548, study PRJNA631951) | gut metagenome | biome: gut microbiome; feature: rumen; material: fiber-attached | host: Bos | place: Iran: Karaj | collected 2018-10
GGATGAGAAAAACGACGTACCTTTTCATCGAAAAACAAACCCAAAAACAACACAATTAGGGATACCACAAGAATTAACTTCAGCGAAGAGCCCAAGGGCAAAATGGAAACCGAAAAACTGAACGTCAACAGCGGTGTGGAAAACTACACCGAACCCATCGTGGAGAATAACGATGAGTCGGAAGAGACAGGCCCAAACGAGGCCAAGAAGAAAGTTTTTGGCGAGGTGGCGAAGATGGCAGCTGCCAGTGCCATAGGAGGAATAGTGGGTGGCGGCACTGCCATGGCCGCCAACCTGTCGCGTGATGACGAGAACGTTCCAAAGGAGGAACCTGATGTTGAACCGACACCGGCTCCCGCTCCCAACCCCACACCCCAACCCACACCCCAACCTGCACCCGAACCCACACCCCAACCTGCACCCGAACCTGCACCTTCGCCTCAACCGGGTTCCACCCCAGAACCACAGCCTACCCCCACTCCGGCTCCCAAACCCAATTACAGTCCACATATCGAGGAAGTTCTTGTAGACCCTGACGATATCGATGGTGACAAAATTTTTAATATCGAGGGTACCGGCACGGTGGAAATCGAGGGCATGGAGTTCAACTCTGCAGTGGTGACTGATGAGGCTGGCAATACCTATTTTATGGTAGATGTGGACGGTGAGCTGAACGACCCCAATGCTACTTACGATATCATCGTCGATGCCGAGACCGGAGAAGGTACACTGCTGCCCACCAGCCTTAGCGTCAGCGACGCACAGTTGATGGCTGACAACGGTATAGCATATACCGGACCTACAGCAGCCGATAGCAATAATATCGCCCAAGTGGAAATGCAGCAGGATATTTACGACCCATCGCAGCCCGCGCAAGAGGCTGAATACATTCCGGAGGAGCAATACGACCCACTGGCCGATAACAGCCTTGACACTGGCACCGACCTTTTAGATTCTCTTTCTTAAAAATAGGACACCTCTATGGAAAACAACATCATTAGATTCAAGTGCCCGCACTGTCAACTGCCGTTGGCATTCCGCAAACCGGAGAATGGGTATGGAGTAAATCTCACCTGCCCACAATGCCACAATGCTATCAAGATAAAAGTCAGAGAAAGGGCCATACGTCTGCCGGAACAAGGGGGGGAGCAGGCAATTGCTGCCCGACTGCTCATTATCGATGGCCCGCAATCCAAATACATAGGCTACCCTCTACGTTATGGGGACAATATCATTGGCCGTGACGACTTAGACATCAGGCAGGACATAGCCATACGTGGCGACATGGCCATCAGCCGACGTTCGGCCAATTTGGAGGTGAACGCAACTCCAGGTGGTGGATATTCCTACATGCTCCGTATTCTCAATGCCAGGAATCCGGTCTATGTCAATGGCACTCCGATACACACAGGACAAAGCATCATCCTGAGACTGGACGATGTTGTCCAGATGGGTTCTACAAAGCTTGTATTAAAAGGTTAAAAAAACAGAAGAAATGAGAAAACATAATTTTATTATCATTGTTGCAATGATGGCAAGCTTAGGCTTGAATGCTCAAACAACCGACACTGCCAAAGTTGCCAATGCCAACGACAGTATTGTGGCATGTGCAAAAGCTGGAAACGACACCTGTCAGAACCTGTTGGGGAAATGGATCTTTGAAGGCAGTCATGGCTACCAGCAGGACTATGGTAAGGCGGTGGCCTGGTGGCTGCAATCAGCCAAACAGAACAACAACGAAGCCATGTCGAATTTGGGCTTCTGTTACCTATTCGGATTGGGTGTGGACAAAGATACTACAACAGCCACACGTCTGTTTGAGAAGGCTCTCAAACAGGATAATCAGCGTCTGTTGGGTATGCATGATTCGCTGGCCACTAAGGGTTCTGTGTTCAGCGCTATGTTTTTGGCTAGATGTTACAAGATGGCTATCGGTGTGCGCCGCGATATGCAACAGTCTTTGAAATACTACAAGATGGCAGCAAAACAAGGTAATGTGGAAGCCATGCGTGAAGCGGCCATAATGATGCGAAGCAACAAAGACGATGCTGCAGCCCTGTCTTTGTTCAAACAGGCTATGCAAAAAGGAGACGTGACATCTACCTATTACTATGGTAAAATGATTTGCGAAGGTCGCGGTGCAACAAAAGATGTCCAGACAGGTATGTCCTGCATACACCAGTCTGCCGACAAAGGTTATGCGGCTGCGCAATATGCAATGGCCGAGGCTTATGAGAAAGGCGAGGGCGTGAATAAAAGCGCAATTGAGGCATTAGAATGGTATAAAAAAGCTGCTCTTGGCGGTAACCGTGCAGCCTGGTGGCAACTGGCAGAATGCTATCGCGAGGGACGTGGCACATCAGTAGACTATGAGGAGGCCCTTGAATGTTATGCGCGTGCATCGGAAGAAGGCTACAACAACAAATTAAAAGCATTGTTAATGGAAGATGACTCAGAGTGGAAAGACATCCCCTTTATGCACTATGTGCGAGGGTTGCGGTTTCTACAGATTGACTCCAATCCCAATGCAGCAATCAAGGAATTCTCAAAACTGCCCAAACAGATGTCCCATAGGAAAACCATGGAAGCCCTTTGCCTGATGCATCCGTCCTATACCAAACGGGATGTTAAGAAGGCTGTGAAACTATTGAGTAAGATTGTTGACAGCGACAACCGCGCAACATACGAACTGGCTCTGATGCAATTGAAAGGCCATGGGATGCCAAAAGACGTTGCTCAAGCAGAGAAAATCTTGACAACACTGGCAAACAACGGTTATTCCAAGGCCATAGACTTTCTGGCTGATGCCTACTACGACGGAACTTCTTTGAAGAAAGACAGAACCAAAGCAATCCTTCTATACTTGCAGGCTGAAAAAATGCAGCGTCTCACCGCTACCGGAGCCATGCGTCTGGCACAAGCTTTTAGAAATGGGGAGGGTATGATGATGAACATAGAAAAAGCCGAGGCATTGGAGAAATACAAGGCTCCTGATATCGAATTGCTATTAAAGAATGTGAAATCTCAAAGCTGACGCCACCAGCCTGCATTCCGTGACACAGAGAGGAAGGACGGAGGGGTTCTAGGTACTCGATAAAACCATTCAGGTAACCCCTCTGTCTTCTTCAATGGTGCTGGGTGCAATCCGAGGCATGGAAGGGATATGGCGACATTATTTCATGCCGCGGCGCTGCTTGATGGATTCGTAGGCTTCGTTGATTTCTTTCATCTGCTCGGCGGCATTGCGCTGTATTTCCTCGCTCATGCCGGCTACGCGGTCGGGATGGTATTTCATCGCCATGCGCCGGTAGGCTTTCTTCACCTCGTCATCGGTTGCTGTGCTTTCGATTCCAAGCACGCGGTAGGGATCTTTGGTATAACTGTTAGAGCTTGAGCTGCTTGAACTGTTGGAATAGCCCGAATAGCCTGACCCGACGTGACGCTCGTAGATGCTGATGTAGTCGCTCTGTGCGATGCCGAGGTACTGGGCGATGAGACGCAACATGTTGATTTCGCTCTGGCTGAATTCGCCGTCGGCGGCACCGATGCCGAAGAGGAAATCGGTCATGTGGTAGCGCGTGGTGTAGTCGGTGTTGACCTTGATTTGGTAGCACACCTGGTCTATGGGGATGTCTTTCTCAACCATCTGCTTGAGAACCTGCAACATTTCCTTTCCTCGTTCCTCGCCGTAGTTTTGCAGCAGGAAACGTTTTACATAGTCCAGCTCGCTCCTCTTGACGTCGCCGTCGGCCTTTAATACGGCGGCTATCAGCACCATGAGAGCGGCATTGACATCGCCCTGGGTGCCGGTGTTGCGGTAGGGACCGCGGTGTGTTGTGCTGCCGGTGTCAATCTGTTCGGTGGCCGAGGAGATGCTTCTGCCGAGGAAATATCCGAACAGGGCGCCGATGGGGCCGCCTACTGCCCAGCCGAGGCCTGCGAAAAGCCATTTTGTGAAACTGCCCATGTGTGGTGTTTATTTTATCAAACTGTATACTATTGACTGTATCTCTGTGCGAATGTTCATCTTGGCCAGCTTGTTCTCTGCTGCCGATGGATGTACGCGATTGGAGAGGAAGACGAAGACGAGGTTGTATTCTGGGTCGACCCATACCATGGTGCCGGTGAAGCCGGTGTGGCCGTAGCTGGACTGCGACGCTTCGGGACATGCCTGTCCGTTTTTCGAGGGTGTGAACAGTTGCTTGTCGAAGCCGAGGGCGCGGCGGTTGCCCTGCTGTTCAAAGTGGCGGCTGGTGAAGGTGGCGATGGTCTCTTCTTTCAAGTAGCGCCGACCGTTGTACACACCGCCGTCGAGCAGCAACTGCATCAGTGCTGCCACCTCGTCGGCGCTGCCGAAGAGACCGGCATGGCCGCTGACACCGCCCATGGTGAAGGCGTTGGGGTCATGCACCTGGCCCTGTATAAGTCCGCGCAGGCTGTCCTGCTCGGTGGGGGCAATAAGTGATGCGGGCACACCGTTCTCCAGTGGGCGGAAGGTGAGTCCGAGCTCCATGGGACGGTAGAAGTTGGTTGCCATGTACTCGTCGAGAGACATTCCTGCGATACGCTCCACCATGTCGGCCAGCAGTATGAAGTTAAGGTCGCTGTAGACAGGCTTGTCGACGAGCTGGCTGGCGGCGATGAGTGCCAGTATAGTGTCGCGGTTGTTGGTCTGTTGCCAGTAGGTGTCGAATGCTTTGAGGCGCGTCTGATGGCTCAAGGCCTGGCGCACGGTGAAGTCTTCCTTGTTGGTGCCGCGCAGATAGGGGAGATATTTGCTCAGCCTGTCGTCGAGGCTCACGCGGTTGTGTTCGTAAAGGTTCATCACGGCCAGCGTGGTGGCGCAGGTTTTGGTGAGCGATGCCAGGTCGTATATCGTCTGTGAATCAACTGCTTTGCTGCCATTGTCATAGGTGGTGTGGCCGTAGGCTTTGTCTAGCACCTTGCGGCCGTTGTGCATGACGACTATCTGGCAGCCGGGCATGGCGTGTGCATCGATGCCGCTCTGCACGATGCTGTCTATGCGGCGGTCGACGGAGAAATTGAGGTCGTCGACGATGGCGCGGCAGCGGACGGCGTCGGTCGAGTCGGGTATGGTTATTGCTTCGCCAATGTGCGGCTTGACATAGTGATACTTGGCCTGTAGCACGCGGCGGCAGTGCCAGTCGACCAGCGCGCGCACCGCCTTGTCGTTCTCGGCGGCCTCTTTTATCTTGGCAATGGACTGCGGCACGTCGGGCGGCAGCAGGATGATGTCGTTGCCGGCCAGCAGTGCCGCCAGTTCGGCGTCGCCGTTCTTATAGGTGTTGGTAACGCCTTTCATATCGATACCATCGGTGATTATCAGTCCGTTGAATCCCATTTCGTTGCGCAGCAGACCGTCGACGATGGCAGGGCTGAGCGACGATGGACGTTTGGGGTCGAGGGCGTTGACCTGCAGGTGCGCCACCATCACGCCGCCCACTCCGGCCTTGATAAGTTGCTTGAAGGGGTAGGTGTCGATGGTGTCGATGTATGCACGGGTGTGGTTGATGACGGGCAGCTCGAAGTGGCTGTCGGCATCGGTGTCTCCGTGACCGGGGAAGTGCTTGGCCACAGCCATGACCCCCTGGCTCTGCTGGCCGAGGGCGTACATGATGCCCAGCTGGCTGACGCGCTCGCGGTCGGTGCCGAACGAGCGTGTGCCGATGACGGGGTTCTTCGGGTTGGAGTTGATGTCGACCACCGGTGCGAAGTTGATGTGTATGCCCATCATACGGCACTGGCGGCCAATCTCAACGCCCATGTTGTAGACCAGGCTGTCCTGCTCGTGCGGCAGAAGCCCGAAGGTGGCATTCTTCGGGAAGGAGAACATATCCTTCAGCCTCATGCCTAGGCCCCACTCGCCGTCGATGCACACCAGCAGCGGCACTCTGGCCTGGCTTTGGAACAGGCGTGTCATGGTAGCCTGCCGCTCGGCGGTGCCGACGAAGAAGCATACGCCGCCCACACCGTAGCCGTTCATGGTGGCGGAGAACTCGGCGGCCTTATCGTCGTCCATGTTCAGCGGCACGCGCACAACCATAAGCTGTGCAATGCGTTGCTCGAGTGTCAGCGTGTGCATCACCGAGTCAATCCAAGCCTTCTCTCGGCTGCGGAAACGCAATCCTGTGGCGTCAAAACGCTGGCGCTCCACCTCCTGTGAGAAAGCGGTGAGGGTGAGCAATAGGGTCGTGACCAGCGTTATGTATTTCTTCATAGTGTTTTGATTTTCTTGTCAATATAAGTAACCTGGCGATGGCGTGGGTTGCCTTCGTAGTTTAGCACCACATAGTCGGCGCGGTCGAGGATTGTCTCGGCGGGCAGTTGGTTTGCTATGCGTGAGCGGATGGCAGCCTCGTCGCCGCCGTCGCGCAGCAGCAGCCGTTGCAGCCGCTCCTCAAGGTCGAGGTATACCCCTATGACGCAGTCCATCATCCGGTCGAAGCCGTAGTCATACAGTATCGCGCTTTCAAACAGCACGTAAGGCTCGGCGGCATGTGCGGCGCAGAAGCGGTCGAAGTCACGCATCACGCGTGGGTGTATCAATGTATTAAGTTGCTGGAGCAGTGCGTTGTCGGCAAAGACGCGGCGGGCTATGGCTGCTTTGTCGGCGCTGCCGTCGGGACGGAACACACCGTCGCCAAGCAGGTGGCGCACATCTTCCAGAAAGTCTGGCTCATTGTAGTAGGCCGCCGCCACGCTGTCGGCTACAAAACAACTGACTCCCAGTTGTCTGAACTCGTCGACAACGGTACTCTTGCCGCAGCCTATACCCCCGGTGATGCCTATGCGTTTCATTTGATGATTAGGCATTGCACCTCTTCGGGCTCCACGGAGCGTGGACGCATATAGGCGGGGAACTCAATCAGGCGTGGCTTGTGGCGGGTCACTCCGGCTAGGACATCGTTGTAGTCTATGGCCACGCGGAATTCGGGTGTGCGTTGCAGGTCGCGCTTTGCGACCCATGCACGGACCCTAGCCTCGGCGGGGTAGAGGCGCAGGCGTACCGAGGTGTCGGCACCCTCGACCTCGATAGGCACCCTGTATTCGCGCTCGGCATACGCCTCCACGGGCAGGTATACGTTCACCTCGCTTGTCGGACAGCGTATGTCGCCGAGGCGTTGCCACACCGGGTCGAGTGCCAGGCGGTAGGTGGCGGTGGTTGATATGTCGGCGATTTTGGTTCTCTTCACCTGTATCTCGCCGATGGTCGACAGCAGCGAGTCGGCACCGTATAGCGTCACTTCCGCGGGCTGCACCTGCGGTTCACCATAGAGGCCATACTGCTCTGAGAATGAGAAATCGACGGAGTCGAGGCGTACCGGTATGCGGCGACTGGAGCGTGCTGCCAGGCGCAGGCGTATCGAGTCGTGTCCGCTGCTTATGCGCATAACGCCTATGACGTCAAGCTGTTGGCGCAGGTTGTCGTTGATGTCTGACATTGCCAGCGAGTGTTGCAGGCCGGGACCCGACATGTCCACTCTGACGCGTGGCTTGCTGTTGAGCAGGCTGATGATTGCGGCGTTGAAGCCGGGCATCTCCACCTTGAGGTTCAGCGCCGTGTCGGCATAGACCACGGCATAGCGGACTGTGTCCACCCCCTCGATGTCGACACCGACGTGCAACGGATATTCGTGTGGCTCGGACATAGAGACGGCGAGCCACACGAGTGACGTAATTCCCAGTATTGCAATAAAGTGTCTCACTTCTTGGCTTCGGCCTTGGGCTCAGGGGCGGGCTGTATCATGCTCTTCTCGACGGTGAGGATGACGCCGTTCGAGACCTCGACCTCGACGGTGTGCTCGTCGACGGAATGCACCTTGCCGTACACTCCACCGGAGAAGATGACGCGGTCGCCTTTCTTGAGGTTGCTGCGGAACTGCTGCTCCTCTTTCTCTTTCTTGCGCTGCGGACGCATCATCAGTATCCACATCAGCACCAGGATGACAATCATCCATATCCAGGTAGAACCCATGCCGCCCTGCGCGGCCTGAAGAATAATCATATTTGTCATTGTTTATTGTTTATTTGTTGAGTTGTTTTGTGTTTATTTTGATTATTTGTTGTCTATAACCTCTATCGTATTCTATCGTATTCTATCGCATCTATCGCATCTATCGTATCTATCGCATCTATCGTATCTATCGTATCTATCGCATCTATCAAATCTATCCCCTCTATAACCTATAACCCATAACCTCTAACCCATCATCTCCCCACTTGGGCGGTGATTTTCAGTTTGGCTATCGACGGCTGGGCGTTGGTGACAACGGTGACCTCCTGGTACTGCTGTCCCGACTTGCCTGCCGACTTGAAGGTCACGGTAACATAGCCGTCCTTGCCGGGGGCTATTCGGCCTTTGGGGAAGTCGGCCACGGTGCAGCCGCAGGTTGCCGAGCACGACGAGATGACAAGGTCGGCGTCGCCGGTGTTGGTAAAGTGGAAGCTGTAGCTGATGTTCTCGCCTGCCGAGAGACGGCCGAAGTTGTGCAAGTCCTGGTCAAAGGTGATGACGGGCATCTTGGCCTTGTCGTCATAGCCCTCGGCCGAACGCGGGTTGCGGATAAGGTCCACATCGGCATCGGTGCTGTTGCTGTGGCAGGCACAGAAGAGCATTGCACAGGCTAAAAGTATGAAAATCCTTTTCATGTCGCTAGATTATTCGCTTTCGTAGGCCAGTCCGCGGCCACTCTTGTTAATCTTGCCCTGCGAGCGCAGCTCGGAGACCATCTTGTCGAGTATGCCGTTGATAAACAGACGGCTGCGCTCGGAGCTGAACTCCTTCGACAGCTCGATGTACTCGTCCACCGTGACGCGTTCGGGTATGGAGGGGCACGAGGTCAGCTCGGCCACAGCCATGTTGATAAGCAGGATGTCCATCGAGGAGACGCGCTCGAACTCCCAGCCTTGCAGGAAGCGGCGTATCAGGGCTTCGCTCTCCTCGCGCAGGGCCAGCGTCTGGCGCAGCAGCGTGCGGGCAAAGTCCATGGCCTCCTCCTCGATAGCGTTGCGCTTGTCGTACATCAGTGGCCACAGCATCGTCTCGGTGAGGTTCTCCTCGGTCAAGGTCTTGAGCATCATGAAGTTGTACTGTGCAATCTGCTCATAGTCGTCTTCCCAGAGAAGGCTGCGCTCGGCCAGCACTGCGGTGAGGGCCTCGCGGTTCATCAGGTAGCGGAACAGCATGATGGCCAGCTCCTTGTCCTGCTCGAAGGTGGGCTGCTCAAGGGCCAGGTAGTCGGTGTAGACGTCATACTTGCGGAAATCCTGGAAGGCTTCGCGGACGAGGTCTTCGTTGGTCTCCCAGCAGCCGCCCCATTTGGCAATGTGCTGCTTCAGCTCGAAGTTGTCGGACAAGCGGCGAAGGAACTGGTTGTTCAGCAGTTGGGTGTTGGGGTTGCGCTCGGCGTCGGTGGCCAGGAACTTGCGCTTGCCCTCCTCCATGATGTCGGCGGCGACCTCGGCGATGCGTGGCAGCAGTGCCACCTGCAGGATGCCCAGCTCGTTGAGGCGTCCAACGTGGTACTCGAACTCCTTCGAGGCGGTCACAGCGTTCTTCTCCTCGATATGGCAGGAGTAGACCTCCTGCAGCACTTTGCTTCTTAAGAAATGTCTGCTTAGCATACTATGTTGATAATCTTCTTGGGTACGAAAATGACTTTCTTGGGTTGTGCGCCGCCAAGCCACTTGGCCGACTCGGGTGCGGCCTGCACTGCTTCCCATGCCTGCTGCTGGTTGGCGTCGGCGGGCAGCTCGAGCATGAAGCGCATCTTGCCGTTGAACTGCACGGGGTATTTCACCGTGTCCTCAACCAGGTAGCTCTCGTCGCATTCAGGCCATGTGGCCATGCAGACGCTCGTCTCGTTGCCCATGCGGTGCCACAGCTCCTCGGCGATATGCGGTGCGAAGGGGGCCAGCAACACCACCATCGGCTCGAGCACCTCGCGGCTGGTGCACTTGAGGTCGGTCAGCTGGTTGGTGGCAATCATGAAGGTGGAGACGCTGGTGTTGAACGAGAAGCGCTCGATGTCGTCGGTAATCTTCTTGATGGTCTGATGCAGAACCTTTAGTTCGGAGCTCGGAGTTCGGAGTTCGGAGTTATTGTTGCCGCACTCGGATAACTCCGAACTCTGCACTCCGAACTCTGCACTATCATACAGCTTCCAGAACTTCTTCAGGAAGCGGAACACGCCCTCGATGCCGCCGGTGTCCCACGGCTTGGCCTGCTCGACGGGACCGAGGAACATCTCGTAGAGACGCAGTGTGTCGGCACCGTAGCGCGCCACCAGGTCGTCGGGGTTCTGCACGTTGAACATGCTCTTCGACATCTTCTCGATTTCCCAGCCGCAGACGTACTTGTCGCCTTCGAGCTCGAAGCGAGCATTGGCGAACTCGGGCTGCCAGGCGCGGAACTTCTCAATGTCGAGCACATCGTTCTCAACAATGTTGATGTCGACGTGTATCGCCGAGACGCTGTTCATGTCCTTGATGAGACCTTTCGAGATGAAGAGGTTGTTGTCCTCTTTCGAGCGGTATACGAAGTTGCTCCTGCCCTGTATCATGCCTTGGTTGATGAGTTTCTGGAAAGGCTCCTCGACTACCGACATTCCGATGTCGTGGAGGAACTTGTTCCAGAAGCGGGCATAGATGAGGTGGCCCGAGGCATGTTCGGCACCGCCGACATAAAGGTCGACCTTCTGCCAGTATCCGACGGCCTCTTTCGAGAAGTAGGCGTTGTCGTTGCTGGGGTCCATATAGCGCAGGTAGTATCCGCTGCTGCCCGCAAAGCCGGGCATGGTGCTCAGCTCGAGCGGGAAGACGGTCACGTTGTCGATTGCCGTGCAGTCGACTACGCTGTTGCTCTTGGTGTCCCAGGCCCAGCGAGTGGCGTGGCCCAGTGGGGGCTCGCCGGTGGCGGTGGGCTTGAACTCGCTCACCTCGGGCAGCTCCAGCGGGAGGCATTCCTCGGGAATGGGGTAGGGTACATTGTTCTTATAATAGATGGGGAACGGCTCGCCCCAGTAGCGCTGGCGGCTGAAGATGGCGTCGCGCAGACGGTAGTTGACGGTGCGGTGGCCGATGCCCATGTCGTCTATCTTGTCGATAACTGCCTTTATGCCATCCTTCACCTTCATGCCGGTGATGAAGCCGCTGTTGACGCAGTAGCCGTCCTTGCTGTCGAGGCTCTCGGTCCAGGTGGCGGGGTCTTCCATGTTGTCGGCAGGCCACTGTGCGCTGACCACCTGGCGGATGGGCAGGTTGAAGTGGCGGGCGAAGGCGAAGTCACGGCTGTCGTGTGCCGGCACGGCCATGATGGCGCCGGTGCCGTAGCCTGCCAGCACATAGTCGCTCACCCATATCGGTATGCGTTCCTCGGTCAGCGGGTTGATGGCGTAGGCACCGGTGAACACGCCGCTCACCTTCTTCACCTCGGCCTGGCGTTCGCGCTCCGAGCGGTTCTTGGCCCA
>JAEEGL012825935.1_pt1 | contig 11489 bp, 9 predicted proteins | sample 9134231 | NCBI WGS metagenome assembly JAEEGL01 (sample SAMN16246548, study PRJNA631951) | gut metagenome | biome: gut microbiome; feature: rumen; material: fiber-attached | host: Bos | place: Iran: Karaj | collected 2018-10
AAATCTATTGGAAGAAAGGGAGAGTTACAAGTCTTCCATGCCAGACTGACTGGTGTGTATATTGTCCAGCCTTTAAGAACATGCGTAAATGGAAGGCCATTACGGAAGGGCTGGATTTGTTCTGTAAGCATTTTCGCGATCTTTGGGATTGAATCGAAGTAACCACGACAGTCACAAATCACAGTCACAGTTAGAAAAAAAGGATGCCATCTATGTGAAAATCCTCTTCTATTATGCTTATAACTTATTAATAATTAAATATATATAATAAATAATATATGTAAGGGTGAAATGTGGATACCATCTTTAAAAACAACTGTGACTCTGTGACTGTGACTACTAATGACATTAATTAACAATTAAAACCTAGATTATCAATGAAATACAAATTGCTTTGTGATAACGATTGGCTATACAAGGCCTGATATAGTCACAAAAAACATCAAAAATTTCCTCTAAAAAGCCTAAAAAAGGATGCGCGAAGTCGCTTTTTTTTTAGTTAAGGAAAAAATAAATATAATTGAAAAATTGAGTCAATTACAATTACAGTTATTACAATTAAAAAAAGGTAGTGGTACCTGCTTCTATTATAATATATAACTAATTAATATATATATAGATATATAAAAATAGCAGATTGGACACCTCAAAAAATAAACTGTAATAACTGTAATTGTAATTGCTGGTCAGCAATTATTCATCTAAAAAGCAGAAATACAATAAGATACGAAATTGCCAAATCCTCTGTGACAAAATCCCACACCTCAAAAAGGGACAGAAAGCAACACTTTTCTGCTCTAAAAAGCCTCAAAAAGGATGTACGAAGCCGCTTTTCTGTTGCTTTTCCCTATCTTGGCAGTCATATCAATCGTTCGGAAATTCAACCTCAAAACCCCAATCGAGAGGGCTTTTTAGTGAAACGGCGTATCAATCTCCACGAAACGGCGTATCGATGATGACGAAACGCCGTCTCAGTCATAGCGAAACGGCATCTTGATTACTGTAAGAAATTCCACAAGATGTAGGCTGTTTCGTGTTTTTAAATAATTTTTACTATTGGTTGTCGGGCGTGTTTACGATAAGTTTGTCGCCGCTCAGGTCCACTTCGAACAGGTGGGGAGTGCGTATCGTGCGGCCTTGGGCATCCCTCTGATGAAGGTGTACGGACATCATCCATTGGCCGTCGAAGCGCTGGAAAAGCATAGAATGGCCGTAACCAGGAGGCGTGATGGGCTCTGGCTCCTGTTTCCACGGGCCATCGAGGGTGCCGCTCTCCGAATAGGCCACACCCTGTGTATAGACATCATAAACCCATGATGTCCAGAGCATTCCAAGCCGTCCTGTGCCAGTTCGGAAGAGAAATGGGCCGTCCGTCACCTTGTTCCATGTGATTTCACCCTTGTCGTTTTTTTCGCGGCTCCAGGGGGATTCGCTGGCACGAAAAAGGACTTTTGGCTCGCCAATTGTGCCTCCAAAGTCGGGTTTCAGCTCAATTTTCTCTATTGTTCCGTTCCAATTTTGCAGCCATTCGCCGCAAAAAACCATGTATGGCTTGCCGTCGAGGTCCTTCCAGTAGGTGCCGTCCAGCGTCGGACGATTGGCAGGCAGATAGGTGGCATCACCGAATGCCTTGTATGGTCCCATCGGATTGTCAGCTCTGAGCACTTGTGAGGCCCGACGCTCGATGACGTTGCCACGAACCGTATCAATCTTCACCGCCTGATTCGTGAAAGTGGCGAAGTAGTAGTACCAGCCATCGCCTGTCTGGTGCAGTTCGGCCGCCCAAATCATCGGATGAGGCCCCATCCAAGAGTCAGCCTCAAACTCTGTTACGCGATACGGCCCTTCCCAAAACTTTAGGTCTGCCGATCGCCACATCATGCCGCCTGTGCCCGTCATGTAGTACATCTTCGTCTTCTGGTCTGCCAGAATCGCAGGGTCACTCAGCCGGATGGAGTCCAAAGGCACGTCCTTTCTAATGCGTATGTTGGGCTGTGCTGAGCCAGTCAACGCAAAAACGGCTGCCAACAGGCATGCATAAAAGGTCTTCTTTTTCATATTCGTATAGGATTCTAAACAAATCAATGGCTCTTGATGATGCCGTGTCGGTAGGCGTAGAGGAGCTGGCGGAGTTCTTTTATCTGCTCCTGTAACTGGCGACCTTTGTCGGTGTCGCGGACACGGATGCGGCGTCCCATCATCTCTACGATTTGCGTGCTGCTCTTGATGTCGGTACCCTTGGCAACGGCTTCCTGAGTGCTAGTGAACGGCTCGTGTTGGATGAGTTGGAAACCTCGGCTGTGATAGACCAGCGTATAGCCTGCGATGCCCGTAGTGTGGTGATATGCTTTGGCAAAGCCACCGTCGATGACCATGAGCATGCCGTCGGCCTTGATGGGGTTCTCGCCTTGGCTGGCATGAACTGGGACGTGTCCGTTGATGATGTGGCGGTTCTCGCCCTCCACGCCGAAACTGTCAAGGATGCGCGTGCAGATGATGGGATCTTCGCGCAGCTGGTAGTAGAATCCCTTTTCCTCATGGTGTGTGGCAGGGTCGGCCAAGAAATAGCGCTCGAAAGTCGTCATACGGCTCTTGTCGAAGAGCGGGCTGTCGGGGCCGCACCAGAGGTACCAGAAGTAGTCGCGAGCCTGGAGGCGCTGTTCGCGGGGCGTGTCGTGCTGGAAGGCCGTGCGCATGCGGATGCCTATCTGGTGCATCAAGTCGCGTCCCTGGTAGGGTGTTCCGTCGAGCATCACCTGCCGCAAGCTGCCGTCAGCATTGAGGGGAACGGAGGCATGAAAGAGCAGGTTGCCGTTGCAGATGGCATACATGCAGCCGTGGCTGAAGAGGCAGCGGATGTGCTTCTGCAACTTCTCGGAGATGCGGAAGGAGTGGTGCAGACGTTTCATCAGGTCTTCCTCTTCGGGTGTAAGCTGGTAAGGATGCTCAGGGTCAACGGTGGGGAAAAGGGTGTCGAGCATCGGGTAGTCCTTCCCGTCGAAGCGATAGATGCCTTGACTGAAATTGATATTCTCGAGTGTACCTCGGCGGTCGATGTTCCACTCCGGATGCTGGCGGACGAGTTGCCCCTCAAGCTTGAACTGTATGACGGAAATGGCCTTGTGCATCTGTGCGATGAGGCGCACCTGCTTCTGATCGTTTTGGGTATTGGAGGTTTGGTTGTGAGGGAGGAAGCGTTGGCAGGGATCGTCGGCGTATGTCTCCATCGCGAAGGTGGCAAGCGGCAGCAGGTTGATGCCGTAGCCTTCCTCCAGGGTTGCCATGTTGGCGAAGCGCAACGAGAGTCGCAGCACGATGGCGATACAGGCGTCGCATCCCGCTGCGGCACCCATCCAGAGCGCGTCGTGGTTGCCCCACTGGATGTCGAAGTTGTCGCGCGTCAGCAGGTAGTCCATGATGATGTGGGCACCAGGTCCGCGATCGAAGACATCGCCAAGGATGTGCAGCTGGTCGATGCTCAGTTTGTGGATGACATTGCATATTGCGATGATGAAGTTTCTCGCCTGTCCTGTCTGTACGATGGTCTCAACGATTCTTTGGACGTAGGCGTCCTTATCTTCGTCGTTGGGGCTTTCGTGCAGCAGTTCCTCGATGATATAGGCAAATTGTTTCGGCAGCGCTTTGCGGACCTTGCTTCTGGTGTATTTGCTGCTGACCGAGCGGCAGACCTGTATGAGCTGCAGCAGGGTACGGGCGTAGTAGTCCGAGAGGTCTTCCTCTGTGTTTTCCTCTATCATTTCCAGTCGTTTCTCAGGGTAGTAGATGAGGGTGCATAGGTCGCGCATTTCGTCTTCGGGCATAGAATCCCCGAAGAGGTCTCGCACTTTGCGTTTGATGTTTCCGCTGGCGTTGCGCAGGATATGCAGGAAGGCCTCGTGCTCGCCGTGTATGTCGGCCACAAAATGTTCCGTGCCTTTCGGCAGGCTGAGGATAGCTTCCAAGTTGATGATTTCGGTGCTGGCGCTCTCGCTGTTTGGGAAGGTCTGCGAGAGGAGTTGCAGCAGTCGCATGTCGATGTTGTTGTTCATTTTAGGGCTTGTGTGGTTATATGTGGCTCATTAGAATCATTAGAGACGCAGTAGGCCCATCAGGCCCATTAGCCTCAATAGTCCCATGTGATCTTTTCTGGTAGGCTCAGGGTAAGTTCGATGAAGTTCTGCACGCTGAGTTGTTCTGGCCGCTTCATCATGATGGGGTCGGCAAGCAGCGTTGTGAAGTCAGGTTTCCCCTGACCTTCTCTCTCAAGTTGCGACAGCAGGGGCCGGATGTTGTTGCGCAAGGTCTTGCGGCGCTGGTTGAAGGTTGTCTTGACGAGGCGGCGGAAGAGCTTCTCGTCGCAACCAAGCGAGGCGGTGCTGTTGCGCGTCAGGCGAATGACAGCACTGCGAACTTTTGGCGGCGGATTGAATACTCCTGGTTCTACGGTGAAGAGGTACTCCACATCGTACCATGCCTGAATGAGCACGCTCAGGATGCCGTAGGTCTTGCTGCCGGGACTGGCTGCGATGCGCTCCGCCACCTCCTTTTGTATCATGCCGGTGCAACAGGGAATCAGCTCCTTGTAGTCAAGCATCTTGAAGAATATCTGGCTGGAGATGTTGTAGGGATAGTTGCCTGTCAGGACGAAAGGAGAACCTTTAAAGGTGCGCTCCAGGTGCATCTTCAGGAAATCGTCCTCGATGATGCTGTCCTCCAATTCGGGATAGGTGCGGCGCAGGTATTCTACGCTCTCGTAGTCTATCTCCACCACCTTCACTTCTCGTGGTTTGCGAACGAGGAACTGTGTCATCACTCCCATGCCTGGTCCAACTTCCAGAATAGGCAAGTCCGGACAGGCATCCACCGTGTCAGCAATGGCGCTGGCAATGTTCAAGTCAGTCAAAAAGTGCTGTCCAAGGAACTTTTTCGGCTTAACTGCAAAATAGTTCATAGTTCATAGTTCGTAGTTCGTAGTTTTTTCGTACTTTTGCAGGTGCAAAGTTAAGAAAAAGTTCATAGTTCACACTTCATAGCCCTTAGTTTTTTGTGCAAAGGTTAAGGAAAATTGTAAAGATAGTAGTGCCATTGGCTTTGGCGGTGGGCATTCTATGGTGGATGTATCGAGGCATTCGGTGGGAAGAGCTGGAAGATGCCCTCTCGCACAAGATGTCATGGACATGGATGCTCCTGAGCATGCCTTTCGGTATTCTGGCACAGGTATTGCGAGCCATGCGCTGGCGTCAGGTACTTGCTCCAGCTGGCGAACGCCCACGCCTCTCCACATGCACCCATGCTGTCTTCCTTAGCTATGCCAGCAGCCTCATCGTTCCGCGCGTCGGCGAGGTGTTGAGGTGCGGTATCCTGAAGAAGTACGAGGGCACGAACTTCAGTTGCTGTGTCGGTACGGTGGTAACAGAGCGCATTATCGACACGTTGATGATTCTGGTGCTCTCTTTTCTGACGTTCCTGACGCAAATACCGGTCTTCCTGACCTTCTTCCAGCGTACAGGCGTGTCAATAGGCACTGTGCTTGGCACCTTTTCGCTGACTGGTTATCTCGTCACGGCTGTCTGCGGCGTCCTTGCCCTGGTGTGCATCCTGTTGCTGGCGCGCCGCTTCCATTTCTTCTCGCGCACAAAGTCTGTACTTTCCGACCTTACGAACGGCCTGCTTTCTGTGCGTGAAGTGGAACAGCCTGTCCTCTTCCTTCTCTATTCCATCGGTATCTGGGTGAGCTACTTCCTGCATTTCTATCTGACCTTCTTCTGCTTTGATTTTACCGAGAATCTTGGGCTGTTGGCCGCACTTGTCGCCTTCGTTGTGGGAACTTTTGCCGTGCTGGTACCTACCCCCAACGGAGCCGGCTCCTGGCACTTTGCCGTCAAGACAGTTCTCGTCCTCTATGGCGTAGAACAAACAGCCAGTGCCTTGTTCGTTCTCATCGTCCATACCCTGCAGACTTTGCTCGTTGCCCTGCTCGGCGTGTGGTCTGTAGTCGCTTTGGCTTATCTTTTTCCCAAAAATCTTGGAAATAAGCGGAAGAAATGCTAAATTTGTCGCGCGAAAAATTAGATTTATGGCAAGAAAACGTTAAACTTTAAATAAAATTTTATGAAAGACTTTCTCAAGTACACCCTGGCCACGATTGTCGGTATCATCCTGACCAGTATCATCATTACCGTTATCAGTATTATCTCCGTGGCAGGCATGATAGCAAGTGACGGAGCAGGTGCTTCTGTTCCGAAAAACAGTATTTTGCGCATCAAATTGCAGGGAGAAATTGTGGAGCGTGCTGGCGATGAATCTCCCATGGACATCCTCAATCAGGACGATGGAGGAACCATTGGTCTCGACCAGGCACTTGAGGCACTGAAGAAGGCTGCAAAGAATGATAATGTCAAGGGCATCTATTTGGAAGGCGGAGCTCTGTATGCTTATCCCGCCGAACTCCAAGAACTACGTCAGGGACTGCTCAAATTCAAAGAGAGCGGCAAGTGGATTGTAGCCTATGGCGACAGCTATTCACGCGGTGCCTATTATCTTTGTTCTGTGTCCGATGAAATATATCTTAACCCAGAAGGCGATTTAAGCTGGACTGGTATGGCCAGTCTGCCCATCTTCTACACTGGACTCTTGAATAAGCTTGGTGTCAAGATGCAAGTCTTCAAGGTCGGCACGTACAAGAGTGCTGTTGAACCCTTCATCAATACCGAAATGAGCGAAGCTAACCGCCTGCAGGTGGAGAGCTACCTCGGCAGTCTTTGGAACTGCATGCTCAACGATGTGGCACAGAGCCGCAACATCAAGGTGGATGAACTCAATGCTATGGCCGACAGCACGCTGATACTCTGCGAAGCCGATGTTTTCGTTGAGAAGAAACTTGCAGACAAACTGGGTTACCTGAGCGATGTGAAGGACGCCCTGAGGGAGCGCATGGAATTGGATGAGGATGATGACTTGGCCTTCACGACACTTGCAGATGTGGCTGCCAGCGATGACCTCGGTGACAAGATTGACGAGGAAGTGGCCGTCTATTATGCATACGGCGAAATCAACGACAGCCGCAGTATGGGCTTCGACCAAGAGCATTCCATCACCACGAAGCAGACATTGATCGACCTGCAGAAACTTCGCAAGGATGACGATGTGAAAGCCGTCGTTATCCGCGTCAACAGCCCTGGTGGTTCTGCATACGCCAGCGAGCAGATTTGGCACGAAGTGCAGCTGCTGCGTGCCGAGAAGCCCGTTGTCATCAGCATGGGTGGCTTGGCAGCAAGCGGCGGCTACTATATCAGTTGCGGTGCCAACAAGATTTTTGCTGAGTCTATGACTTTGACGGGCAGCATCGGTATCTTTGGCATGATACCAGACGCATCTGAACTGCTCACCCAGAAGCTGGGCCTCTCATTCGACGTAGTCAAGACGAATGCAATGGGTGACTTCGGCACAAGGGGACGTCCATTCAATGCTGGCGAGTCTGCCAAGCTGCAAAACCACGTCAATCGCGGTTATGAACTCTTTACAGGCCGTGTTGCAACTGGTCGCGGTATGGCTCAGGACAGCGTCAAGGTCATCGGCGAAGGTCGTGTATGGACAGGCGAACAGGCACTGAAAATAGGTCTTGTTGACCAATTAGGTGACCTGGATGATGCTATCGAAGCAGCAGCCGCGCTGGCTGAGTTGGAAAAGTACACCATCGGTCGCTATCCCAGTCCAGAACCCTGGTATAAGAACTTGCTCGACAAGAATAAAAATGGATACATGGAGGGCCAGATGCGTGCAGCATTGGGCGAATACTATCCCGCCTTTGCCATTATCCGTCGCATTGGAAAGATGGATCCCATTCAAGCACGTTTGCCATACGATCCGAACATCAAGTAAGGCATGGCTGGTGATTTGATACAGATACGCAGATGGCTGATGCCCTTGAGCTGGCTCTACGGAGTGGGTGTGGACATCCGAAACGCCCTGTTCGACAGGGGTGTCCTGCGTTCTGTGTCGTATGACATCCCAATTGTCAGCATAGGCAACATCACTGTCGGAGGGACGGGAAAGACACCACATGTGGAATACCTCATACGTCTCCTCTCCGAGCGTTACAAAGTGGCGGTACTCAGCCGAGGCTACAAGCGCAGGACAAGCGGTTTCCTCCTCTCCTCCATCAACTCGACAATGGAAGAAATAGGTGACGAACCCTGGCAAATCAAGCAGAAGTTCCCCAAAACCTATGTTGCCGTGGATGCCAATCGCCGGCGCGGCATAGAGCATCTCCTTACAGATGAGGCAACAAAGGACGTGGAAGTCATTCTGCTGGACGATGCCTACCAACACCGCTACGTCAAGCCGGGATACAACATCCTGCTTGTGGATTACCACCGGATTATCTCCGATGACTGTCTGCTGCCTGCGGGGTGTCTGCGCGAACGTGCTTCTGCCAGCCTGCGTGCCACAACGGTCATTGTCACCAAATGCCCGCAACATATCACCCCGATGGACTTTCGCGTTATCCACTCGGCATTGAAAATCAAACCCTACCAGCATCTCTTCTTCAGCACCCTCAGCTATGGCACTTTGCATCAGTTGTGGGGAAACGGGGTGCTCCATCCAGATGGGTTGCGGGAGGCCGGCACCCATGTCCTGCTGCTCACAGGCATCGCCAGCCCGTGGCAGATGGAAGCGGATGTGCGGCGATACGTGCAGCACGTCGCACCCCTCACTTTCCCCGACCATCACTACTATACCGAGCGCGATGCCGAGACCATACAGCAAGCGCTGCTCGCCCTGCCCAAGCCCCGTATCATGCTCACCACAGAAAAGGATGCCGCACGCCTGAGGCTCCTGAAGGGGCTCTGCGAAGAGGTGAGGAAGAACACCTACGTGCTGCCCACCCGGATAAGCATCATGCGAGAGGAAAAAGACGATTTTGACAAAACGATTATAGATTATGTACGAGAAAATAAAAGAAACAGCAGCGTGGCTCCGCGAAAGGATGCCGAATGAACCAAGCATAGCCATCGTACTTGGCTCCGGCCTCGGACAGCTGGCAAAGCGAGTAGAAAGGTTGTTGTCCATCCCCTACAGCGACATCCCCAACTTCCCTGTGTCCACCGTCGAAGGACACAGCGGGGAGCTCATATTCGGGCGACTTGGCGGTAAGGATGTGATGGCAATGGAGGGACGGTTCCACTACTATGAGGGCTATTCGATGCAGCAGGTAACGTTCCCCGTCCGCATCATGTGTGAGCTGGGCATCAAGACGCTCTTCGTCAGCAATGCCGCCGGAGGGACCAACCCGAACTTCTCCATCGGCGACCTGATGGTGCTCACAGACCATATCAACTATATGCCTGAGAATCCTCTGTATGGACCAAACATTCCTCCAGGTCCTCGTTTCCCCGATATGAGCGAGGCGTACAGCCACGAACTCATAGCCCTGGCCGACAGCATTGCCGAGGGGCATGGCATCAAGCTACAGCATGGTGTCTATCTTGCCACGCAGGGACCTACCTACGAAACGCCTGCCGAGTACCGAATGTTTGCCCGTTGGGGCGCAGACGCTATTGGCATGAGCACTGTACCCGAGGTCATTGTGGCTAACCAATGTGGCATACGTTGCTTCGGCATCAGCATCATCACAGACTTGGGCGGTATGGAAGTACCTGTAAAGATAACACACGAAGAAGTGCTGCGTGCTGCAGAAGCCGTCCAGCCACTCATGGCAACCCTCATGGAGGAGATGATAAAGGCATTGAAATAACGTATCTGAAGACTTTCTGGTAACCTGAAGACTCTGAACAGAATGGAAATATCTGAACTTGGCGAATTTGGGCTTATAGAACGCCTCGCCAAAAACATAACAACAAAGAATGACACAACCATTCAGGGCATTGGTGACGATTGTGCCATCCTGGCTCCTTCAGAAGGCATGCGCTCTGTCGTTACCACCGACCTGCTCATGGAGGGTGTCCATTTCAATCTCACATACGTCCCCCTCAGACACCTTGGCTATAAGGCCGTAATGGTCAATCTGAGCGATGTGTTTGCCATGAATGCCAAGCCGCTTCAGGTGACCGTCAGCATGGCCATCAGCAGCAAGTTTAGTGTCGAGGACATAGAAGAACTCTATGACGGTATGCGTATGGCCTGCGAGAAGTGGGGTGTTGATATCGTTGGTGGCGACACCACGGCGAGCCTGACAGGACTGGCCATCAGCATCACGGCCATTGGTGAGGCACGTCCAGAGGACATCGTGCTGCGTAGTGGTGCAAAGCCAACCGACCTCATTTGTGTCAGTGGCAATCTTGGAGCAGCCTATATGGGTCTGCAATTGCTGGAGCGCGAAAAAGTGCTCTATAACGAACAGGTGGAGGAAGCTCGTCGCAGTGGCAACAAGGAGCAGATGGAACTTCTGCGCGATGCACAGCCCGATTTCTCGGGGAGGGAATACCTGCTCGAACGGCAACTCAAACCAGAGGCTCGCGGTGACATCATCGCAGCATTGAAACAGGCTGGCATTCACCCCACAAGTATGATGGACATCAGTGATGGCCTGAGCAGTGAACTCATGCACATCTGCAAGCAGAGCCAGACGGGATGCCGCATCTATGAGGAGCGTCTGCCTCTTGACTACCAGACAGCGGCAATGGCTGAAGAATTGAACATGAACGTCAGCACCTGTGCCCTCAATGGTGGAGAGGACTATGAATTGCTCTTCACCGTCCCCCTTGCCCTGAATGATGCCGTCTCTGCCCTCGAGGACATTCATGTCATCGGTTACATCACCGAGGCTGACAAGGGCCAGGCTCTTGTGACACGAGATGGTGGGGAATTTGCCCTCAAAGCTCAGGGATGGAACCCTTTGAAAGCATAGTATATTATAACGAAAATGAGAAATACTTCAATACTGCGAATTTGCCTGGTTGTCATGGCTGTCATGTTGTGTTTTCCAGCGGCGGGTGCAGAGCGCAAGCGTAAGATATTTGCACGCCGAAAAGCTGACACATTGGTGGTAGCTGTGTCCAATCCTGAAATTCCTTCCTTCAGGAAAATGAATTCATCGGTCTTCCCTGTGCAGATTTCTGTCAGTGGGCGTGCCGTACAGATACTGAGCGACCACAACCAACTCCTGCCCATCTATAATGGCAATGGGGTGCTCTACCTCACCGCACGTCTCAACAAGGGCACCAACTGGTTGGGCGGACTACCCAGAGGACATTATTTCATCAATAACAGGCCGATAACCATCAATTGAAAGTGAAAAATGATGGTCTCAGCGAATGTTTCATTTAAAGATTTAAAGGGAAATGATTAAGGAAATAGATATAGACAGCATCGTCAGAGAGCGTGCAGGAACGAAAGCCAAGTTCATCCCAAAATGGTTGACAGGCCTGTTGGCGCGCATCATACATCAGGAATTCATCAACATCTATCTGCGCCAAGGCAGAGTGGGAGTAGATTTCTGCAAAGGAGTCCTGGAATACGTGGGGGCA
>JAEEGL013125251.1_pt1 | contig 11489 bp, 11 predicted proteins | sample 9134231 | NCBI WGS metagenome assembly JAEEGL01 (sample SAMN16246548, study PRJNA631951) | gut metagenome | biome: gut microbiome; feature: rumen; material: fiber-attached | host: Bos | place: Iran: Karaj | collected 2018-10
GAGAATGCAAACGAAACCCATCAAACTCCACCAAGGGGAAGTAAACGGAAAGGAAGTCTCCCCTCGGGGAGATTTAGAGGGGGCTGTTCCTCCCCCTCGGGGAAGCCAGAGGGGGGCCGTCCTTGAAAGGCGAGAAGGGGAGCGATTGAACCTCTACCTGTCGTTTCTGCCTGATGATGTGAAGGGAATCACAAGCACGGGATTTGAGTCGTACCTTGTGAACGACAGCAACTACTTTATGCAAGTCTCCTTGATGAGTGCGGAGAATGCGGCGTGGCGGCTGCGCTTCTGCGGCATCATAGAACCTAACAGCAAGCTCTTTGTCGAGGCTTTCGACCGCTCGGAGGTCAACGACTTAGAGCGTCTTTGCGTGCAAGCTATAGCCTGGAAGCAGGATAAACCGTTCTCGTTGAAGCCTGCAATCACGACAGAGCTTCGCCTCAACCTGACGAAGTTCTATAAACTACATGTCTTCCAACCCAATGAGTTCTTCAACGAACCCAATTGGACAGAAGACATTATAAGGGATGACAAGCCAGCTTTCAAGTCCATAGTCCATAGTTCATAGTCCATAGTTAGGCTACGCCCTGAGCGGAACTGTATAATTAACTATGAACTATGAACTATGGACTATGAACTAAAAACGGTTAGGATTTCGCGTCGCCGAACTTTGTGTCTGTGTGCATTCGGCGCATAGCCGCGATATCCTGGCGCGGACAAATCATCAGGAACTCTCCTTCTTCTGCAATCACATAGTCCTTCAGACCTTTTATGACGGCCGTGTGACCTTCCGGCATACGGATGATATTGCCTGAACATTCGTAGAGGAACGCGTTGGTGTCGAGCAGGACATTGCCCTCGGCATCGCCCGGAACGTCTTTTCCGATGCTTGCCCACGTGCCTATGTCGGCCCAGCCAAAGTGTCCTTTCTGCACATAGACGTGTTCGCTGCGCTCCAGGATGCTGACGTCCATGTTGTAGTTGGGCAGGACGTTGAAGCTCGCGGGCACCAGCTTCGGGTCGTTACTCTCGGCTTCTGCCATCATTCGGGGTATCTCGACCCTGTATTCGGGCACAAGCATGAAGAGGTTATCCAGCATAACGCGGGTGCTGAAGCACAGCAAGCCTGTGTTCCAAAGGAAGTTACCCTCCTGCATAAAGATGTTAGCGAACTCGTCATTAGGCTTCTCGGTGAACGACTTGACGGGGAAAATGTCGTGACTGAGCGGCTTGTCGTCGTTCATTTGGATGTAGCCGTAGCCCGTTTCGGGTCGTGAAGGCGCTATACCCATCACGAGAAGTCCGTCGTTTTCGCTGGCAAACTGCAACCCATCAAGCACGTCTTGCCGGTACTGTTCCTCTTTTAGGATAATCTGGTCGGAAGGTGTGACGAAGAGAGTTGACTGCGGGTTTTGCTTGGCGATGAACACCGAACCCCATGCCACAGCAGCCAACGTGCCTCTGCGAAGCGGCTCTTCCAGGATGTGGAGGTCGTCCACTTCGGGCAACTGCTCATATACGAGCGGCAGGTAATCCACATTTGTGCTGACATAGATGTGCTCCGGGTCGATGAACTTAGCGACCCGGTCGTAGGTCTGTTGCAGCAAAGTCCGGCCTGTTCCAAAGAGGTCGAGGAACTGCTTGGGCTTAATGGTACGGCTGATAGGCCAGAGGCGACTGCCGTTGCCCCCAGCCAAGATGAGACAATACTTATTGTCGGCCATGAGATTTATCAGCGCAATTTCTGAATGACGGGCAGCAGAAGGCTCTCCATAATAGCGTAGCCATCGGCATTGGGGTGTACTCCGGGGTTGTCGTTGGCAAGTTCTGCCTTCATACCTGTGCCTTCGGCATTGACCATTGCGCTGAAGTAATCGACGTAAGGAATCTTGTTAGCCTCAGCATAAGCCTTGACGCGGGCGTTGAGTTTGCGTATCTTGTCCATAGCATCGGTGATGGACGGATGCCAACTGAAACCGCCTGCGGGGAGGCAGCTGGTCAGGATAACCTTGCACTTGTGGTAGCGAGCCAGCTCGACCATCGAGAGAACATTGCCGTAGGTCAAGTCCTCGTTGTATTCGCCGGTGTTCTCTGCCACGTCGTTTGTGCCGTAGTTGATGACAACCACCTTAGGCTGGAGGTTGATGACATCCTCGCGGAAGCGGAGGAGGAACTGGTATGAAGTCTGTCCGCCTATGCCTCTGCCGATGAGTTTGTTGTCATTAAAGAAGTCGGGACGCGTGCGAGGCCAGCCATCGGTAATGGAGTTACCCATGAGGACGACGCGCTTCTCGCCCTTCTGAGGCGCACCAAGTTCCTTGTTGGCGTTGGCGTAACGTTTCCAGTTAGCGAAATCGTGTTTCTGTGCTTGAATGCCGAGAGCCAAGCTGAGCAAGGCGACAGCGGCGATGATTCTTGTTTTCATGATTATGGGATTAATGGGGTTAATAGAGTTATTGGGCATTATGGGAATTAAAAAGCCTCGCGAATGCTGGCAGCGATTTGCTCGAACTCCTCGGGCGTAAGCTGTAGGTGAGGATTCGTAAACCGCATATCTGCCTCGCTTTGCATCGGCACAAGGTGGATGTGGGCGTGGGGAACCTCAAGCCCGAGCACGCATTGTCCGACCTTGACGCAGGGGATGGCTTTCTTTATTGCCTTTGCCACCTTCTTGGCGAACACTTGAAGTCCGGCGAGTTCGTCGTCTTCGAGGTCGAAGATATAATCCACTTCGCGCTTGGGAATCACGAGTGTATGGCCCTTCTGCAAGGGGCTAATGTCAAGGAAGGCATAGTAACGCTCGTCCTCAGCAATTTTGTAGCTGGGTATCTCGCCTGCCACAATACGGGAAAAAATGCTTGCCATGTCTATTTACGATTTGACGATTTACTATTTACGATTTGTCGAATCACTTCATTCAGTCAAACGAAATACTTACCACTTCGAGCTGAACTGTTCCTTGCGGCACTTTGATTTCGGCAATGTCGCCCACCTTCTTGCCGAGCAAGCCCTTGGCAATTGGAGTCTCCACACTAATCTTGCCGCTGCGGAGGTCTGCCTCTGTTGCGCTGACGATTGTGTATTTCATCGTCATTTTGTTCTTTACGTTACGCAGCTCTACGGTAGAAAGAATCTGAACCGTGCTGGTGTCGAGGTGAGTGGTGTCAATAATCTTTGCCTCGATAATTGTCTTTTTCAGCAGGGCAATCTCGGTTTCCAGCTTGCCTTGCCATTCCTTAGCAGCGTCATACTCAGCATTTTCCGACAGGTCTCCCTTGTCGCGTGCCTCAGCGATTGCGGCACTTGCGGCGGGTCTGTCTATGCTTTCCATGTGCTGCAGCTTGGCTACAAGCTCGTCGTAGCCCTTTTGTGTCATGTAAGCCATTAATATTTATTTTTAGTTATACATTATCTATATTATATATGTGCGAGGGGCGGGGCGTGGCTTAAAGTCCTGCACCTGCACAAAGCACGAAAAAAAAGAAGAATCCCGACCGCCTAAGTCGGAACCCTTGTCCTTCTTCCGCTTTATGATGAACCGAGTGCAAAGGTAGGATTATTTTATCATTCTACAAACTTTTTGCATAAAAAATTCACTACCAGGCATATTTTTCCGCCCTTTTTGATGCTTTAGGGGACCGAAACCCACCCAAAATGATGTCAAAAACGGCGTTTATCGTCTCAATTTGTACTTGCCTCCGACGAGCATTTGAACTGCCCCCTTCATTTCGAGCGAAAAGAGAAGGTTGGATAGCTGGCCAACAGAGATGTTTGTCTTGACTGCAAGGACGTTTATCTGCATCTCGTCGTCCTCTGCAAGTACCTGAAGCACACGGCGTTCCTCGTCTGTATAACTATCGTTGAACAGCTCTTGTTGTACGCCTTCGGAAAGCATTTGCCGATGTTCCACATCGCTTGTCCAACCCATAGAAAGGCAGAAATCTTCGGCTCCGGTCAACAGGGAAGCGGAGTTCGTAAAGATGAGTTTGTTGCAACCCGACGAGTAAGTATCGTGGATGCGGCCCGGGAAAGCCCAGACTGGCCTGTTGTAACTGAGGGCAATATCTGCGGTAATGAGGGAGCCGCCCTTTGTTGCACTCTCCACCACGACGACTGCATCGGCCATTCCTGCCACGATTCGGTTGCGCTGGACGAAGTTTCGCTTGTCGATTGCTGTGCCCGACATATACTCCGTCAGCAAGCCTCCCCTGCCGAGCATCTGCTTTGCGGTTTCCCGATGAAGGCGCGGATAGATTTGGTCAAGCCCGTGGGCAAGGATTCCGACGGTCTCCAAGCCTTCCTCCAAAGCTGCCCTATGCGAGTGAACATCAACGCCGTAGGCCAAGCCGCTCAACACCAAAGCATCAGGGCAGAGGCGCTTCAGATCCCGGACAAACGAGCGGCAGAGGTCTTTGCCGTAGCTTGTAATCTGCCGGGTGCCGACCATACTGACGATGTGCTGCGTGTTGAGGTTGGCTGTGCCGCGATAGTAAAGCAGGACAGGGGCGTCGGGACATTCCCGGAGCCGCTGGGGATAAGCCTCATCAAAAAGGCCCAGGCATTGGATTTTTCCCTTTTGGCAGAACTTCAGCTCCGCTTCGCAACGAGGAAGGTGGCTCTCCAAAGCGGCAAGGGCGGCGAGAGTATTCTGTGATGCCGAAGGCATTACCTGCTGTAAAGACTTGCGGTTCTCGAAGATGGCGGTTGCGGAACCCAGCTCTTTTGCCAGCAGATGCAGGTTGGCGAGGCTCAGCGAAGGCACCTGCGTCAAAGCCATCATATAGAGAGTTTCCTGGTCGCTCATATCTCCGGAAAGTAGGCTTTTAGTTTCTCTTCCAGTTCGGGGCATCGGCTGAGCTTGCCGTGAACGAGGCAGACGACATCGACTGTGCCTCGGGCAGCCAGCTTCATATCGGAGAGACGGTAAATGTCCTGACTGAAGATATAGCGCAAGCCTTCCTGACGCACATTGAGGCAGGAGAGGAATTCGTCGCGGCTTCGGAGCGGTGTCTTGTAGGCAATCGTGATTCGCGCCACTACGGAAATGATGTCCTGGGCAGTCATTTCGGCAAAGCTGATGCCTGCCTGAAGCAGGAACTCGTGGCGTGTGTGCTCCATATAGTGTTGGTAGTTGGCATTATTGACGATGCCTTCGAGGTCGCACTCATAGTCGCGCACCTTCATTTTAAGTTCATAAACGTATTTCATAACGTGTCTGGTTGTTTGCATTGTCGCGACAATTCAATTGCATCGTCGCGACTGTGCAATTGCAGCATCGCGACGCTGCAAAGGATTTAACGTGTTAAGTTTGCTTGTATGGCCTGTGTGATTCACTTGTTTCGCTTGAGTGGTTTACTTGTTTTGCTTGAGTGGTTTACTTGTTTTGCTTTAGGTATTCGTATCCGAAACGGCAGCGGAGGCAGTCTATCCTGTCGCAATACTGCCGCTTTAGCTGGATGAGTGCCTGGCTGTCGGCAGCCGTTCCGACCTGCAAGCCGCAGTCCTGCCATTGGCGCAGGATGTAGTTGTTCTCGGCAGGCAACTCCTCCAAGAGCCGTATGGCCCGCTGGCAGATGTCCTCATTGCTGATGTGCCGTCCGTAGGCAAAGAGCAAAGGCACCACCGTATTGATGATAAGCAGCCGACGACTTGCGGCAGTCATTCCCGCCACCTCAAGGCATTTGTGAAGTTCGCCTATTGTCTTAGCTTCCAACAGCTTGCTCATCTGCGCCTGACCGCTGTGATACAGCTCGGCGAGCTGCAATATCCGCCTCGAAGGGAAGTTCTTCGGACGGGTACGAAGGAAGCGCCAGTCGGAACGAACCATCGGCTCTCCCAGTCCGAACTTGTGTCTGAGGAACTCGAATTCCTGCTTGAGCGGGAGGTCTTGGCCAATCACGTCGGCCTCCACATCGTCGATAAGTCCCGCCATACCCAAGAAGAGTGTCTGAATCTGAAACAGGCTGTCGCGGTGTTTGCCAGCGGCTGAGAGGGGAATACGCATTGCCCAGCGCTCGAAGGCGTCGCCGTTCAAGCCGAAGCCAAAGCTTCTGCTCAGGGTCACAAATGTGGCACGTTCCCAGTCGCCGCCTGTCCTTTCGGCCCGCTCAGCTACCTTCTCCGACCTTTCCTTCAGCCTTTCCACGAGCAAGGCGTCCATCCACTGATGTACTTTCATTGCTGGAATAGAGGGGATTATGCGGTGGCAGCGGGGATAATCCTCAGTCTTGCAAAGCTCTTCGTAACTCCGGCGGATGCTCTCAGGAATGTCGAGCCTGACCTGCGGCAACGTCTTTCCCTCCTGCGTCCTTACCTCTCCATCCACTTCTCCCACTACATGAAGGATAACGCTATTGTAGGCGGGGTCCGACTCGTGACTGTGCCTGTACCAATCCGACGAGCGAAGATGCACTTCGACGTTGCCTGCCCAAACCACTCCGCCCAGCCTAACCTTCGCATTAAAGAAGTCGGGGCCTTGGTTGTGGTTGTGAAGGCCAGGGTCTATAACCTCCACCTCCTGCCCGTCTTCCGTGGTGAGCGGCTTCAAGGGCAATATCTTGTGCTTCCAGACATAGTGCAGCAGCCTTTCCATCCTTATTTTAACGCCGTTAACTTATTTTGTGAAACAAAAGTACGCAAAATTGGTCGAAAAGCATTACTTTTGCACGAGAAATATCAGATAACGTATGAAAATAGCACTCATAGGGTACGGCAAGATGGGCCATATGATAGAGGAAATAGCCCTCCAACGCGGTCACGAAATCGTAAGCATTATCGATATTGACAACCAAGACGCGTTCCTCTCGCCCGCTTTTGCAAGCGCGGACGTCGCCATAGAGTTCACTACCCCCTGGACAGCCTATGATAACTACCTAAAGGCTTGGGCAGCAGGCGTTAAGGTGGTGAGCGGCAGCACAGGATGGATGAAGGAACACGAGGCGGAAGTGCGCAAGGCTTGTACCGACGAGGGCAAGACTCTCTTCTGGGCAAGCAACTTTAGTGTGGGCGTGGCTATCTTTAGCGCGGTCAACAACTACTTGGCCAAGATTATGAACGGCTTTGAACAGTACGATGTGAACCTCGTCGAAACCCATCACGTACACAAGCTCGACGCCCCTTCAGGCACGGCTATCACGCTGGCGGAACAAATCGTAAAGAACCTCGACCGCAAGGAACGCTGGGGACTTCACGAGACAAAGGAAGGGGTGCTCCGCATTGACGACATTCGCCAGAAAGAGGTGCCCGGCATTCACACCATTACATACGACTCTCCAGAGGATATGATAACCATCACCCACGACGCCCACGGTCGCCGAGGCTTCGCGATGGGAGCCGTCCTCGCCGCTGAATACACAAAGAACCACACAGGCCTCCTCACCATGGACGACCTGTTCAACTTCTAAACATAACTCTCATAGTTCCCATTATTCCCATAACTCCCATCAAAACAATGACCAAGAAAAAGAAATACCAAGCCACTAAGAAAGACTGGATTAAGTGCATTATCGCCATAGCTCTATACCTTGCATTCCTCTATTGGGTTGATGCCTGGTGGGGACTTATCGTTGTTCCCTTCATCTTTGATGCTTATATAACCCGCCTCATCCCTTGGACTTGGTGGAAAGATGCCGAGAATCCCGTCGTCCGCACGGTAATGAGCTGGGTCGATGCAATAGTCTTCGCGCTCGTAGCAGTCTATTTTGTCAACATCTATTTCTTCCAGAACTACACCATCCCATCAAGTTCCCTCGAGAAAAGCCTGCTGGTTGGCGACTATCTTTTGGTAAGCAAGATGAGCTACGGCCCACGTGTCCCTCAGACACCACTCCACATGCCCCTCTGCCAGCACACGCTTCCGTTCGGCGGCAAAAGCTATTTGGAATGGATACAATGGGACTATAAGCGCGTCTCGCCAAAGCCCGTGAAACTCAACGACATTGTTGTCTTCAACTATCCTGCCGGCGATACCATTACGGAGAGATACCAGACAGAATACTATTCGCTTTGCTATCAAATCGGAACAGAGCTTTATAAGCAGCAGACTGGCACAGCGCCTCAACCCAAAGACATGAGCCTCACGGAGCAACGGAAATACTATGCCGACATCTATTATCTTGGGCGCGAATACATTCGAATGTCCCCACAGGACTTTGGCAAAGTGGATTGGCGGCCTGTTGACCGTCGCGAGAACTATGTGAAGCGCTGTATCGGCCTGCCAGGACAAACGCTTGAGATTCGTGACAAGGTCGTTTACCTCGACGGACAGGAGAACCCCGCTCCAAAGAACGTGCAGTTCAATTACTTCGTTCAACTGAAGACAAGCTTCCTCCCGGAAGATATTGCCCACGAACTTGGCTTGAGAATGGACGATGTGAAGGATATGTACGCAGGAGGCATAATTCCCCTGACCGCCGAAGCTAAGAAGGCTCTGGAGCAGAAGACAGATTATGTGGAAAGCATCACACCCGTAGAAGACAAGGATACAGACAGGCTTTATCCGCAGAATGGATATACAGGTTGGACACAAGACAACTACGGCCCAATCTGGATTCCCAAGAAGGGTGAGAGCTTGAAGCTCACCTTGGAAAACCTTCCCATATATGAACGTCCCATCCGCGTCTATGAAGGCAACGACTTGAAGGTAACGCCAGAAGGCGACATCCTCATCAATGGCGAGAAGGCAAACGAATATACCTTCAAGATGGATTACTACTGGATGCAAGGCGACAACCGCCATTGTTCTGCCGACAGCCGCTATTGGGGCTTCGTTCCGGAAGACCATATCGTCGGAAAACCCATCTTTATTTGGCTCAGCACAGACAAGGATCGTTCCTGGTTCAGCGGTCACCATATCCGCTGGAACCGCCTCTTCAAGCTGGTGGATAACATCAAGTGACCCCCCAACCCCCTTTAGGGGGAGAAATGGTCAATGTTCAATGGTCAATGTTCAATGGTCAATGTTCAATGGTTTTGCCTTGCTGCTACCTCGCTCCTGTTTCCCACTATAGTGCTTACTATCGTGCTGACGAGGTGCGCCTCGAGGTCTGCGACCACTTTGTAAAGCAGACACTTCGCAACCGCTGCTACATCGACAGCCCTAATGGAGCGCTTGCCCTCACCATTCCTGTTGTCAAGACGGAAGGCAAGACGCAGATGAAGGACATTCGCATCAGCGACCACGGCAACTGGCGGCACCAGCATTGGACGGCTTTAGAGAGCAGTTACAGACAGTCCCCCTTCTTTGAGTATTACGCGGATGACTTTGCTCCCTTCTATGAAAAGAAGTGGGAGTTCCTTGCCGACTTCAACGAAGAACTAATGGCGCTCACAGCCTCTTTGCTCGACATCCAAAAGCCAATAAAGAGGACAACAGCCTACAACGGCCCCCTCCCCGCTCCCCCTGTGGGGGAGTGCCTCAATGCTACTGCCATCTTTCCTGCTGCCTCCATAGCACTCCCCCAAAGGGGGAGCGGGGAGGGGGCCGTTTACTACCAAGTCTTCGCTTCTCGTCACGGCTTTCTGCCCGACCTCAGTATTGTCGATTTGCTCTTTAACGAAGGACCGGAGGGCGTGCTATGGCTGTAACTATTCATCCCCTCCCAGCTTCAGTTGAAGGCGTTTCTGCGCCCCAACAGTTCACCTACCCTTTCTGCTACGAGCCTCACCCGCTTTGTATTGCAGCTGCAAATGAGGTTCGAGAGTATATCAAGCAGCATGAGGAATGGCACGATGAGCTTTCCAATGGCAAGATGTTTGGCGTGCTCGTGGTCAATGGTCAATGGTCAATGGTCAATGTTTTTGCTTTCCTCGCAGCCTTCTCCGGCACGCTCAACGGCAAGACACAGCTCGAATACTTCGTGCCGCCGGTCTTCGACCTTATGGCACCTGGCTGTTACTTCCAAGAGGAAGAGGCCGCCATCAGCGCCATCAACCATCAGATAGAAGCCTTGCAAGCCTTCTCCGCAGGGACACGCTCCTGCGTGTCCTCCCCTACCCTTTTGCGCCAAGAGATGGAAGCCGAGCTTGCCGCCTTCAAGCTGCTCATGCAACAACACAAGGCGGAACGCGATGCCCAGCGTAACTCTTCCTCCCCCTTAACGGAGGAGTTAGAGGGGGTCTTCATCCGCCAAAGCCAGCACGAGAAGGCCGAGTACCGCCGTCTGAAGCAAACTTGGGAGCAGCGCATCTTTGAGGCCGAAGCTCCCCTTCGCGAACAGCAAAAGCAGATAGAACAACTGCAAAAGGAACGCCACGAGCGCAGCATCGCCCTCCAGCAATGGCTGTTCCGCCAGTTTGTCTTCCTCAATGCCTTGGGCGAAGAGAAAGCTTTGCCCGAACTCTTTGCCCCTGCCGTTCCGCCTTCAGGAGCTGGTGAATGTTGCGCCCCAAGGCTTCTGCAAGCCGCCTATAAGGAAGGTCTTCAGCCGCTCTGTATGGCTGAGTTCTGGGTAGGAGCCTCGCCTACAGACGAGATACGGCACGACGGGCACTTCTATCCTGCCTGCAACAGCAAGTGCCGTCCTATCCTTCGCCACATGCTCAAAGGGCTTAACGTCGAACCCAACCCTTTGCTTGCCGACCACGAAAGGCTTATTTCCCAACTACACATTATATATAATAATGAGGAGATGGCTGTCGTGAGCAAGCCTGCGGGAATGCTTTCCGTGCCAGGAAAGGACGACCAGCCCAGCGTGCAGGAAGTGATGAGGCAAAAGTTTCCCCAAGCCACAGGGCCACTCATCGTGCACCGTCTCGATATGGACACCAGCGGCCTGATGCTCATTTCCTTGACCGAAGAGAAGTACCACGAGCTGCAAGACCTCTTCCTCCACCGCCGCATCCACAAGGTCTATCATGCCTTGCTTGAAAAGGAGATGTCTGTCGGACAAGAGGGCGACATTAGCCTGCCCTTGCGACCCGACTTCAACGACCGCCCCCGCCAATTGGTTGACCACAAGCACGGCAAGCCTGCACAGACACATTACCGTGTCCTTGAGAACCGCGACGGCCACGCCTTGGTAGAGTTGCACCCGATAACAGGCCGCACACATCAGCTTCGCGTCCATTGTGCCCACAGCCTCGGCCTTGACAATCCCATCGTTGGCGACCGTCTTTACGGCAAGCCTGCCGAAAGGCTTATGCTCCACGCAAAAAGCATAAAGATAGAGACCCCCCAACCCCCTTTAGGGGGAGTAATGTTCAATGATCAATGTTCAATGTTCAATGATAAAGCTTGACGTTCACACCCACACCATTATGAGCGGCCACGCCTACAGCACCTTGCAGGAGATGGTGACGGCTGCCCAGCAGAAAAACCTTGACATCCTCGGCATTACCGAACATGCCCCAGGCATTCCTGGCACTTGCCATCCCATATACTTCCGCAACCTTCATGTCGTGCCCCGACAGATGGGGAACCTCCGCCTCCTGCTTGGTGCAGAGCTGAACATCCTCGACACAAAAGGCACGCTCGACCTCGACGAATACTA
>JAEEGL014081171.1_pt1 | contig 11489 bp, 9 predicted proteins | sample 9134231 | NCBI WGS metagenome assembly JAEEGL01 (sample SAMN16246548, study PRJNA631951) | gut metagenome | biome: gut microbiome; feature: rumen; material: fiber-attached | host: Bos | place: Iran: Karaj | collected 2018-10
ATGTTCCGGGCCATCCGCCGGGTGCTGGAGGAACACCCCGACTGCCGGGCCGTGTACCCCATCCACATGAATCCCGCCGTCCGCGCCGCTGCGGAGGCGGAGCTCGCCGGCTGCGATCAGATCCACATCATCGAGCCCATCGGCGTGTTCGACTGCCACAATTTCGAGGCGCGGTGCTGCCTCTGCCTGACGGATTCCGGCGGCATCCAGGAGGAGTGCCCCTCCTACGGAAAACCGGTGCTGGTCATGCGGGACACCACGGAGCGGCCCGAGGGCGTGGCCGCCGGGACCCTGCGGCTGGTGGGCACGGAGGAGGAGAGCATCTACCGCAGCTTCCGGGAGCTGCTGGAGGACCCGGAGGCCTACGGGCGCATGAGCCGGGCCTGCAACCCCTATGGGGACGGCCACGCCTGCGAGCGCATCGCCGACATCCTGGAAAAGGGCAGCTATACCCCCTGGGAAGGGTAGATCCGACAAAAAACAGGCGCCGGAGCGTTTTTTGCGCTCCGGCGCCTGCGTTTTGCTTCTCAGGGCTCCGGCTCCGGCAGGGGAAGTTCCCCCCGAAGGAAGCCCTCGTAACGGTCGCATACGCCCTGCACGTCGCTGCCGAAGGCGATCTGCCGGCCCTTGTGCAGCCACAGGATCCTGCTGCACAGCGTGCGCACCTGGCCGAGGGAGTGGCTCACCAGGATGGTGGCGGCGCCGCTGCCGATGATCTCCCGCATTTTGGCCTCGCTTTTGGCCCGGAAGGCCCCGTCCCCCACGGAGAGCACCTCGTCCAGGATGAGGATGTCGGGCCGCACCATGCCGGCGATGGAGAAGGCCAGGCGGCTCTTCATGCCGGAGGAGAGCTGCCGGAAGGGCCGGTCCTGAAAGTCCTGCAGCTCCGCGAAGGCGATGATCCGGTCGTAGGTCTCGTCCATGAATCGCCGGGTGTAGCCCAGCATGGCGCCCCGGAGATAGGTGTTTTCCCGCACGGTCAGGTCCCCGTCGAAGCCGCTGGCCAGCTCCAGCAGGGCGGCCACGGAGCCCTCCCGCTTCACCCGGCCCTCAGAGGGCTCCATGATGCCGGAGACCGCCTTCAGCAGGGTGGATTTCCCCGCTCCGTTGGTCCCGATGATGCCCAGCATCTCTCCCTTCTCCAGAGAGAAGGTGATGTCCCGGACCGCCCAGAAGGAGGTGACGCGGTAGTTCCCCTTCAGCTTCCGAAGGACGTATTCCTTCAGACCGATGTCCTTGAAGTCTCCCGTCAGGTATCGGATGGAGACATGGTCCACTTCCAGCATGCTCACGGCTCCACCTCACACATAGTACAGGAATTTCGCATTGTATTTCTTATACATCAGGCAGCCGATCCCCAGGGCCAGGACCACGTCCGCCAGCATGAGGAGGTGGAACCAGACGGAGGGGACCGCGGCCTCGAGGATGATCTTCCGGAAATAGCGGATGAAGAGGTACAGGGGGTTCAGCAGGAACAGGCAGCGCACGGTCGGACCGTAGCCGTCAACGGTGTAGAAGATGGCGGACATGTACATCAGAAGCTGGGTAAAGATGCCCCAGAGATACTGCACGTCCCGAAAGAAGACGAAGAGGGCCGAGAGGATCAGCCCGAGGCCCAGGTTGAAGAGCGTCAGGCCGCAGATCGGATACAGGAGCAGGAGAAACCGCCAGGTGAAGGTGATGCGGTCCGCGGCGCAGAACACGAAGAAGACGCAGAGCGTCAGACCGCAGTTGATGAGGCATTGCACGCTTTTGGACAGCAGGAACAGATATTTCGGCACGTTGACCCTGGTAAAGATGGGCGCGTTGCTCAGGAGGGAGGACATGCCCTGGGTGGTGGATTCGCTGAAGAAGCTGAAAAGCAGGGTGCCGCAGAACAGGTAGATGGTGTAGTGGGGCGTGCTCCGCCCGAAAAACTGCGTGAACACCAGCTTCATGACCAGGAGCAGCAGCAGGGGGGAGAGAACGCTCCAGGCCATGCCGAGCACGGTGCGCTTGTATTTCTTTTTGAAATCCCGCTTGACCAGCTCCTCAAAGAGGAAACGGTGGGTCTTCAGTCTGCGGAAAAGACCGTGGGATCCTTCTGCTCTCATTTTATCCCTCATTGGAAGAAGCTTCCCTTTCCGATTCAATGATCCGATCAAAGACCCGCCGGCAGTTGTTCCGGTCGCTGAAGGCAAAAAAGCCGTCGATCCGCGCCCGGTAGACGTCCTTGAGCGCACAGCCGTTCTCCATGTATTCGATGATCCGGCGGACCGTGCCCTCCAGATCGTGCTCCACCTCGCCGAAGCCGTCCCGCTCGTAGTCGAAGTAGCCCTCCGTGTAGACGTGCGCGCCGCCGAAGAATTCCTCGCGGTCAAACTGTGCGTAGATCACCGGCCTGCGCAGGTAAGCAAAGTCGAATGCGGCGGAGGAGTAGTCGGTCAGCACCAGGGCGCTTTCCGAAAAGACCTCCCGATACGTCTTTTCCCGGCCGAGGAGCCGGACCCGCGGATCGTGCCAGAAGAGGGCGGGGTAGGGCCGGAGGTTGGGATGCGGCATGAACGCGATCGTATAGCCGAGCCGGTCGGCGGCGTCCAGCAGCCGCCCGTCGGTCAGGAGCGAGCTGAAGAAAAGCACGAAGTCGCTGCCGCCCATGGCGGGCGAAAGGGTCCACGCTCCCGTTTCGCGCACGTAATGCCCCATCAGATACTGCCGCCAGGTGGGCATCACCGTGATCTGCTTTTTGGGGGCGCCCGCCGACAGGAGATCGCAGCGGGGCATGCCGGTCAGCCAGACCTCCCGCTCGGTGTAATGGTAGGCCCCCCGGAGGATGGACCGGTATTCCGCCTCCGAGGAGGTGACGAAGCCGAAGATGTTTTTGTTGTAGCGGTTCAGCCACGCGGAAAGATCGTCCTTGGTGACGCCGTGCTGCAGGAAAACGAAGCGTACGCGGCTCAGATAATCCCGATAGGCGTCGTCATAGCCCCGGAAGGGGTTGCAGACCTCCGCCTCGGCCTGGCTGGAAAGCACGAAGTCGCTCTGAAGGAACAGCAACTTGCCGCGGAGGGAGCGCCCGTCCAGCACAGGCCCGACGGCCCGAAGGACGGCACAGTCCGGCGAATCCCGGCTGAGGAGGAACCGGGCGTCGATCTCCGGGTGCTCCCGCCGGAGGAACCGGAAAAACGCTTCCCCGTTGTCTCCCGCCGACGACACCCGGTCGCTGACGAGCCACAGGGGCCGCCGCCGCAGCTTTTTCAGCACCGGCACCAGCAGCCGCGCAAGGACCGCTTTCCTGCCGCCGGTGCGGTTTTTCTTCCAGACCTCCTTCAGGAAGGCCCGCTCTCTCCGCCGGATGCCGCTCCGGTCACACTTGGAAAGGAGCAGCGCATCGCCGCTGACCTCCGCCGCCCGGCCGCAGCAATGGTAATAGGCGTGCCTGTAGGCGTTCCCCAGGGGGGCGAAGGGTGAGAAGTGCAGCTTCTTCAGGGGGATCTCGGCGTCGTCGAGCTTCAGGAACAGCCGGACGGCGCAGGCTTCCGCCGGGTCCTCCAGCGGCAGGTCGATCCGGAAGGTCACCAGCGCGGAGATGGGCTGCCCGAGGAAGAGGGTCGGGTCCCTGGAGAAAAGGGGCCGGCTCCAATGGCGCACGCCGTTCACCAGGGCATACACGCGCATGTCCCCGCAGCGCAGGGAATAGAGGGGGACGTTCCCCTCGATCCGGCACAGGCCTTCGGTCAGGCGGAGAAACTCGATCCTGCAGGGGCGCTCGGAGACCCGGCTCCGCACGGTGCTCCCGGCGATCAGCAGCACGTCGGACGCCCGGTTTTCCTGTAAGAGCGCGTCCCCGTACTTCAGGCGGAGCGCCAGGACCTTGTGCTCGGTATAGAGGCTTTTCTGCGCAAAGAGGATGTCGTCGTCGACGTACCGGAGGATCCGGGACAGGGAGTCCCGCCAGGCTTCGGCTTCCTCCCCGCGCAGCACGCCCTTCGGGATCCCGGGCAGGGTCAGGCGCCACTGCAGATCGTAAGCGATCGTGTATTGGACGAACGGGGGAACGTAGCCGCAGCGGCCCAGGCAGGTCCGGATGCTCTCCTCGGCGAAAAGCCGGTTGTAGGGCAGATACCACCCGGGGTCGCGGACCGAACGCTGCAGGGCGGAGGCTTCGCCCCCCGTGCGCTTCCGGTAGTGATACTTCGCCGTGCTCACCACGCCCAGGGTGCGCTTTTCCAGCAGCACCTGAATGAGCAGCTTCGCGTCCTCCGCGAAGGAGAGGCGCTCGTCGAAGGTCCTGCCCGCAAGGGCGGCCTGCCGGATAAAGGCGGAGGCGGCGCTGAGCTGGACCGCGTCGCATTCCCGATCCAGATCGATGACCCGGCTGCCCTTCCGGAATTTGTGATTCAGCCCGTGTTCCCCGGTCTGCCCGTCGAAGAAATACAGGGGGATGGACACAGCGTCGGTCTCGTCCCCGTGGTCCTCAAAAAAGGAGTGGACCGCCCCCAGGGCGTCGGAGGAAAGCCGGTCGTCCCCGTCCATGAAGCTGACGTAACGGCCCCGGACGAAGGGGAGTCCCGCGTTTCGGGCGGAGGAGACGCCCCCGTGGGGCTTGTGGAGGGCAATGACGTTCTCCGGATACCGGGAGGCGTATCCGTCGCAGATGGCGCCGCTTCCGTCCGTGGAACCGTCGTCCGCCAGGATGAGCTGGACGCGATCAAAGCCGAACGCCTGATGGACGAGGCTCTCCACGGCTTCCTCCAGGAACGGCGACACGTTGTATACGGCCATCACCACCGAGAACTGAAAAGCGTAATCCTGATCGTTCATAGCAAATTCCTTTGCGGATCCCGAGGAGCTATAATTCCCTGCCGTGCCGCAGCCGGTATGCCCAGCCGATGACCCGGGCGCAGGCGAAGGACCACCACCGGGCGTGGGGGATCAGCCGGAGGATCCAGCGGCCGGCCAGCCCTTCGGACAGAGCGGCGGCGGCCTCGCGGCAATGGGGCCCGGCGGAGCCGGCGATCTCCCGGAGCTGCGGCAGATACGCCTTTCGCATGGGCCGCGGGTTTTTGTAATAGCAGCTCCAGATGCCGATGGCGGAAGCGGCGCACTGCGCTTCCAGCAGATGGCGGAACTGGGGACAGCGGCCGCGAAGGGCGTCGCAGCGCGCCTTTGCGGCCTCGTAGTGATCGAGCCGGTTCCCCAGGGTCAGATCGTCCACGATGCTTCCCGGCCGCTGCCGGTAATGATAGCACAGCTCCGGAAGAAAGAGGACGGCCTCCGCTCGCTCGAACAGCTGCCCCGTCAGGGCGATGTCCTCATAGTTCCTGCCTTCGGGAAAGGACAGGCCCCGGAAGAGCTCCCGCTTCCACAACTTGTCCCAGAGGAAATTCTGGATGCTGCCGTTTTCCAGAAGGGCGGCCAGGGCGTCCGTCCGCCCCAGCAGCTCCCTTTTTCCCCAGCTCCTGGGCAGCCGGTGTCCCCGAAACTCCTCCACCCGCCCGCAGACGACGACGTCCGCGCCGTACGTCAGGGCGCCTTCCGCCATGAGGGCGAAGGTCTCCGGCTCGATCCAGTCGTCGGAATCCACCCAGCCGATCCAGCTGCCGCCGGCGGCGGCCAGACCCGCGTTCCGCGCGGCGGATACCCCGGCGTTTTTCCGATGGAGGACCTTGATCCGCCGGTCCCGGGCCGCGTAGGCGTCGCAGATGGCGGGGCAGCCGTCGGGAGAGCCGTCGTCCACCAGGATGATCTCCAGGCGTTCGTAGGTCTGGCCGACGACGCTGTCCAGGCATTGCCGCAGAAAGGGCTCCGTCCGATAGACGGGGATGATCACCGAGATCAGGGGGGGCTCCGCAGGGGGCGGCGCCTGCCGCTTTTCATCCATGTGCCCGCTCCGATCCCCGATAGGCGTCCAGAAGCAGGCGGGCGGTGTCCCGGATGCGGAAGCCGGCCCGGCAGACTTCCTCGTATCCCCGGTCCCGATCCTTCGGGGGAGAGAGCCGCACCAGCGTCTCGCTCCACAGGGAGGCCTTCAGGGGCAGCCGCTGCACGTTCCCGCAGATGCAGGCTTCCGGGGGGACCCGATCCGAGCAGAGCACCGGCAGCCCGGCGGCCTGGGCCTCCACGGCGGCGATGCCCAGCCCCTCGAAGCGGCTGGGGAAGGCGAAAACGTCCATGGCCCAGTAGAGCTCCTCCACCCGCTTGCTGAGGCCGTAGAACATCACCTTTCTGGAGAGATCCAGCATGGCCGCCCGCTCCTCCAGCCCGGCCCGGTTCTTTCCCTCGCCCACCACCAGCAGCAGGGAATCCCCCCGGCGGAAGCCGGCGATGGCTTCCAGCAGCAGCTCCTGGTTCTTCTGATAGCAGAGCCGGCCCACGCTGCCCACCACGAAGCGGCCCTCCAGGCCCAGCTCCCGGCGCACCCGGTCCCTCTCCTCCTGCCGGAAGCGGAAGCGCTCCGCGTCGATGCCGTTGGGGATGAAGCGCCAGCCCCGGCGGGCGCGCTCCCCCGCGGGGAACAGGAAGCGGGCCGCGGAGGCGGAGCAGGCCCAAAGCTCCGTCGCCTCCCGGCAGAAGAGGCGGCGGCCCAGCTCGTGCAGCAGCAGCTTCAGGGGCTTCAGCGGGCTCTTCCGCAGGGCGGCGTTGTGGCTGTGGACGATGCGCACCGGCACCCCGGCCTCCCGCGCCAGGCGGGCGTAATACAGGGAGAAGCCCTCATAGACGTTCAGGTGCAGAACGTCGTACCGGCGTTCCCTCAGAAGGCGCAGGAAGCGGCGCCGGTTCGTCCGCAGGTCCCACAGGGAACCGGAGAGCTCCGTGAAGCTGACGCCCGCCGCTTCCAGCGGCGCCGTGAAGATGCTCCGGCGCAGCACGGCGCAGACCAGGTCGATCTCCAGCTCCGAACGGTCCATATGCAGCAGCGCCTGCCGCAGGAAGCTCTCGATCCCTCCGGATTCCCAGGTCTCGCAGAAAATGCAGATCCTGCGCTTCACGCTTCGCCTTCCTCGGCGCAGCGCTGCTGCCAGCGCCAGGAGTCCCGGCACATGGCCGCCAGATCCCGTTTCGCCTCCCAGCCCAGGAGCCGCGCCGCCTTTTCGGGGTTTGCCCAGAAGTAGGGGAGGTCTCCCGCTCTGGGCGGGTCGATCACGTAGGGAACGGGGCGGCCGCTGGCCTCCTCAAAGGCCCGCACCACCTCCAGCACGGAATAGCCGTGGCCGGTGCCCAGATTGACGGCCTCCGCCCCCGTGTGCTTTTCCGCGTAGTCCAGGGCGGCGAGATGGCCCAGGGCCAGATCGGTCACGTGGATATAGTCCCTGACGCCCGTGCCGTCCACGGTGTCGTAGCCGTTGCCGAAGACGTGGAGCATGGGGCGGATGCCCACCGCCACCTGGGTGATGTAGGGCATCAGGTTGTTGGGGATGCCGTTGGGCTTTTCCCCGATGAGGCCGCTCTCGTGGGCCCCGATGGGGTTGAAGTAGCGCAGCAGCACCACGCTGAGGCGCTCGTCCGCACCGGCGGCGTCCAGAAGAAACTGCTCGATCATGAATTTCGTCCACCCGTAAGGGCTGGTGCAGCCGCCCGTGGGCATGTCCTCCGTGTAGGGCACGGGGTTCTTCTCCCCGTAGACCGTGGCGGAGGAGCTGAAGATGAAGTTTTTGCAGCCGAATTCCTGCATGGTCTCCAGCAGGGCCAGGGTGGAGTCCAGGTTGTTCCGGTAGTAGCTGAGGGGCTTCGCCACCGATTCCCCCACCGCCTTGAAGCCGGCAAAATGGATCACGGCCTCCACGTCATAGTCCAGGAAGACCCGCCGCAGGGCCTCCCGGTCCGCCGCGTCGGCCCGGACGAAGGGCGGCCGGCGGCCGGTGATCTCCCCGATGCGGTCCGCCACGCGCTCCTCGCTGTTGGAAAGATCGTCCAGCAGCACCACGTCCCGGCCCGCCTGCAGCAGCTCCACCGCCGTGTGGGAGCCGATAAAGCCGGTGCCTCCGGTCAGCAGAACAAAACCCATATCACGCATCTCCTCCCGTGCTCCGGACGGCCCAGGGCGCCATCCGGCCATGATATTCTTCAATTATACAAAAAACCGGCGCCCTGCGCAAGCAGAGGCCGCCGGAAATCCCGGACCGCGGGGGCCCCGCTGCCGCCGGGCTTCGCCGGAAAACAGCACGGCGCAGCGGAACGAGTTCCGCTGCGCCGCCCGATTCAGGAAAAAGGAGTGATACGCGGCCCTCACCACTGCCGCGCCGGCCAATGATCCGGCAGATCCGCACCCCACAGACAACCGCGATCATTATTCTGATACGAGAATAACACGGGACAGAACTCCTGTCAAGGGTTTTTTGCCGGGAAAGCACCGGAATTGTGCATCGCTGCCCCAAATCCGTCCATCGGCGGGACTTTCCCCCCGCGGGCATTGACCCGGGCGGCCCGGAGGGGTATAATTCAGTTGCGGCTGCGGCCGCAGACCCCGAAAGGAAGGGTGATGGGATGAAAACCGTCGTCGTGTATTATTCTCTCAGCGGCAATGTCGCCTGGGCCGCCGGGCGGATCGCGGAAAGGCTGGGGGCGGAGCTGCTGCCCGTGGAGCCGGTGAAGGCCTATCCCGCCCGGGGGGCCGCCAAGTTCTTCCGGGGCGGCAAGAGCGCCGTCCTTGAGGAGACCCCGGCCCTGAAGCCCTGTCCGCCGATGCCGGAGGACGCGGAGCTGGTGATTTTCGGCTTCCCGGTCTGGGCGGGGAACGTGACGCCCCCCATCCGCAGCTACGTGAAGGAATACGCTTCGTCCCTCCGGGGAAAGACCTTCGCCGCCTTCGCCTGCCAGAGCGGGGCGGGCGGGGAGAAGGCCCTGGGGAAGCTGAAGCAGTGCCTGGGGGCGGAGCTCCGGGCGGAGCTGATCCTCATCGACCCCAAGACCAAGCCCTCGGAGGAGAATGAAAAGCGGCTCGAAGCGTTCTGCGAGAGCGTCAAATAAAGTCCGCCTGCGGGCGGGACGGGAGAAATGGCTATGGCAAGCAAGGAAACCATCTTAAAGGGCCTGTGGGACTGCCCCTACTGCGGACAGAAGGGCATCTCCGGCCTCACCAAGAGCTGTCCCAACTGCGCGCATCCCCAGGATGCGGGCACCAAGTTCTACCTGGGCAGCGTGGAGGAAAAGCTGGAGGAGGACAAGGCCAAGGAATACGGCAAGGGCGCCGACTGGACCTGCGCCTTCTGCGGCAGCCTGAACCGCTACTATGCGGAAAACTGCCAGAACTGCGGCGCGGAGCGGGCGGATTCCTCCGGCGACTATTTTGAAAACCGCCGGAAGGAGGAGGCCGCCCAGAAGCCCCAGACCCCGCCGCCTCCGCCGCCGAAGAAGAAGCGGGGGCTGCTGCTGGCCGTCCTGCTGGCCATCGTCGCCCTCATCGTCTTCGTGGCCCTGCCCCGCAGCCGGGCCACCACGGTCACGGACAAGACCTGGGAGCGGGCCATCGTCGTCGAGAGCCTCAACACCGTGCGGGAATCCGACTGGAGCGTGCCGAACGGGGCCGCCAACGTGGTGAGCGGTCCGGCGATCCACCATTACGAGCAGGTGCTGGACCACTACGAGGACCAGGAATACCAGGTCCCCAAGGAGGTCCTGGACGGGTACGACACCGTGACGGAAACCGTGGACAACGGGGACGGCACCTTCACCAAGATCGAGAAAGAGGTGCCCCGGTACCGGACGGAGTACGAGACCAGGACGCGCACCGTGCCGGTCTACCGGCAGGAGCCCGTCTACGCCACCCGCTACGAATACGACATCGACCGATGGCAGCGGGATCACGTGGAATACGCCCGGGGCAGCGGCTACGAGCCCAAGACCGAGGGCCTCAGCCGGGATCTCCCCGTGGACCCCGAGCCCTACTGGCCGGAGCTGCGCCTGGGGGAGAGGCAGCGGGAAATGGCCAACGGCCGCAGCGAGCAGTACGTCCTCTACTTCACCGACAACAAGGGCAAGCGGGTGTACGCCGCCGCCGTTTCCCAGCAGGTCTGGGAGAACTACAAGCGGGGCGACGCCGTGAAGCTGGAGGTGCAGGGCAGCCGCGTCCTCACCCTGGACGGCCAGCGGGTCCTGGGCTGAAAACAACAACCTCATCGGCTGTGCTGATGAGGTTGGATATCGGATCGCGCCTCGCAGAGTTCGCGCCTCACAAGGCGCGAAAGAGTCGGAAACCATTTTTCGCGAGGACATGCGCCTCGCGAAAAATACTTATCGCGGAGCGGACTGTGCGAGCGAAGCGAGTGCGGGGAGCGAAGCGTGAGCCCCCCTCGAATTGATGCTTGCATCAATTCGAATGATCAATCGGCGTGGGTCCGCAGCCAGTCCAGCACGTCGGCCCAGACCTCGTCCTTGTTGACCTCGTTGAGCACCTCGTGCCGGTCTCCGGGCCAGAGCTTCACCTCCGTCTGCCGGAGGCCCGCCTTTTTGAATTCCTCGCAGCTCTTCAGCACGCCCCTGCCGCCGTCGCCCACGGGGTCCCGGTCCCCGGCGATGAAGTAGACCGGCAGGGAAGGGGGCATTTTCGCCAGGTTTTCCGGCTTCTGGTTCCTGCCGATGCCCTCCAGCATGGCCAGGACCATGCCGCCGGAGGGGGCGAAGCCGCAGAGGGGGTCCTTCCCGTAATCGGCCACCACCGCCGGATCGGAGCAGATCCAGGCGTCCGGGGAGGCCTCCCCGGGAAACTGCTTGCCGTAGGCGCCGAACATGATCTGCTGCAGCCGGGGGCTGGGGGCGTCGGCTCCCTGCCGCCGGATCTCCAGCCTCGTCATGAGCTTGCCCGCCGCCAGCACAGGGGCGGGCTGCCAGCCCGTGCCGGAGAGGATCACCCCCTGCCAGCAGGCCTCGGGATAGGTGTAGAGGCAGGTGCGGGCCAGGAAGGAGCCCATGCTGTGGCCCAGCAGGAAGCGGGGCAGGTCGGGGCAGCGGCTGCGCAGGATCTCGGTAAGGGCGTTCACGTCCTTCACCATGGCGTCCCAGCCGCCCCGGATGCCGCCCCGGGGGCAGTCCGTGCAGATGCTCTCCCCGTGGCCCATGTGGTCCTGGATCCCCACCAGGTAGCCCTTGGAGGCCAGGAATTCCGCGAAGTCCGCATAGCGGCTCCCGCGCTCCGCGATGCCGTGTATGAGCTGCACCGCCCCCACCATGGCGCCCCGGGGCTCCCACAGATAATAACGGATCACGCCGCTGCCGGCGGAATGGTAAGTGTCGGAGATCATACTTCTGCCTCCCTCCGTGTTTCTTCCATGATACACCCAAAGGGGCCGGAGGGGAAGCATTTTCCAAAGGAGAAGCGATATGAACGGCTACATCCTCGCCCTGGATCAGGGAACCACCAGCTCCCGGGCCATCCTCTTCGACACGGCGGGCAGCGCCGTGGTGAAGGCCCAGTACCCCCTCACCCAGATCTATCCCCGGCCCGGCTGGGTGGAGCACGACCCCATGGAGATCCTGGCCACCCAGTTCCACGCCCTGGCGGAGGTCTATGA
>JAEEGL014220823.1_pt1 | contig 11489 bp, 7 predicted proteins | sample 9134231 | NCBI WGS metagenome assembly JAEEGL01 (sample SAMN16246548, study PRJNA631951) | gut metagenome | biome: gut microbiome; feature: rumen; material: fiber-attached | host: Bos | place: Iran: Karaj | collected 2018-10
AAGCTGTCAGGCAAATGGTTACTGACGGAAAGATTAACTTCAAGATATTTTCATCAGCTATGAACGAAACGTTTGGTGACCACGCTAAGGACGCTAATAAGACCTTTACCGGTGCGATGTCAAACGTAAGAGCAGCTCTCTCAAGAACAGGTGCTATGTTTGCAACCAACTATATGGAGAGTATGCGAAAGATATTTGTCGATTTGATTCCAGTAATCAACTCGTTCAATAAAGCATTAGCTCCTATATCAGATGATGTTAAGGAGCTAATGGAAACAATACAGAAATCAATATCATCTGTATTAACCGATACAAGACTTGCTAACGCTTGGGTCGCAATCGTGCAGTCAGTTAGAAATGTGTTCTATTCATTGATGATTGTGCTGCAGCCTGTCAAAGAAGCGTTCCGTGATATTTTCCCTAAAGAGGATAAGATAGGCAAATTTGTAGCTCTTGCTGAGAAGATTAAGCAGTTTACAGATACTCTAATCATGACAGATGAGAACATGGAAAATGTTAAGAGAACATTCAAGGGGCTCTTTGCGGTCGTTGATATTATTGGAATGGCATTTAGTTCAGCTCTTGAGGCGGCTAAGCCATTCGCAGGAGTTCTTGCTGAGCTGTTAACAAAGCTTCTTGGCGTATCTGGCGGTCTTGGTGACTACCTTGTAAATCTCAGAGATACAATCAAAGAGAACAATACATTTGGTGTGTTCTTTACAAAGGTTGCTGACTTTATTGCTAATGCCAGCACAAGAATTAAAGAAGGCATAACAACAGTTATCGATGCTATAAAACAGTTTAAGGAGAACCATTTAGGCGATGCCGACTTCAGTGGAATAACTGGGGTGTTTGGTAAGCTTAAAGATAAACTGTCTGATATGAGCGGGCTTAAGGAGGCTATCGGGAAAGCCTTTGATAAGGTTAAAGAGGTATTTGCTAACTTTGCCCCTTTCATTCATAAAACAGCAGAAGTAATAGGTGATGCTATAGGCACTATTATTGCTGGATTTGGTAATGCATTCAAGGGTAAAGGTGGGGATGCTTTCTCTTCCTTTATTAGTATCTTTAGTGCTGGCTCATTAGCGATGACATTGCAGAACCTTTCAAACCTTGGCGAACAGATAAGAAACACTGTATCAAATATCGGTGGCTTAAAAGGTCTTTGGTTCGACATTAGAGTTAATGCCATTAAGACATTTTCTATGCTTCAGGCGGAGATCAACGCTAAGGTTATTAAAGAGATTGCATCAGCAATACTGATATTTGCAGGTTCGCTACTGGTTCTTTCACTCATTGACCCTATTAAGTTAGCAGCTAGCATGGGTGCTGTAGAAATACTCATCCATACAATGTTAGAAGTGATGGCCGCAATAGACAAAATGGGTGCAGCATCTAACATGCTGGATAGTTTTAAGATAGGCGCCATCGGGACAGCGATGCTTAAACTTGCGGCAGGTGTACTCGTCTTATCACTTGCAGTAAAGACGCTCGGCGGTATGGATCTATTTGATTTGGCTAAAGGACTAGGCGCTGTGATAGTACTAGTCCATGTCCTATCTGATCAAGCAATACTCCTTTCTAACTTTGACACAAAGGTTATGAAGGGCGCTAGCACAATGATTGCTTTGGCTATAGCGGTAAAGATATTAGCTGGAGCTGTAAAGTCAATCGGAGAGCTTCGTTGGCAGGATATGGTCAAAGGCCTTGGTGCAACTATTGCATTGATATTCTCGCTTGCAGCGGCGATGAAGATAATGAATAAAGTTAAGATTGGCTCTGGAGCTGCTTTAGCGGTTATAGCAATGGCTGTTGCATTAAGATTGCTTACATCCGTTGTAACTGAGCTTGGCTCAATACCATTCGAGCAAATGATTCAGGGCATGGCCGCAGCAATAGCAATGATATTCTCTCTTGGCTTAACGTTGGCTTTAATCGGAACGTATGCTAAGGGTGGAACTCTTGTTGGAGCAGCATTAGCTATCCTTGCTATTACCGTAGCGTTAAAGAGCTTATCAGATGTTATAAAGACCCTTGGCGAAATGAGCATTGAGAACCTCGTTAAGGGTATGTTATCAGTTATTGTCGTCATGGGTGCGATGACAGCAATGTTCATATTGTTATCGAAGTTTGCTGGCGGCGGAAGCATGATTCTTATCAGCGCTGCATTATTGATATTTGCAGCAGCCATGAACTCGTTGACAACTGTATTTGAACGTTTCGAAAAGATTGGTATAGGCACCATTATCAAAACATTTGTAACGTTAGCAGTTACCATAGCAGCATTTGCCGCAGCAGCTGCACTGGTTACACCTTTACTCCCAGCTATGGCAGCATTATCTGGAGTTATAGTATTGCTTGGTGTAGGAGTCGGAGTTCTTGGTGCTGGTGTTGCGTTGTTATCGATTGGTTTAGCAACATTGGCAACTGCATGTACCGCAGTAGTAGCAAATCTGGGTTCAATCCTTACAATTATCGCAGCAACAGTACCAGCCATTGCTATTGCTTTAGCAAATGGCATATTGTTGTTCATTTCAACAATCACAGCAAGTATAGGAACTGTTATAGATGCATTTACGGCTCTTGGAATAGCATTGCTTAATGTTATCATCGGTCTTGCACCTAAGATTGCTGAAGCATTTATAGCTATTGTATTCGCCATCTGTGATATTTTACTTCAGGCAGTACCGAAGCTTGTTGAGACCGGAATCAAACTTATGATTGCTCTTAACGAAGGTATAGGGCAGCAGATGAAACCTCTCATCGACTCGATATATAAGCTTGCAATTGACGTTATCAACGCTCTTGCTGATGGTATTCGTGAGAATACTGATGATCTCCATGATGCCATAGACAACCTTATGGACGCTATTATAGAGGCAATAGCTGATTGGTTTGTTCATCTTCACGAGAAAGGTGAGGAGCTTGCAGCCAAGCTTGCAGAGGGTCTTGCATCCGCTTGGGGAGAAATCAAGCAGGCAGGCATTGACCTTGTTAATCAGGCGATTGAGGGTATTAAGAGCATCGATCTTATTCAGGTAGGTAAGGATTTCATCGATGGATTCATCAGAGGTATTACTGGAGCAGCAGGTCAGGTTTGGGATGCTGCTAAGGGGGCTGCTCAAGGTGCTCTCGATGCAATCAAGAAGACACAGGATTCTCATTCACCTTCAAAGAAAACTAAGCAGCTTGGTAGATGGCTGTCTGAGGGATATGCAGAGGGTATCTATGGAGGAGCCGTTGAGGTTTATAGAGCAGCTCAGGATGTAGCTAATCTTGGCGTCACTGGATTTAAGAAGAATAAAGATTATATTACATTGCCTCAGGAAGCAGCTAAGTATCTTGAGAAGCAGGGTAAGTCAGTTAGCTGGGTTGAAAAGAAATACAGAGAGCTTACTGGTAGTCTTAAAGATTCTCTTAAAATCCAGGATGATGTAACAGCTACAACTAAAGCACAGACCGAAGCAACAGACCAACTTACCGATTCACAGGATAAGCTCACAGAGTCTTCAGGTAAAGCATCTAAGGCCCAGAAGGACCTCAAGGAATCTCTTAAGGGTACACTTGAGAACCAGCTTGATATTTTCAGTAAGTTTGAGATCAAGACTGGCACTTCGGCACAGACAATGCTTGATAACATGAAGTCAAACATTGATGGCTTTGCTTCATGGTCACATAGGATGACAGTTCTTGCAGAGAGATTTGCAGAACATGGTATTGACAAAGGTCTGTATCAGAAACTTTCAGAGCTTGGCCCTAAGGGATACGAGACAATGAATGCGTTCTATGAGATGTCAGAAGAGCAGCTTGACCAAGTTAAAGACTTGTATGCTACATCTTTGACTTTACCAGAAGGGCAGGCTGACATCGTAGCATCTGGTTTCAAGTATATGGGTGAAATGTCAGTACAAGGATTCTCAAATGCACTTGATGACCACAAGAAAGCCCATGCGGCAGCTCATGGATTAGGTGAGGCCGCTCTTGAAGGATTGAAAGAAGCTCTTGATACACATTCACCTTCTAAGGAAACTTATAAAATCGGTCAGTACACAGACCTCGGTCTTAAAGATGGAATTGTAGATAATGCTTATCGGCCTAAGCTTGTAGCTAAGAACATGGCTATAGGTGTTCTTAACGCTATCAAGGAGTCACTCGATGCAAATAGCATGAAATCTCTCGGTTACGAACTTGCAGCCGGTTTAGCAAGTGGTATGGAAGAGGGAAGTTCATTAGTTTCAGCTGCAGCATCAGCTTTGGCAGCCGCAGCTGATACAACAGTTAAGAAGAAAGAGAAGATTGCTTCTCCTTCTAAAGTGTGGAAGTCATTTGGTGGCTTCATGGGTAAAGGCTTAGGCATTGGTATCAAGGAGTCAGCCGACAACGTTCGTAAGGCGACTGAACTGCTTATTAGCGAAGCAGCATCTCCAATGAGTGGTATCTACGATACAATCAACGATTCACTTGGTGGTAACATGTCAATTGTTATCACTCCTATACTTGACCTTAGCTATTTAAAGGAACAATTGGCAGAGGTCAATAGCCTATTCTCAACAAGAGAGCTCGGTGAAGTTGGGATCAGTCAAAATGGGGGTAACGAAGAAGCCCCAGTTAGTCAAATCAACTTCACACAAAACAATTATTCACCTAAGGCTCTTGGTAGGGTGGATATTTATAGACAGACTAAGAACCAGCTGTCTATGTTCAGAAATTTAGCAACAAACAATTAATACAGGAGGAGTATAAAGTATGGAACTTCAAGTCCTTAATCGAAACTTTCAGACGATATATTTTCTGGATACTTTCGAATCATTAATATGGGTTGACAAAATGTATGAGCCTGGAGCATTCGAGCTTTATACTCCTGTTACCCCAGAAATATTACAGTATATTAGGCCAGATAACTACTTGATTAACCCCGAATCAGAGAAGGTTATGATTGTTGAGGACTTCACAATTGAGGCTGATTCTGAAAGCGGGGATCATATCAAGATTATAGGTCGTAGTCTTGAGTCAATCCTGGAGCGCCGTATTGTTTGGAAACAGACCATGATAGACGGCAAACTCCAGGCTGGCATCAAGAAATTGATTAACGAAAACATTATCAGTCCGACCAAAGCAACAGGTGGAACTGATCGTCAGATAGACAACTTTATTTTTAAAGAAAGCTCAGACGAGCGAATTACTGAACTTAAGATGTGTAACGAGTATACCGGCGATAATCTGCTTGAGGTTATACAGAAGCTTTGTCAGTCTAATAAGATTGGCTTCAAGGTTACACTTAGTAAAGAAAATCAGTTTGTGTTTGAGCTTTACGCTGGTGTGGATAGAAGCTATAAGCAGTCGCTATCTCCATACGTTATTTTTAGCCCATCATTCGACAATGTCGAAAATAGTAATTATTTAGAAGCGCATTCGAATTTTAGGAATGTAGCTTTAGTTGCTGGTGAAGGCGAGGGTTCAGCTAGAAAGACCAGTGTAGTTGGTCTTTCTACTGGCATATTTAGAAAAGAGCTTTTTGTTGATGCTAGAGATCTTCAGAGTAAGACGGTTGGAACTGCAAAGAAGTATGTTGCAGCTCTAAATCAGAGGGGTCTTGATAAGCTTGCTGAAAACAAAACAAAGAGAGAGTTCGACATGAAGTGCGACGTCTCTCAGTATATTTACGGCGAAGACTTTATGATTGGCGATATTGTCCAGGTGGCAAACGAGTATGGGATTGAGGCCCCTTCTCGTATTACAGAATTTACTTGGTCTAATACTACAAGCGGTGTTAGTGCATATCCCACATTTGAATCTGTCAATGACGAGATCGCTATCTACTCAAGTGACGAAGGTGTACCAGATGAAGAGTTCTATGAGTATCTGGAGCAGACTAAACAACTCAGCACATCTCAGCCCACCAAGTTTATATTTACAAATGTAACCTTGGATAACGGTGATTTGAGTTTGGTAGACATTGCATGTAGCATTTATGGATTCATTCCAACTAATGTAGAGCCAATAGAACAGAGTAATGGAAAGTATAATCTTGAGGTTACTTTCCCGAAATACTCAACCGCTAAGAATCTTACGGTTAGAGTATACATCAATTAAGACATAAGGAGGGGGGCTTATGATTAAAAGTATTAGTGTAACTAATCATCTAGGGGATACAGTGCAGTATCTCGTAGATGGTTTAAATGATGCAAACATGGCTGAATCCGGGCTTATCATTACGAATGTTGAAGGTCTTGGTCCTGTTAAGGCCAATATTAACATGACTGAACTTGCCAACACAGATGGGACAAAATTTAACTCATCACGTTTAACTGGCAGGAACATAGTAATTACTGGGTATTTTACACATGCTGCAACAATCGAAGAAGCAAGGTATCTCTCGTATAAGTACTTCCCGATTGGTAAACCTGTTGAAGTTGAGGTTGTAACCGACGGCAGACAGGGAAGCACTATTGGATACGTAGAGTCAAATACTCCTTATATTTTTGAGGAGAAGACATATTGTTCAGTTTCAATCTTATGTGAATCCCCATTCATGAACGGCGGTAGAATCGACTACAACTTGTCAAAGTCTGCCAACACTGTAAATCGAATTAACTATGCTGGCGATACTGAGACTGGTGTAGAGGTCATAATTGCGGTTGATAATAATCACACCAAAGACATCAACATAACTAGTTTTACAATGGCTCAGGATGGTGAGAAGTCTATATCTCTTGATATTTCAAAGATGGAGGCGTTTGTACCGAATACATCACCAACCAAAGCGCAGCAAGGAGAGTGCCACTTTACATTCTCGTATGCTACTGAAGAATATAGATATTTTTCTTCGCAACCAACGAACTATGATGCTGATTATTCCTCTGTGGTTGTATTTAATGGAGTAGCACATTTCTTAGGGCACTCTGGAATGCATTATGTTATAGATGAAGACGGCCTTTGGAGGGAGATGAATACCACCCCAAGCCCTGGATTAAATAATAATGATACACCGACTAGGGGCGTAGTGTTCAACGATAAAATTTATATTTTATGTGATGCGCTTTATCATTGGGTAGAAGCAACAGATGAATGGATTAAAGATGACGATCTACCATATCCAATACACAAAGAAACATGCGTTGTTACTTACAATGGTGCCATTCATGTGCTTGGTGATTCCATATTAAGGTCTCGCAATGGGGATATTATGGATATATACCAGGCTTCTGAATATACACAAGCACATTACAAATGGAATGGAACATCATGGGTACAACTCTCAAATCTACCATATCCGTTCGATGGTGGTTATGCAGTAGTGTGGGATAATAAAATTCATATTATGGGACGTAATATAGTAACGACGACATCAGATTCATCGCAGAGGAAAAAGCACTATTCATTTAATGGCTCGGCATGGAGCTCACAATCAACGGCCCCATCACCATTAGACTTTGGAACAGCAGTCGTTGTTGCGTTTGAAGGTGGTATTCATGTGTTTAAAGGAACGAGTCACTGGAAATACTATGGTGTTTCTTGGGCATTAGGTGAAAGCTCGCCAAATGCTATGTTCACTACTAATCGCTTAGCATATGACTTGGGTGATCACTATTTACATTTTATAGGCGGAATGTACACTAAAGGCGGCGCAGGTTCATATACCGAACCACCGAACAATGCAAAAGTCATCGCAGGCGACGTGATAATCATCAATACAAATAAAGGCAAAAAGTCTGCATATTTGTATAGAAAGGGGCTCGTTCATAATATCGTCAACATCTTAGGTAAGAACCCTGACTGGTTTGAACTTCATAATGGTGTTAATAGGTTTGTGTATAACGCTGGCAGTAATTCCAGTGATATTCAGGTAACCATAAGCGCAAACGCATTGTATGCGGGTATGTAAGGAGGTGTATTATGCCATTATATAGATGTTGGGGAGGGTCATCACAGCAGGGAGCTGGACAAAAAGAAGAGCAGGAAAAAGAAGTAACGGCTGGTGTGGCGGATGTCGAATTATTGCCAGATGAGGGTAAAACCATATCTAAAGTAACAGTACATCCGACGCCGTCGTTTGAAAGAGATATTGTGGCCGAAACTGAGCGAATTACAGTTACTCCACCAGAAGGAATGCATTTCTCAAAAGTAAATGTTAGTCCGACGCCGTCATACGAAGAAACTGTTACCGCTTTGGCGACCAACAATCTCGTAGCTGAACCTGATGATGGAAAACTGTTTTGCAAGATTACAGTTGAGCCGACACCGTCTAGCGCAAAAGAAGTAACAGCTGGCAGCTCCGATAAAACGGTGTATCCAGACTCGGGTAAGCTGTTATCTAAAGTAACAGTACATCCGACACCATCGGAAGAGGTTGAAGTGTACCCTCGAAAAACACAGTTTTTTGTTACGCCTAGCGCAAATAAATTGTTATCGAGAGTCACAGTTCTACCAACCCCTTTAGTAGAGAAGACTGTTGATTTCAGTTACGATAAGCGTGTTTTTAATCCGTCAGATTACATGTACAATGAAGGTAATGGAATCGCCGCAATTGGTTTTTCTAAATTTACCGTAAACGCTCCTGTAACACAAACTATAAACGCTAGTCCAAACGTTGATTCTACTAGAGTCATAACCCCAGACAACGGAAAAGTTTTGGCTGAGGTTGACATCCAACCGCTTGTCCATAATGGAATATATCCTTCTGGTGGCGGATATTTGTCGATTGATCCAGGTACAACAAAGTCACTCAATCTCGGAACATACCACAAGGTCAAAACAGTAAATATTAAGGGCACTGTACCGAAAGGTTACACGGTTGAGTGGCATGGAACAGCAATATGGACTAACGGAAGTCCTACTTCTGCGTTCGCTGCACAAGAAATTACTTTACCAAAAACGTTTCAAATGTACTACGATGACTTCGCAGAACCGGCGAACGGCGGTGAAGTATATATCGATTTCGTATATAGAGTTCATAAGGATGATGTATTAAGCGGTTCTAATTTCGCTATAACGGTTCAGCCTTGGGATATTATGAGGCTCAGACTTAAAGATTTTATGAATTACTGTCAGTATGGCGACTATGGTCATCCAAGATTTTGCATTTCTTGTACAGGTAAGACTGCGAAATCTCAGTATACTAGGACAATAACGTGCAGTGGAGATAGAATCGTTAAATTCCACGCAGCGTATAGCGCGGGTTCAACGGATGCTGCAAACAACTGGTTAATACCAACACGCATATTAATAACGGTACCAACAATAGTAGCCGACCCGGATGCCGGTTACGAATAAAAAGTAAGGTAACCGAGGGCGGTAAAGGTGCCATTCATACAAGTTTGTTTCCCCCTCATTAAACATACCCACTTTTTCCTACCTTTTGCCTTTGCCGCCCTTTGTTATACAAAAGCTTCAAAATGGGGGAGAATCTATGAAAAAACATAAGCTACGAGGACTGGACAAATACGTGATATTTTGTATTGTGTGCATGATTCTGTATACAATCGCATCACAGGTAATCCAGATCCTTACTGGTTACACAAACGACACGCTCACAACCTGTTTCTTTGGATTCTTTGGTGGTGAGATTGTGTCATGTTGCATACTTAAGATATTTAAAATTAAAAAAGACCCGACGTACTAAGGAGGACACAACCGATGTGACCATATGACTCTCAGAATCAGTTGAATGCTCAACTTGCGAGTATGCTAGTACCACAACAGTCTCAGCAACAGATACATACCACTAAAGTTAATGGTAGGCCTGGAGCTGAGGCTTTTAATATGCCAGCAAACTCGGACACAATACTTGTCGATACAACAGCACCTATGATTTGGTTTGCTCAAACAGATGGAGCTGGGTATAAAACTTTAGCACCCTATGACATTACGCCACATAAGGAAGTTAAACCTGAAGACCAGTACAAAACACTGGAAGAAAGAATAACTAAACTTGAGGAGGCGTTACATGCAAAATCCAATAATGCAGATGCTAGCTGGAAACAACAGCAACGTAATGATGCAGGCAATAGGAGCAATGCTCAGGGGTGAGACTCCGCAGCAGTTTTTGCAGAATTTAGCAAAGACTGAACCACGTTTGCAGGGACTAGACTTATCTAATCTGAATGCTACTGCTGAAAACTTGTACAAGGCAAAAGGCGAAGACTATGCGGCCGCTAAGTCAAACATTCAGAACCAGGTAAGCCAGTTCATAGCAAAATAGACATCTTAGTTTCAACATCATAAGGAGGACAAAAGTATATGTCAGAGAATAGTTTTATGAGTTCAGATTGGCTCGGTGCATTTCTAATCATCGCAATCCTGTTTGGAGGCGGTGGCTTCTTCGGAGGCAATAGAGGACCAGCACCGAACTTCGCTACAGTTCAGGATGTTAATGAGGCAGTTAACAACAACACAACTCAGCAGGGACTCAGAGATGTTCTCTTAAGCTCCGCAAACAACAATTATGAGACAGCTAGACTGATCGACAATCAGACCATGTTCCTGTCAAACCAGAACAACACAAACGTTCTGACAGCAGTAAATGGTTTCAACGCTGTCAATCAGACTCTTGCAGCTGGCTTCGCTGACGTTAGACAGCAGGTTGCGGCTCTTGGTGCGCAGATGAATGAATGCTGCTGTTCAATCAAGACTCTTATGCTTGAGAACAGACTGCAGGATACTCAGATTGCGCTTCAGAACGCACAGAACAAAGCTGTCAATGCTGAGCAGAGCCAGTATCTTCTTTCTCAGATGGGCAAGTGGACACCATACACAGCTACAGCTGCGGCGCAGGGGTAATGTATGAAGGTCATACAAGAACTGTCTGAAAAGATAGAAGAGGAACTTAGCGACGCGAATAAGTACATCAAGTGCGCTTTGCATTACAAGGAGGAAGACCCTAAGCTTGCTCAGTTATATTTCACACTTTCACTTGAAGAGATGAAGCATATGAACATGCTCCACGAAGAAGTGAAGAGGATAATAGCTGAGTATAGAGCTAAGAACGGGGAGCCTCCAGCAGTAATGCTCGCCTTATACAATTACGAGCACGAGAAGCACATTAAACGCGCTGCTAAAATTAAAGCGAAACAAGAATCTTATAAGTGATATTTTTCGTTGGTGCAGTCTACAGATGTGGGATCGCTGTTAAATGTAGTAAGCCCATGGGTGACACAATGTAAAGTCGAATAGATTTTTTCTCTCAGATCATATTATCATCTATTGCCACTGTCACTATCAACGTCACCCGATTCGACTAAACAGCCAACGAAAAAGAAACACTTATATTCGAAGAGAGGAAACGTACCATGGCTGAGAATTTATCCAGAGTTGAAGACATTTTGGATGCGACTATCGACGGTACCGAGTACGCAGGTAGTCCTTTATCCAGAGTAGAACAGAAACTACTCGAACTTAAACAGATGATCAGCGAGGGCATCTCTCCAGCGGATACAGCTACGATACGTCAGGCTGTAACTGATTACCTCGCCGCGCACCCAATTGAGGGC
>JAEEGL014576656.1_pt1 | contig 11489 bp, 12 predicted proteins | sample 9134231 | NCBI WGS metagenome assembly JAEEGL01 (sample SAMN16246548, study PRJNA631951) | gut metagenome | biome: gut microbiome; feature: rumen; material: fiber-attached | host: Bos | place: Iran: Karaj | collected 2018-10
ATATTCTGACGGGTTATCAGACGTGTGCTCTTCACGCCGGACCCTGTGAACCAGGAAAAGATGCCGCGCTCTTTGAGAGATATATACTTTTTTATCTCCTTCTCGGAAATCTCATTAAGCCCCTCCACCTTGACACTCTTGATGTAAAGCTTGCCCCCTTCCTTGACATGGAGGACCAGCGCCGCGGCAGCCCCGTCGGACCTGGGCTGGACGTCGTAGGTCACCTCGGCGAGGTAGAAGCCTTTCTTATGGTACAGATCCGTGACTTTCTGCAGGTCGTCGGCAAGGACCTTCTCGTTCAGAACCGAACCGGTATGCGTGGTCATCGCCTCGTTGATATCGCTCAGACGGACGGCGTCTGACCCCTCAACGCGCACGTTCTCGATGCGCGGCTTCTCCGCCACGGTGAACAGAAGCACCGGGCCGCCTGCGCCGGGCATGATGTCGGCCTTCACGTCGCTGAAGTAGCCAAGGTCCCAGATATTGCGCACATCGTTGTCAATGACGTCATGGTCCACGGCGTCACCTTTGCGTGAACTGACGCGCATCAGCACGCGGTCGGCGTCAAGGACTTTCAGCCCTTTCACCTGTATGTCAGCGATCCCTCCGCGCACAGCCTTCGCGGCAGACGCCGGCGCTGCGGCGACATCCGCCCCTGCAGCGCTCGGCATGGCGCTCACGACCTGTCCCACCAGGCTGTTGACAGCCGGGGACAGTTCCAGAAGATTTTCCCCGTCCTGATGGTAGGTCCTGCTGCTGCCGGTAGCGGCATCCACCATCTGCATATCCAGGCTGAAGCCCTCACCGATCTGGTTCATGGTGCCCCAGACAGCATACTGCGCCTTTGCGCCGGCTGCCCTGCTCTTCGCGGCAGAAGGGCTCACAGCCCCGCGGGAACCCGATGACGTGGGCACCGCTTTCAAACCATGCCTTTCAAGGCTCTGCCTCACCAGTACCGGGATATCCCTGGCCAGCTGGGAAGACGCGGAAGAGGCGTTCACCGCGAACGGCAGGACGAGCACGCGCTGCGGCGCGGCCTGCGCACCTGCGGCGCAGAGAAGCATCCCAAGGACAAGGACCAGTAGACAGCAAAAGGTTCTACGCATACAGTTCTCCAGCTCTTAATTCAAGACAGCGATCCATGCCTGCGGCAAGTTCGCGGTTATGCGTCACAACGATAAGGGTCATACCCTGCTTCCTGTTCAATTCTTCCAAGACTTCAGCCACGCGCGCACCGGTCGCCTCATCAAGGTTCCCGGTGGGCTCATCCGCCAGAAGCACCTTCGGATTCATGAGCGTCGCCCGGGCAATGGCAGCACGCTGCCGTTCCCCGCCGGAAAGCGTCGCCACGCTGTGGCCGCTTCTATGGGCCATGCCAAAGCGTTCGAGCGCCTCAGCGGCCATCTCCAAGGCCTGCTTCCTGCGCACGCCGGCGATGATGGCCTGCATGGCGACATTCTCCAAGGCCGTAAACTCGGGCAAGAGGTGATGGAACTGGAACACGAAGCCTAGCTCACGGCTGCGGAACGCCGCTGCTTCATCCGGGGTGAAATCCGCGATGTCGCGCCCTTCAAAAAGCACCTTTCCGCTTGTAGCACGATCAAGCGTTCCTAGCAAATGCAGAAGCGTCGATTTTCCCGACCCGGATGCCCCTACGACAGCCAGCATTTCCCCCCTGACCACGGTGAAGTCGATATCCCTGAGGATGACGACCTCCCCGGAAGGACCGGAAACTTTTTTTCCCGCATGGTCCACGACATACAGCGCCTCGGATGGCTGCGTCAGGCTACTCATAGCGCAGTGCCTCCGCCGGGATGAGACGCGCGGCCTGCCGCGCCGGGTAGATGGCCGCCGCGGTGCACAGCAGCATGGAGACCAGACCGATGACGGCCAGGTCAAAAAATTCAATGATGACGGGCAGCGTGTCCATCATGTACACGCCCTGCGGCAGTTCGATGAACTGGTATTTCTTCAGGAGCAGCGCGAGAGCGATGCCCAGCACATAGCCGATCGCCGTGCCGACCGCACCGATGATCGCCCCCTGCAGCGTAAAGATGCGCCGGATGGACGCCGCCGTCGCCCCCATGGACATCAGGATGGCGATGTCCTTTGTCTTTTCCATCACCAGCATGACAAGAGAGGTGATGATGGAGAACGATCCCACCAGTATCACCATGAGCAGCACGATGAACATGCCGAAGCGCTCCATCTGCAGGGCCGCGAACAGGTTGGCGTTCATATCCACCCAGTTGCGCGTGAAGAACGGTGCGCCAAGCGTTTTCTGGATCTCCCTGGCCACATGGGGGGCATCATACGGATCGCGCACGAAAACTTCCAGTCCGGAGATATGCGTGGAGGGATAGCCCATCACATCCTGCACGGCGTGGATGGGAACATAGGCCAGGCGGCTGTCAAAATCCGACATGCCGGACTTGAAGATGCCCACGATGCGGAAGGTCCTCAGCTTGGGGACGAAACCGGCAGTCGTCCGCTGCCCGGCAGGGGACATCAGGTTGACCCGGCTCCCCACATTGAGATGAAAGCGCTTTGCCAGGTCCTGCCCGACGATCATGCCCGGCGTGCCGGAAGCGCTGCTGATAAAATCTTCAGGCGTGCCTTTCTCCAAGTGCCCAAGCAGGCTCATGGAGCCTGCAGCGGGATCGGTGTCAATGCCCCTGACCACGAGCCCCGTGGCTCCGGACGGCGTCGAAAGCAGGACCTCGGCGTACAGGTACGGGGCCACGGTCTTGACATCGGGGACGCAGAGGACGGCATCGGCCCAGGGCTGCCCGAGCCCCTGCTCGCCATCCTTCGCCGTCTCCTGCGCCGGAGGCTGGAATGCTCCCGGAACAGATGCCATGACAAGGACATGCGGATTGATGCCCAGGATCTTGTCGCGCATCTCCCTTGTGACGCCGTTATACACGCTCATCACGATGACGAGCGCGGCGACTCCGATGGCGACGCCCAGCACGGACATCACGGAAATGATGGATATGAAGGTACGCTTGCTGCGCGAGGTGAGATAGCGTGACGCGATGAAGAAGGGAAAGGACATGGCTGGAAAATCAGGCTCCTTCGCTGGAAAAAAGCGTTGCGGCTATACCTCAGGTCTGAGCAGGGGGAACAGCAGGACCTCCCTGATGGACGGCTCATCCGTCAGAAGCATGGTCAGCCTGTCTATGCCGATGCCCTCGCCGGCCGTGGGGGGCATGCCGTATTCGAGCGCGCGCAGGTAGTCATTGTCCAGCAGGCAGGCCTCATCATCGCCGGCGGCCTTGGCCGCGGCCTGCTGCTCAAAGCGCCCGCGCTGATCCACGGGATCGTTGAGCTCGGAAAACGCGTTGCCGTACTCGCAGCCGCAGATGAAGAACTCAAAGCGGTCCGTGATCTCGGGGTTCTTGTCGTTGCGCCGGGCAAGGGGAGAAATCTCCGCGGGATACGCGTAAATGAACGTCGGCTGCACGAGCTTTTCCTCAACATCGAGGTCAAAAAGGCGCGACTGCAGCTTGCCCAGCCCCTCGCCCTCCAGAGGTTTTTCCCCGCGGGAGAGAAGGTAGGCATGCAGCGCATCAAAATCGGCATACAGCGAAGGCGCATGCCCGCCTATCTTTTCCAGGGCTTCATGGTAGGTCATGCGTTTCCATGTGCCGGGGGTCAGGTCCAGTTCCACGCCCTGGTAGGTGATCCTGGTTCCGCCGCACACCTCGCGGGCGATATGCGCGAAAAGCTCTTCGGTAAAGTCCATCAGGTCCGTATAGGTGGCGTACGACCAATAGAACTCACAGGACGTGAACTCCGGATTATGCCTGGTATCTATGCCCTCGTTGCGGAAGCATCGGTTGACCTCGTACACGCGCTCCAGCCCGCCGACGATGAGCCGCTTGAGGTAGAGCTCAGGCGCGATGCGCATGTACAGATCCAGGTCCAGCGCATTATGATGGGTCACAAAGGGCTTGGCCGTGGCTCCGCCTGCGATGGGATGCAGCATGGGCGTCTCCACTTCCATGAATCCCCTGCTCTCCATGAAGCGGCGCAGTTCCTGCACGATGCGCGAGCGCTTGCGGAAAATATCGCGGGCGCGGGGATTCATCACCAGGTCCACATAGCGCTGGCGGTAGCGGGATTCCACGTCGGTCAGCCCGCTGTGCTTGTCCGGAAGGGGGCGGAAGGCCTTGCTGAGCAGGCGGGCCTGGGTGCAGCGCAGGGTCAGCTCCCCTGTTTTGGTGCGGAACAGCCTGCCGCGCACGCCAACGATGTCGCCCACATCCAGCTTTTTGAAATGCGCGAATGGCTCGTCGCCCATGACGCTCTTTTCGGCATAGCACTGCAGGCGGCCCGTCCTGTCCATGACATGGAAGAAGATGACCTTGCCGAAGGAGCGCGACGACATCATGCGCCCGGCCAGGGAAAACTCGGTATCCACGCCTTCCAGATCTTCCGCGCTCATGGCGCCATACGCCTCAGTCAGGGCGCCGGCCTCGTCGGTACGGACAAAATCATTGGGATACAGGGGGACGCCGGCGTCCAGCAGGTCGCATGCCTTGCCGACGCAGTTTTTGATCACTTCATTCAGTTCGCCATGCTCGGCAAAATTCTCCAGCATGGGCATGAAATAGGAAGCATGGCTCGATTTCGTTGCCAGCTTGATGGGCTTGGGGGCTTTTTTCTGATTGTCCAAAGGGATCTCCGGGTATGCGGAGGAATACAAAATGCCACAAAGTGCAAGCGTGGCCAAGTGTTCCGCAAAAAAATTTATGTACCCTAAAACATTCACCAAAGTCAAGGGTGAGGTTCCGCGCGATTCTGGCCGGCGCGCCTGAGGATTCGCCTGCCACGTTGTCCGCCACGCAAGCCCGGACATTTCTTTATGCACGGTCCTCGGAATAGCCAAAGCACACGAAGCGACACCCACATATGGCTCGTCCTCAGCGTGCTCTCTCAGTCAGCGGATTGACGACGGCATGCACAACAAATAACATACTGGAATAACTATTTAATATAAGAATAATGTCTCAGAAAAGCTAAGACGCCTCAGGACCATCATACATCCTGCATGCAACGAAACTTTCAGGGATCTGCTGCTGCGTTCAATGAACATGCGGGAAGGATCCTTAAGCAGGGGGATAGGCTGCCTGTGTCGAGCCAGGCCTGGCTTTCGCATTGTTTTGTTCACGTAATCTCCATGAATACGGCATCAAGGACAGAAAATATCACTCAGATTTAAATTTCCTTTTGACAACATAAATGCCATATGCTACGTTCCCAATCGGAATGTCATTCAACTTTCGCCGCCATGCCGCGGCAGCACAGGTACCGCATGAAAAACCTTGCCAGGCAGATCGTCCCTATCATCAAGCTCGGCATAGAGCGCTTCGGTTCAGCCGCAGAGCTTGCGCGCCGCTCCGGATGCACGCCGGCGAACATCAGCCGGTGGCTCAAGCAGGAGCGCATCCCCCGCATTTCTGAATTTGCCCCGCTCATGGATGCCGTCGGCATTGAATTCTCCTATGCCGACGAGCAGATACTGGACTATGATTTCGTCCCCAAGCATGCCGCCAGGGCGGGAGCCGGGGCATCGCTTGAAACCTCCGAAAAGGTGGAGGGGTTTTACGCCTTCCGCAGGGACTGGCTCGCATCGCGGGGCATGTACGCAAGCAGCGCCGTCCTGCTTGATGTTTCCGGCGACAGCATGGAGCCCCTCTTCAGAGAGGGAGACACCCTTCTCATCGACAAGCGCGACACCACCATCCGCGACGGCAAGATCTATGTCGTCACCCTGTGCGAAGAACTGCGCGTCAAGCGTATCCTCAAGAGCGTGAGCGGCTACATCCTGCATTCGGAAAACCCCGCGTATTCTGACGTTCCCGTCACGGGACCGGACCTGGAATTCTTCCGCGTCCACGGCCGCGTCCGCTGGTGCGGCAGGATGTTCTGAAAGGCCTCCCCTCTCATGAAGTACAGCCCGCGGATGCGGGCTTTTTTATGCAGCAGCAATAGTGAACAAGTACAGATTCACAAAAAAATAAATTTCCGTTTTGAAAATTTTCTTGACATATTGTTTCCAAATGGAAATAATAAGTTCGTACATGAACGACAGCAAACAACGGAAGTGATCCATGGAAGACAAGAAGATCATATATGGCATAGGGCTGCTGCTCCTCCAGATATTTTTGCTCGCGGTGACGCTCGGATTCAAGAGCGCATGCGACCGGCAGCTTGTCAGCGATGGCATTTCCCTTGAACAGATGCTCCGCAAAAGTGCAACCTGCGACAGCCTGCAGAACATGACTACTGCCGTCGGTCTGCGCAGCAGCGACCAGGGCGCGCGTCCGGCCACGAAGCACCGCACAGGCAAGCAGATCATCCGCACCGTGGCGCACTGTGCACGCTGAAAAGCAATCCATCCGGCAGTTTCCGGAGTGCCCGCCAGTCAGCAGACACATGAGGATGCCGCAGTGTCTTGACCTTCTGTCATCAGCATATATATTCAATGCGACATATAACGCATTGGAGAAGATGACCATGAGGACGAGTACCATAGACAGAAGCCAGGCCATGCGCCTTTTGCGGGAGTACAACACCGAATCCTTCCATATCCAGCATGCGATCACCGTGGAAGCCGTAATGCGCTGTTTTGCGCAGGCACGCGGCTATGCCGGCGAAGAAGACTACTGGGGCATCACGGGTCTGCTGCACGACATTGATTTTGAGATGTTCCCGGAGCAGCATTGCCAGAAGGCGCCGGAACTTCTGCGCGCAGGCCATGTCGGCGAGGACATGATCCGCTCCGTTTGCAGCCACGGCTACGGACTGTGCAGCGACATCGCCCCGGAGCACGAAATGGAAAAGATCCTCTTTGCCGTGGACGAGCTTACAGGCCTCATCGGCGCGGCCGCGCTCATGCGACCTTCGAAAAGCGTGCAGGACATGGAAGTGGCCAGCCTCAAGAAGAAATTCAAGGATAAGAAATTTGCCGCGGGATGCTCGCGCGATGTCATAAAAGCCGGGGCGGAAGCCCTCGGCTGGGCACTGGAGGATCTGTTCGCGCAGACTCTGGATGCCATGCGCGCCTGTGAAGCGTCCGTCAATGAACAGATGCAGGCGCTTGCGGCGCAGCCCGGGTAAGAACGGGACTGCAGCATGCGGCAGGGACGCCGCCCCGCCCTGTAGACCTCCACATCTTTGCCAGGCATAAGGAATGGTCATGAAAAAGCTTCTTTTCGCGGCAGTCACGCTCTGCCTTCTCGCGGCCACAGGTGCTCTTGCAAAAGAGACGCAGGTTTTCGTCAATCCCGACAACCCCGTGTATACGAACAAGGCCTACGGCTTTATCCTTACGCTCCCTCCGGGGCAATGGGGCGGTTTCCTGCGTGAAGACGGATGCGGAGTCCGCTTCAGCGACGCCGCTGACGGCGACGAGGAATTCACAGAGGTGCGCGCCTATGCCTTCCCGCGTGGCAAGGCGACATTGCGGCAGATGTTCGATGAAGAAGTCAAGGGGTATGCGGAGATCCTCAAGGAAGAATTCTCCCCTGCCCAGGACTGGTTCGCCATCACCGCCGATTCCGGCCGCGGGACCTATGTCTACGTCAAATACTTCCTCGGGAAAGACGCGGTCAATGTGCTCGCCGTCTCCAGCGCCACCGCGCAAAAGCCCACGTTTGACTATACCGTTCCCGTGGTGACGCAGAAGTTCAAGCCTGGATTTGTTAAGAAGCCCTGACATGCCCCACCACTCTTCATGCTCAAGCCATGGTCTGCGCCCGTACAGGGCGCTTTTTTGTGTGTCTGGCTTCTCTCCCATCTGCGCTAACTTCGCTTTTTATGGAAAAAAATTTCCGCAACTCCATTGACATATGAAAATGCAGCATTACTTATATTGCGTGCATGGAAAGCATACCTTCAGCAAATAAGAGATGCAGTACATGCAAAGCTGAGTATATTTACACACATGTATGACGCAAAATTGCATGTGTTACGCAAAAATTTGAATTGATTTTCATTTTTTTGCATAGAATTAACTTCATAAAAGGAGTTATTGCCATGTTGCCAAGCATTTTTGGAGAAAACCTTTTCGATACGTTCTTTGGTTCGCATCCGTTTGTTTCCGCGAATGACGCTTACTTGAGCAAGCATGCCCACGGTCTCATGAGAACCGACGTGCGCGAGCTTGAAAACACCTATGAACTGGATATTGAGCTGCCCGGATACAAGAAAGGCGACGTGAAGCTCGAGCTGGATGACGGCTACCTCACCATTTCCGCCACCCGCTCCAGCGAAACCGGAGAAAAGGACGGCAAGGGACAGTATATACGCAGGGAACGCAGCACGGGCGCATGCAGCCGTACCTTCTTTGTGGGTGAGGCGCTCGAGCCCAAGGATGTGGCTGCAAAATTCGAAGACGGCATCCTGCGGCTCTCCTTCCCCAAGAACCCGGCCCCGCGCATTCCTGAAAAGAAGCTGATCAATATTGACTAACAACGTTCTCCATCATCACAAAGGCGCCTGGTTTTCCAGGCGCCTTTGTGATTCAATGCGATATTCAGACCTGGCCGCGTGAACGGCTGGCTTTCCGCATCGTTTATTTTCCTTGCAGCCAGGCAATGATATTCTCCTGCCGAATGCCTTCATGGTCCGTTCCCGCACCTATTTCGTCAAGCGTTAGAAGCAGTTTTGGGTAATTATCGCGAATGCCTTTTAATGGTTCCAGCTCCCTGCGCAGCGTCGTATCCTCCAACACTGTCGCGGAAACTTGGATATATGTCGGACCATCCTTCCCTGTCGCAACAAAATCGATTTCCTTTTCATCAAGCTTTCCCGCGCAGACTCGATACCCTCGTCTGACAAGTTCCAGATACACGACGTTTTCAATGAGATGATCGACATCGCCGCGTACATTCCCTATGAGGAGATTGCGCAGTCCTGTATCGGCACAATAATATTTTCCCAGCGTCTTCAGATAGGCCCGCGCACGTATGTCGAAGCGCTCCAATTTATGAAAAATATAGCTGTCCGTCAGGGCGCGGAGATAATTATCGACTGTGTTGACGGAAATTTTTCTGCCAGACGAAATGAGCGTGTCGGCAATTTTCTTAGCAGAAATCGGGATGCCTGTGCTGCTCGCCAAAAAACGGACGATACGTTCGAGAAGAGCCACATCCCGTATACCTTCACGTACGGGACGTCCTTCACCAAAATGGTATTATATATGCCCGTCAGATATTCAAACGCCGAAGTGTCGGTGTCGTTCAGATTTAGAAGGAATGGAAAGCCTCCAGTCCTCAGATAATCATTAAAGAGCGCAGACATGCTCATAGAGGAATCAGCGTGCCCTGCACAATATTCCGCAAAGGAAAACGGCAACACCTCTAGGGCGACATACCTTCCAGAAAGCAAGGTCGCGAGTTCGCCGGAAAGCATGAATGCATTGGAGCCCGTGATATAGATATCCGCATTGGAGCTCACGAAAAGGCTGTCCACGACGCGCTCAAAACCCTTGCAGTTTTGCACTTCATCAAGAAAGATATATGACCTGTGATCTGCTGTCATGCGGGAGCGCACATGCTTGTGCAGTTCCATAAAATCAAGGAGGTTAGCGTTGTCCAAATCTTCAAGATTGATATGGATGATCTGCTCCGGCAAAACCCCGTCCCTGAGAAGCCTGGCAATGAACTGCTGGAAGAGCGTTGATTTTCCGCTCCGACGTATGCCCGTGACAACTTTGATGACGGGTCTGTCTTTCCAGCGTATGAGCCAGTCGAGATAGGTAGTTCTTTGGAGCAACGGCATTATGACCTCACTGCGTTACTGAACGCTGTTCTCTTTGTCTTTACGAATTGGTGCGACTATGGCACAGAATCATAATAAAGTAGATTTTTATTTTTTTCAGAAAAAAATATAAAACTTTTTATTTTTTTTCGATTATAGAAAAATCAGCAGCATTAGAAATGACGCATGCTCGCCAGGATGGTCACCGACGATACCTCAACAGTATTTATAGCATATCTCAGTGGATTATCGGTATTAAACCATAAATAAAGAGGGATGACATCACACTGCCTCCCCGCTAATAGGAAGAGGCAGCAAAGATTGTCTCGCTTCCAGCTAAAAGCGTTCTCCATCTGTACAATGGGGAAAAATGTCGCATTCTACCGTAATGCATGCTCGTTACGGCATGGATAGTGCACAGGGGAAGTGTTTCCTGCAACTGCTCTCGGCCAGCTTCTTGACCTTGCATGGAAGGAACGGCTATTTCGCTCCCTTCGCCATGAGCAGCTTGGCAATGCCGTCAAAGCCGCGCTGCTCGGCGGCATACAGCGGCGTGAGCCCGTCCTTGCTGCGCACATTGGCCTTCGCTCCCTTGCTGAGCAAAAGCCGCGCCATTCCCTCATGTCCTTCATAAGCCGCAAAATGCAGCGGCGTGAGCCCGTCCCTGTTCTGTACGTTGACCTTGGCCCCGTGCTTCAGCAAAACCTCTGCTGTTTCCGTCTGACCGCGTATCGCAGCGAAATGCAGCGGCGTATGCCCTTCCCTGTCCTTCTCATCCACGCGCGCCTTCGCGGCAATCAGCCGCTCGGCCGCCTGCGCATGGCCAGAAAGCGCCGCGACATGCAGTGGAGTCTGGCCGTAGCTGTCCTTGGCGGTCACCCTGGCGCCCGCGCTGATGAGCGCGCCAAGCACCTCGGTATTGCCGTTGCCGGCTGCCATGTGCAGCAGGGTCACGCGGTCATGGTCGCAGGCATTGGGGTCCCCCTTGCGCGCCAGATAGGCGCTCACAGCCGCAGCATCGCCGCGCACGGCGGACTGCCAAATGGTGTTCTTGGCATCCCGGGCCTGGCACAGGCTGCAGGAAAGCACGATGATGAGCAAGGCGCACAGAACGCCGCATAAGCGTTGCATCATGAGGAGGATCCTTATGGTTATCATGGACATAAATGCAGGAATACCTGCTTCAAGTAGTATTCCAAAACGCCGCTCTGCGCAACAGGGGCATCGCTCTGCTTTCCCCAATGCAAATGAAGACGCGAAGCTGTGACATCCCCGGCTGGCAGTAGGAAACCCATAAGAAAACACGCTGTTACGCTTAAGGTTCGCAGAAAGGATGCTGGCCGTCACAGCAAGGACGCGAACACCCGTATCTTCCGCTCCATGCTGGAAATCACAGAGCCTAGACAGTTTTTGTCTCCTGAGATATAACGCATCCGTCAACAACGTTATCATGAGGATTCTGCCATGATCAAAAAACTCCTTTTCTTTTCCGTGGCCGTTGCCGCAGCCTCGGCCATGACGCTTTCCTGCGCCCAGGCGCGCAGCCTTGAGGAAATCAAGGCCAGCGGCTTCCTGCGCGTAGGCTCCACGGGCGACTACAAGCCCATGAGCTTCCTGAACAAAGAGACCGGCAAATACGAGGGATTTGACGCCGCAATGGCCGCGTCCCTGGCGAAGTACCTCGGCGTGAAGCTCGTCTATGTGCCCACGACCTGGAA
>JAEEGL015898065.1_pt1 | contig 11489 bp, 13 predicted proteins | sample 9134231 | NCBI WGS metagenome assembly JAEEGL01 (sample SAMN16246548, study PRJNA631951) | gut metagenome | biome: gut microbiome; feature: rumen; material: fiber-attached | host: Bos | place: Iran: Karaj | collected 2018-10
ACGTCGTTTTGCACGCAAAAGAACGCTTAGTGCGGCAAATGCTCTTATTTGTTCGTATGCAAACTTACATTCTGATGATTTTTTTGTTGATGAAGGTGGTAACTGGGTTCTTCAATACCAAAGGTGATAATTTAATTTTTATGATAAAACAAAAACAAGCCTAAAAATATTAATTTGTGTTTGCTTTTGTTTTCTTTTTATGATATAATAGTGTTGTAGGGTTGTTAATAACATTAATAAAAGGAAGAGGTAAAAAAATGAACAAAAAATTTTTAAGATTATTATCCGTACCGGTAGCCATAGTGCTTTTATTAAGCTCTTTTGGTGTATCATTTTGCGTGTCTGGTGCTAATACAGATACCACGAATTTTTCAGCTTCACAGGAAGATGATTGGCTTAAAGAATTTGGCGACTTAAATTCATTTGTTTGTAATAATTCTGGGGAAGTTATAGATGATTTTGAAAATTCATCTATGGTGTCCGTTCCTGCTGATTATTGGTTTGTAAAATTAGGTGGCAATCAACAAGATATTGACAATTATCAGAGAAATAATGATGCTGTTGATACAAACGATATTGGTATGGATGTGCTAAGATGTGAAGCGCATTTTTCGCCTATAGCACAGAATGTTAATTTCGAAACGCTTAAAAAAGTTTTTTATAATATGTTGCAAAAATATTATACAAAACATAAAGAAATTGAGTATACCCAAGGTTGGGATGGTATTTTATATATGATATATTATAAGTTTATGAGGACTCGTGGTACTACAGAAGTTTTGGGTGCCGAGGATGAAGCTAAAGTTTATTTTATTTATACTAAATTTATGGAAATGATCTGGTGGGCATTTAATGTTGTTCCTAAATGGCAAAGTCAAGCAAAAATTTATGCAAATGATTTTTTGAACTCAGGCGTTGAAATTTTCTCAAAATGCTATAATAATTTGACAGAAGGATATTTTTCGGACTCCAATCGGTTAACTTTATTTCAACAGGGAATAGTTACAGCAGGTGTTTATTTATTAGGAATAGAACCAGCTATAAAAATATGGGATTATATAATAATGTGTGATGGTTATGTAATTAATGATGATCATCTGGGACGTCGTTTTGCACGCAAAAGAACGCTTAGTGCGGCAAATGCTCTTATTTGTTCGTATGTAAACTTACATTCTGATGATTTTTTTATTAAAGATGATGAAGCGAGTTCCTTGGTGCTTAAAGACGTTTTTGCACAGAGTGCTATAAAAGCGTATTGATAAAAAATCATAAATTGTTTACTAAGGTTTTAAAGTGGTTTCCACGTTCTTCGAAATTATTATATAAATCAAAACTTGCACAAGCAGGGGAAAGTACTACAATATCTCCGCTTGTGGATTTTTTTTGTGCTTCTTTTACGGCTTCTTCCATGTTTTTTACATGAATTATTTTTAAATCTGTGCTTTTAAAATCAGGCAAATTTATAATGCTATTTTCAATTTTTTGAGCAGCATTTCCCATTAAAATCAAAGTGGATACTTTTTCTATTATTTTTTGGCCAAGCTCATCAAAAGGGGTTTTTTTGTCGTATCCTCCGGCAATTAGAATTATTTTTTTATCAAAAAGCGAAAGTGTGCCTTTTATTACCCTGGTTGGGCTGGAGGCGATAGAATCATTATAGTAACGTACACCATTTACATTTCTTACAAATTCTATTCTGTGGTTTACTCCCGAAAAGCTTTGCGCAACAGCTTTTATGCTTTCGATTTTTACCAAATCTTTTGTGGCTGTAATTGCGGCCAAATAATTTTCTACGTTGTGGTTACCAGGTATTTTTATATCAGAAATGTTTATGATTTTTTCACATTTCTCATTTAAAGAATATACTATGTTTTTATTTTCATCTATCCACACGCCGTTATTTAATTTTTCTTTTCTGCTAAAGTATAAACATTGACCTCTTACATCGGCAATTAACTTTTTCGTTTCATTGTTATCAAAATTAAGAACGGCTTTAGAAAAAGCGCTTTGGTGGAGTAATATTTGCTTTTTTGCAAAGATATATTCATCCATGTTTTTGTGTACATCTAGATGATTTGGTGAAATATTTGTAATTACGGCAATATCTGGGCTTTTGCGCATTGAAAGGAGCTGAAAACTTGAAAGTTCTACCACTGCAAAATCATCTTTTTTTATGCTATTTATTTCAGGAAGCAGTGGCTTTCCAATATTTCCACCAAGATGTACTTTTTTCCCGTCTGCTTTTAAAATTTCTGCTATAATGGTTGAAACCGTGGTTTTTCCGTCGCTTCCTGTTATACCTATAATGGTGCAGGGGCAAAGTTCAAAAAACATTTCCATTTCAGATGTTACTATGGTGCCTTTTTCTCTAGCTTTTTTGATGTTTTCTGAGTAAAAACTAATTCCCGGAGTCCTTATTATTATATCTATATTTTCTTCCCAGATAGATTCATCGCCTAAACGTAAGGTTATATATTTATTTCCGGAAATGCTTTCTAGAATATTTTTGCTTATTTTTTCGCTGTTTTTAAAATCGTAAGCTATAACACTGATTTTTTTGTCTGCTAGCATTTTAATAAGTGGCAAATTGCTTTTACCGATTCCGCAAAACATTATTTTTTTGTTTGTTATTTTATTAATAAAATCATTAAAATTTTCCATTGTAATTTAATCCCTGCTTTTTATTTTATTTTTCTTATAGTATAAATTTTACAACGTAAAGAAAAATATGTCTACAAAGATAATGGACTTTTTAATTTATGTATTTATAAATTTGCTGTGAACAAATCCCAAAGAATTATTCTTTTTTATTATGTACCAGTCTTCCCATTGCGATATAATCATGATTTTTTCGCCTGGCTCTACGGTTTGAATTATTTCCGAATTTATGTTCGGGCGTTTAAATACAGCGGCGTCGGTTTTTGATGAGCCAATTTTTTTGTTTTGATGTGGTGTAAAAGGAATCCCAAAAAATTCTGTGAAAGACATTATGATAGCCGCAGGAATGTTTTCTATATTTTTTAATATCCAGTCTAAATTATTGTTACTGCATGAGAAATTGAATCTTACAGTAGCGTTGGGTAACCCCGATAAAATTTTGCTGTTTTGAGGGAGCGTGTTTATTTTTTTACATGAATTTTTAAAAATGTTTTTTAAGTTTCTGGCAAGAATTTGCGCTAATCTTTTTGAATTTGGATTACCTGAGCAAAATAATATATCGATGCTATCGTTGCAGCTGTAACATAATTTGCTTTCTAGTGTTAATTCTACTGTTTCGTTTAAATTATTTAAATTTTTACAGCATGAGTTTTGAGGATTATTATATCTTAGGGCGTTTTGAGAAAGCATATTTTTCGTTTCGCTATAAATTAGCATCATATAGTAATTTGTTTTTTTATTTTTAAATTCAGATGGTTTTAAATTTATAAATACATCAAACACAAAATATCACTCCAAAATAAATATTACTTAAAATATAATATGAAGTTTGAGTTTTAAAGTGTTATAAAATTTATCTATTTAACTTTTTGAAAAATATCTCGGAGGGAATGTTTGGCGGCCTTAAAAATCGTCCTAGTTCAAAAAGGCATTCTGGGTTACCCTTTTTTATTATATTAACTCTACTTTCACATGTAAAAGTTGCTTTAAACCCCAAAGATCTAATTATTTTTTCCGAGCATTCACTTTTTGCTCCAAAAGGATAGAAAAACGCGGTAGGGCGAGTACCTGTATTTTGCTTTATTAAATCTTGTGCTTTGTTTAAGTCTTCTGTAAGTTTTGCTTCGTAATGCTGCAAAGATTCTCCACTTTGTTTTTTACAGCCGATTCGTGAGTTGTGACATGAGTGCATGTTATATGTATGGTTTTGTACCTCGACGAGTCCGCTTTTTGCCATTTCAGAAATTGCTTTCCAGCTGGCATGCGCATAGATTGGATTTTCGTCTTTAATTTTGCTGTATCTTTCTGATTCCTTTGCAATTGGTGAAAAAATAAATTTAACTTCGTACTTTTGGGCAAGCGGAAAAGCGTATAAAAAATTATTGTATGCACCGTCGTCAAAGGTGAGGAGTATTGGCTTTTCTGGAAGATCTTTTTCTCCTTTAGAAAATGCAATAAGATCGGTTATTAAAATGGTTGTAAAACCATTATTTTTTATATATTGCAAATCTTCTTCAAAAGTTTTTTCAGATACTATAAACTTGTTTTCTTTGGTAGGATTTTTTGAAATTATGTGGTACATTAAAATAGGCAATTTTCTTTCGTCTGGGTTTAAATTCTGTTTTGGAGCCGTAGCCCATAAATAAAAATTGGATAAGAAAATACTTGAAATTAAAATGATTAAAGCTGCAAAAAATATTATTTTTGTTTTTAAATTGTTTTTAATAAATAATTTAATATGCAAATAAAAACACTTCCTTAGTTTTTTGATTTTATTTTTAAATATATGAATAAATACAAAACAATTATTACTGTAAAGAAAAAAGCTTGACAGATCAAAAAACATGTTGTAAACTAAAAATTAGGCTGTAAAGTAAATGCCTTTACAACAGATAAAAGAGGTAATATTATGGATAAAGATATTAACATGGCACTTCTTTTTGATATTTACGGAGGTATTTTATCTAGTTTTCAGCATGATTGTTTAGATATGCATTATAATCAAGATTTTTCACTTTCGGAAATATCAGATAATGTGGGAAAAACCAGGCAAGGGGTATATGATTCTATAAAAAGATCTGAACAAACCCTTGAAAATTTAGAAAGAAAATTGGGCTTTTTGAAGAAAATCAGTGATTTAAAAGGGAAAATTGATGATGTTAAAAAATTAATTGGTGAGATATCAGATATTTCCGACAATTCATTGGTAAAAGAAAAAATAGAAGAAATAAAAAAATTATTAAATAAAATTCAGTTTTAAGGTGGGTGATATTTTTGGCGTTTGAAAATTTATCCGAGAAAATTTCCGCAGCTTTTAAAAAATTGCGTTCCAAAGGCAAACTTACGGAATCCGATGTAAAAAATTCCATGAGGGAAGTTCGTTTGGCGCTTTTGGAAGCAGATGTAAACTATAAAGTTGCAAAAGATTTTACAAATAAAGTAATAGAAAGAGCTATTGGCTCGAAGGTAATGGAAAGTTTAACACCCGCACAAATGGTAATAAAAATAGTGAATGAAGAGCTTACGAGCCTTATGGGTGGAGAAGAAAAAAACAGGCTGAATATTTCTTCTAAGCCGCCAACAATTATAATGCTTTGTGGACTTCAGGGTTCGGGTAAAACTACACATGCAGCTAAACTAGCACTAATGCTAAAAAAACAAGGCAGGAGGCCTCTTCTTGTGGCTTGTGATATCTACCGCCCGGCGGCTATAAAACAACTTCAAATTTTAGGCTCACAAGTTGGAGTCCATGTATTTGAAATGGGCGATAAACCTCCGGTAGAGATTTCCAAAAAAGCACTTTCTTATGCTAAGGATTACGGTAATGACGTTGTGATTATCGATACAGCGGGAAGGCTTCAAATAGATGAAAAACTTATGAATGAGCTAAAAGATTTAAAGCGAGAAATAAATCCGCATGAGATACTCCTTGTTGCAGATACGATGACGGGTCAAGATGCTGTAAATGTTGCCAAAACATTTAATGAAATGCTAGATATTACAGGAGTAATACTTACAAAACTTGATGGTGACACCAGAGGTGGTGCGGCGCTTTCAATAAAAGCTATTACTGGAAAACCGATAAAATTTGTAGGAACAGGCGAAAAACCAGAAAACATAGAAGATTTTCACCCTGACAGAATGGCATCAAGAATTCTTGGTATGGGCGACGTTTTAACGCTTATTGAAGATGCCGAAGCAAGTTTTGATAAATTAGAGGCCCAAAAAATGGCCCAAAAATTAGAAAAAAATTCATTTGATTTAAATGATCTTAAGGATCAAATGATGCAAATTAGAAAAATGGGGCCGATAAAATCGATTTTATCAAAATTACCCGGTATGGACAGCAAGTTAAAAGATGTTGACCTTGATGATAAAGTTATAGATAGACTTTATTCAATAATTTTATCTATGACACCAAATGAAAGAAAAAAACCATCAATTATAGACGCCCGGAGGAAAAAAAGAATAGCTTACGGTAGCGGAACAAAAGTTGAAGATGTGAATAAACTTCTTAAACAGTTTGAACAAATGAAAAAATTTATGAAAAAATTTGGTGGTAATAAATTTAAAAGGGGTATACCTGGATTTAGGTTCCCCAAGTTATTTTAAATCGCTTTATATGTTGCTATAATATATAAAAATAAATTAAATTTTGGAGGAAAAACAAATGGCAGTAAAAATTAGACTTCGCAGAATGGGAGCACACAAGAAACCTTTTTATCGTATAGTGGTAGCAGATTCACGTTCACCGCGTGACGGTAGATGTATTGAGGAAATTGGATATTTTAATCCAATGACAAATCCAGAAGAAATTAAACTCGATATGGAAAAAGCTGAAGAATGGATTTCTAATGGCGCTCAACCAACCGAAAGAGTAAAAAGTATAATTAAGTCCTTAAAAGAAGCAAAACAAGTATAAAGGAGAAAATTTTGATGGATGATATTATTGAAAATCTATTAAATGCTCTTGTTAGGGAGTTAATTCTAAATCCAGATGCTTTAAAAATAGAAAAAGATACATCTGCGGAGGATGGACTCATTGTATACAGAGTTATTGTAGACGAAAATGATATGGGTAGAATAATTGGTAAACAAGGCCGCATTGCTAAATCTATTAGAAATATTGTTAGAGCAGCGGCAGTAAAAAATAATATGAAAATAGCTGTTGAAATAGGCTAATAAATGGTGCTTGACTGGCTTTTATTATTACTGGTTAAGCACGTTAATTTTTGTTTGTGAAATTAGGAGCAAATATGAAAAAAAACGAATATCTTTGTATTGGTAAAATAGTTGGTACAAGGGGAGTCTGTGGAGAAGTAAAAATCAATCCTTACACGGATTGCCCTGAGAATTTTTTTGAGATAAAAAATATGTTTTTGGATATTAACGGTCTCCCAATTGAATTTTTTGGTTTGAAAATTCATAAAGCACAAGTCCTTATGAAAATAAAAGGGATAAATACTAAAAACGATGCACAACTTTTGCAAGGTAAACTTGTTTATGCATTAAAAAAAGATATTCCAATTGATGAAAACAGTTATTTTATAGAAGATTTAAAAGGCTGCGTTGTTGAAGATGCAAAAAATCATAAAATGTATGGCATTTTAAAAGAGGTTTTCAATAGAGGGGCAAGCGATATTTACCAAATAATAGATTCAAATAATAAGGAATATCTTTTACCGATAATTGAAGGTACGATTGAAGAAATAAATTTAGATGAAAATAAAATTTTGGTTAATCCATTAAAAGGTGTTTTTGATGAAGATTGATATTATGACTCTTTTTCCTGAAGTTTGTGAGGCGTTTTTGTCAAGCAGTATAATTGGTAGAGCAAGAAATAAAGGTATACTGGATATAAAATGCCATCAAATACGTGATTTTGCTTTTGATAAGCATAAACGAGTAGACGATACCCCGTATGGCGGTGGAAAAGGCATGGTTATGATGGCCGAGCCAATATTTAAATGTTTTGAAAATATATGTGATCTAAGGGGTGATCGCCCAACGCTGATTTATATGACACCAAAAGGCGAAGTGTTTAATCAAAAAATGGCGGTAGATATAAAAAATAAATATGATAATATTGCAATTTTATGCGGCCATTATGAGGGCGTGGACCAGCGTGTGATTGATGAAATCGTTGATAAACAAATCTCTATCGGGGACTATGTTTTAACCGGTGGCGAAATTCCAGCTGTGGCGTTTGCTGATGCGGTTTGTCGAATGGTGCCAGGAGTCCTTTCAGAAGATGTATGTTTTGAAGAAGAAAGTCATTATAAAGGTCTTTTAGAATATCCGCAGTATACGAAACCTGCGGTTTGGCACAATAAAAAAGTACCAGATGTGCTTATTTCGGGGCATCATGCAAATATAGAAAAATGGAAAAATGAGCAGTCCTTTGAAGAAACAAGAAAATATAGGCCAGATATTTTAAAAAAATGATAGTAAATATTTATATTGAATAAAAAGAGTGAAAAAAATTGGCAATTTTACCAAACAAAGACTCTGAAAAATCCATTTGATAGTGAGAAACATAAAAATATATATTTATTATTGACTAAAATTATAGTTGTGATATAATAATACCCGTGGATGAATATTTATATTATTGATAAAAGTTTTATTATAACATCTAAAAATAAATAAAAACGGAGGAAAATGATTATGTATGACAAAAATGTAGGGGTTCAAAATCAATTAGGACTTTATGCGAGACCAGCAACGTTTTTTATTCAGAAAGCTAACGAATTTAAGTCTGTAATTTGGGTGGAAAAAGATGAAAGAAGGGTAAATGCAAAAAGTCTTTTAGGGATTCTTTCATTAGCAGTTGTAGGCGGAACAGAAATACGTATTATTGCTGATGGGGAAGATGAGCAAGAAGCTGTTCAGCAGCTTGTAAAATTTGTTGAAACAGGTTTATCAGATAAAACCAAAGAAGAAAATGCTTAATTTGTTTGGCTGTTAGAAAAAATCTCTATAATTTTTCGTATACAATCGGGGAAGAAAAAATTTAAAAAGCTCTGGCTTTATTTCAGAGAGCTTTTTAAATTTTTTATTAATATAAATAAATTATCAAATACTAAATGCTGTTGATTTTTTTACTCTAATTTATATGATTATATTTTCCTATATCTTTGCTACATTGGGATTTTTAATATTTTTACCAAGCTGCAATTATTTATTGAAAAAATTTTAAAATTTGAAATGAAAATATAAATAAATTAATTGTATTTTCCGAGAAATAAGATAAAAAATGGCGGAGAGAGGGGGATTCGAACCCCCGAAGCCGCTTTAACGACTTACACGATTTCCAATCGTGCTCCTTAAGCCAGCTCGGACACCTCTCCGCAAAAAATATCACATAAATAATTTTAACATATTGTAAGAAAAAATCAAGTAAGATTTGAAAATTCTTTTGTAAGATTAATTTTAGATCTATGCTTTAATTTTAAAAGTCTGATTCGGTTGTATCTTTGAATAAAAACAAAAGGAACATTTGCAACGATCGGAATCAATGAAAATATTATTCCATAGTAAAAAGAAGAATTTATAATAAACGAAACTATGAAATACATACAGCACATAACATGATTCCATTCTGCTATACAAGTTTCTAAAATAAATCTTTCTATGTATTCGGGCGATAATTTTGTAAGAGAACGTAAATTCTTTTTTGAAAATCCATTTTTTGCTACATACTGTGGAAGTTTGTCCTTCCATTTTTTGATTTTTAATTTTTTAACGTAAAAGTTACCGTTTTCTTCCCATTTTTTTGGTGTATAAATAAATTTTTTAGGAGAAAAAAACGATTTACATTTTATATTTCTGGACGCAAATAATACTATTAGATGCCAAAAAATAATTATTAGCATGTTTATTAGTATTATTTGTTGAGTGTTGTTTGTTTTTAAAATCATATATAATTATCGCCTTTATATTTTATTGTTTATTTTAGGTTTTTCATTGCCTCTTTGGCTTCGTTTAATTTATTTCTAGCTTCTGAAAGAAGTTGATTTCGTTCGTCAGATAATTTTTTAGGCATTGCTTTTTTATACATTTCTATAGCTTCTAAATAAATTTTATATGCATCACGCATTTGATTATAGTGATCTTTTGATGTGTTTGGTACGTGTGGTTTTAATTTAGTTTCTAAGCCATTGTAGAAGGTGTTGAATCTGCTTGCGGTTTCTTCTATTTTTTTAGTTGCTTCCACTGTTCCGTTGTAATTTGCTACTTGATCTAAAAATTCATCAAGTAAATTATTAAAATTATCGTTTTGGATTATTACTTCTTTAACATACTCTGGTTGAGTAAATACTCTGGTTGTAGTTTTTTGATATAAAAAAAATCCAACTATAATCACTAAAATAGCTGCACTAATAGAAACTATCCATTTTGTTTTTTTGCTTAAATTATTAAATTTAGTAAATTTCATAATTATCCAACTCCTTAATTTTTATTTTAACTAATAATACCAACCGAATGTATGATACCACATTATTCGAAATTTTTCCACTAAAAAATAACAATATTAAAAAGTTTCTTATAAAATTAATTATTAACAACAATATAAATAATTATAACGATTAATTTTTTTAGCTTGACGTTTTTTAAAAGTTATGATAAACTTATATGCAGTGATTAAATGCGCCCGTAGCTCAGCTGGATAGAGTGTTTGGCTACGAACCAAAAGGTCGGGGGTTCGAATCCCTCCGGGCGTACCATGTTTGTACTCAAATATTGATACAATTGAAACCCCAGTATTACTGGGGTTTCTTTATGCTTGGGTATAAATTTTGTATTCAAATTTTCATATTATTAAGCTCGTTCAAAGATTAAATTCGGAAAAAATGAAACTTTTTTGTGAGGTTTCATTTTCCTATGAATTCCCTCAAGGGGGTTGCATACTCCGCACAGTTATGTATTGATGATTATTTGTTGCTATAAATTTACACAAGAAATTGTTGATTGTATAAATTTTTGTAAACTTCATTATTTTTCAAAAGTTCTTGGTGAGTTCCTACCGCTTGTATCTTATGATTATCCAAAACAAAAATTTTATTTGCATTTTTTATAGTTGACAATCTATGTGCTATCACAATGGTGGTACGATTTGTTGAAAGCTTTTCTATAGATTTTTGAATAAGTTTTTCATTTTCATTATCTAAACTCGACGTAGCTTCATCAAAAATCAAAATGGGCGGATTTTTTAAGAAAACCCTGGCAATAGCAATTCTCTGCCTTTGCCCACCAGAAAGTTTACTACCTCTTTGACCTACTTCGGTTTGATATTTTTTTGGTAAACTCATGATAAAATTATGTATATAAGAATTTTTAGCAGCCTCTATAACTTGCTCATATGTTGCATTTGGGTTTCCGTATTTAATATTTTCGAAAATAGTCCCGGAAAAAAGGAATGTTTCTTGACAAACGACCCCTATATTCTTTCTTAAACTCTCGATTGCTATATTTTTTATATTTATACCATCAATAAAAATCTCACCATATGAAATATCATAAAATCTTGGTATTAAATTACAAAGTGTAGTTTTGCCCGAACCTGAAGCGCCTACTAAGGCAACATACTCACCGGCGTTTATTTTTAGATTCAAATTTTCAAAAATAAAATTTTCTGATTTATCATATTTGAAACAAACATTTGCAAATTCGATATCTCCACTAACATTTTTTAAAGTTAAAGGATTCGGTAAATTTTTAATCTCATCTTTTTCGTTCAAAACATCAAAAAACCTTTTGTATCCCACCAAACTTTCTTGGCAATTCTGTATAACAGATGTAATTGAAAAAATAGGGCTTATTAGTATATC
>JAEEGL016738190.1_pt1 | contig 11489 bp, 12 predicted proteins | sample 9134231 | NCBI WGS metagenome assembly JAEEGL01 (sample SAMN16246548, study PRJNA631951) | gut metagenome | biome: gut microbiome; feature: rumen; material: fiber-attached | host: Bos | place: Iran: Karaj | collected 2018-10
TAACTATCGTAAATTGGGAGAAATATCAAGAAAAAGGATATTTTCTAACAGACGATTTAACAGGCAATCAACAGGCAGATAACAGGCAACTAACAGGCAATCAACAGGAAACTAAAAGGCAGATAACAGCTAACAACAATGATAACAATATAAACAATGATAACAATGTAAACAATGATAACAATAGAGTAGTGGCGGACAAGCCGCCAACCTCTCAACATCATTTCAAAAAGCCTACGCTTGACGAAATTGTTAGTTATTGTTGTGAGCTGAACAGCTCCGTAGATCCCGAACAGTTTTTGGACTATTACGAGGCTAACGGGTGGAAAGTAGGTAAAAACCCTATGAAAGATTGGAGAGCAGCTTTCAGACGTTGGACAAAAAACAACAACCCCAATAATGGCAAAACAGAAGATAAAGAAATGCAGACAACGGGAAACCCGTACTTTGATATGGTAAGAGAAAGACATCAGGAAGAGAGAAAAAGGAGTGATATAATTGACGTATGACGAAACTTTGATGCTATTGGGCGAAATAAACATTATTTATCCCAATGAGAAAACGGGGAGCAAAGCGGAGATTTCCGTCAAGGCTAAACTTTGGCAAGAGGATCTATGCGATGTGAGTGTGGAACTTGCAGAAATGGCCTTCCGCCAATACCGTAAAACAAATACGAGCGGATTTGCACCCAAACCCGCCCACTTGTTAAATATAATACGCTGTGTGTATGGGAAGAGCCTTGATGACAGCGAAATCACGGCCTTGCTTAAAAAAGCGTTAAGTAACAGCGCATTTAATAGCCAAACGGAGTATGACCGCCTCCCCGATGATTTAAAAAAGGTGGTAGGAAATGCCGGGGAATTGTATTATCAAAGTCAGCGCAGCCTTACAGACACCGATTTTTACATAAAGGGCATCATAAAAGAGTATAAGGCCAGGCTTGAAAGCGGTACGCTTGACAACACCCTGCTTGTCGCTGCGGAGAAAAATATCCGAATAGGCAATAATGTGGAGAAACTGGCAACTACCGACAAACAGCAAAAGTAAGCATAAAAAATGCGCCCTGGGCGAACCTCGGGCGCGCCGCAAGGAAACGGCATAGCTATATAATTTCTTCCAGAATTATTATAGCACAATGCCGTTTGAAAAATCAAGAGAAATTTTCAGAAAAGAGGTTTTTTTATGGCATATTTAAACACAGAAAAAGCGATAGCAAAAGGCGCGGCAGCGGTACACCAGCACAGAAGATATGATATTACGGTGGTAAATATACAAGATATTATAAAAATATCGGAGAGAGAAGATCGCATTTGTTCTATGTTTAACTGTATCACAAACGGATTTAATATAGGCTTTATACAAGGGTTTAAGGCAGCAACAAAGGCTATGAAAGGGGGTAAGGCCTGATGACTTTATATCCTAACTTATATGAATTTTTTGTTCATCAAGATTTTTACAGCATATCAATGTTGGCAAGTAAATCACACATGAGCACAAAAGACCTCGGAGAGGTGCTATTTAGCGGAAAAAAGCTAACAAATGAACAGATTTTGAACTTATCGCAAGTATTATGGGTAATTCCTAATAGTGCATTAATTTACAATAATACAATTATGCTGTCGCCTAAAAGGTATAAGCACAAAGTAATGATGGAAAATCTTAAAGTACTGCATAAGAGTATAAAGGAAGTTTACTTGGAATATAGGCATTTATGCAGTCGGGATATACTCCTTTATATCCGAGGAAAGGGGCGTTGTGACGGGGAGTTTCTTCCTGCAAGTTTTGAATACGGATACGAAATAAGTTATGGGGCCTATCTGGCGGTAAAATTTGCAGCAATGCGTTGTTTATACGATGACTAATTAATATCAGGATTAAAGGGGCGGTATATGAGCAACAAACAAGCGCTTGAAATGTTAAAGGAAATAATAGGCGAGGCGGCATATAAGGACGTATGCCGCCTTATGTCGGGGGAACAGATAAGAATACCTGTGTACCTGGGCGAGTACACCGACAAGGCCACAAGGGATGCGGCTATAAGGCGGGCGTTTTATCGCGGGAGCGACCCTCGGACATTGGCCGAGGAATACGCCCTAAGTTTAAGCCAGATCTACAAAATACTTGAATAATTCTTATTTTTGGCAAAAACCGCTAATAATGGCGGTTTTTTGTTGTTGTATGGGGTTCATAGATGTTATAATATAACCGTTAAATTGTGCCATATATCATTCCGTGTAAGTTTTAATCTATTGGGTTCAGTTACATTTTAACACAGAAAAAGGCTTATAATAAGCTAAAACGCGGGGGTATTGATATAGGGTACCCCCGTACACCCCGAAAGAAGGCAACGAAATTGAAGAGATTTGAGCGGCTTATAAACCGCATAAGCAAAAAAGAGGCGGATAACGCTTTATACATATACCTGGCTATGGCTTACAAAGACGGCGGCGGTGCGTGGGTATTGGATGTAAAGCTAAAGAATAATTGTGTACCCGTGCAATATGCAGAGCGACAAATAACAGGACTTTCTTCCTTTGCCGACTGTGAGGATAAATTAAAAGGAATAGAGGCGGAACATCCGCACGGCGGGCGTTATTCGTTTATAGTAAATGACCTATAAAGGAGGCGGTTGCTATGACAAAACGGCGCTTAAAGTTTGATACGCCCGAAAATGTGCGTAAATCGCTTGAAAAGGTCGCAAATATGGTTTACCGTGGACAGATGGACATTAAGACGGCGAACAGTATAACAACGACCTGCAACGTGATTTTAAGCAGCATAAGGACGGACGAACAAGAACGAGAGATAAAAGAGCTTGAAAGGCGATTGGAGGCCATAGAATGAAAAAATTAAGCGAATATACTACGGCAATAGATACGGTTATACAAAAATATGAGGCAGAAATAAAAGAGGCGGAAACGACCTTAAATAAGGCGTGGTCTAATTATCGCTTGTCAGAACTGGGCAGACAAAGGGCAAGAAATGAAATAATCGAAGCTGCCGACAAATGCACAAATAAGTATAATGCTTTGCTTAAAGCGGCTATATCTGATTTTAACAACGATTATGCGCTAAAAATGCCGGAGGACGGCAAGGACCATTCGGGAGACTTGGCAAACGCTTTAAAGGTGCTTGAGCTTACAGGAACGGCAGGCCTTACTGCGGACATATTGCGTGACATATTGGAACCACTGAAAAGCTCGCACCATAATATAGAGCTTATAGGACACATTATAGATGCAAAGAGTGAAAGCGGAGTTAATGCACCGCCGGCGGATGCAAGAGCATTGTTAAACGAGTACACGGGCAGCGGCAGCGGCGTATTATATGGGTTTAACAACTGTCTTGAAGATATACGCAGCACGGGCGAGGCTTGCGCCTTATCATACGATCTGAAAGGCTTTCCCGATAGAGAAGAGTTTTCTTTAATGCCGCATATCCCGTATAAAGTATATGAATTGGCGGGACAAATGGAGTGTGCCCATAATTTGAGGCTTGACCTCGAACGGACACGCGGCGATCTTTTCGGGGACGATATAACAACGTCCAACACGGCAACAAATGCAAGAGTAATACAAGAAAACGGGGACGGTGGAAAACAGACAATCGGCAGGGCAATTTTAGCATAACAAAAACGTAAAAAGGGTGGTATATGTGGAATTATCAAACGAAAAACTTGTTGAGCTTATACAAGGCGGGGTATTTCCCAAAGAACACCTGGAGCAGCTGTATTTTAAAAATGAGTCTTTAATAAATATCCTACTGACAAAATACGGCAAAAAGGGTTATTTTGATGATTTAAAACAAGAAAGTTACCTGACATTATGCGAGAGTGTAAAACATTTTGACCCCTCGCGTGGGTTTAAGTTTTCGACCTTCTTTGTGAAGATGATGCGGCAAATGTTGAGACGGTACGGCGTTGAATGCTGCCCGGTATATATCCCCGAGGGCGCTTATATGCAAGTAAAAGACAGTATCAAGGTAATATCACTTGATACACCTATTAAAGCGGACGAGGGCGAGGGCGTAACTGTGGGCGATACGATCCCCGATGATACCGCCGAATTTGAAAGCGGTATTATAGACGAAATAGACGGCGCCCTTTTTTGGCGGGTGTGTCGCCGCCGATTGGATAAAGCGGCGTATTATATCCTTGTGCAGCATTACAAGCAGCACAAGGCGTTTACTGACATATCCGCGGTAATGAAGTATAAATACGGTAAGGTCATCAAGATACATCGCAAGGCTTTGCGGAGGTTGCGGCGCTTTCCCGAAGTACAGGAATATAATTGCTGCATATACAGACATACCACATTAAACCGTTTTAAACGTACTCATACAAGCGAGGTCGAGGCGGCGGTAATGAAAAGGGTCGAACTTGTCGGAATTGGCATTAATGGCGAAAATATCGCCCAAATTTTAGGTATAAAGCAAAATTGATGTTGCTTATTTGTTTTTACTGTGGTATTATAATATCAAATAGAGGATCAATCCCCTGCCCCGAAAAAGTCTAATATTCATTAGGCATTGGGCGGACGAATTGACTCTCTATTATAGGAATTGTTCTCAACACCCAGTGTCTTATTAGACCGTGTACATGAACAATTACTATCTTTTGTTATCGGGGGCATTCTCGCGCTGCTTCTTGGTGCGTGGGTGCCCTCGGTTTTGCCAATGTTGTAAATTATACTATAGGGAACAGACAGCAAAGAGGGGAGAACGATTTATTCACCGTTTTAACGCCAAAATCAAACCGTATATGTCCAAAGGTGAAAAAGGGTATTAGGGTAAACCCTAAAGCATAAAACGCAAAGGCAAGCCGTTTGACGTCTTTTTTGAAATTTGTGTTTTACAAAATTAAAAATAGTCAAGTGGCCGTCCGTTTGCTATGCTTGCAAAGTATTGATCATCAATAAAAATTATATTGTAAGTGAAATAATTTTTGTGCGACGGCATAAAATAAAAAAGTCAAGATAAAACTTGACAATTTGGGCTTATGGGTTTATAATAAGACTAACAAAATTTAGGAACGCATACAGTACGATGCGGACAAAGAGAAAACGGAGGCAATGCGACTGCCTCCGCTTTCTTTTTTCATCCCCCATTTTGGTGTGGCGGTGGGAGTGCCACGGGCTTATTGCCGCTGCGGTTTAGATTACCTATCAAGCCACTTGCTGATGAAATTTGAAATAACACCCGCTGCGATAGATAAAACAAAATTTATAAAGGAACACATACAGCCCGACCCCCTTTCTGTTGCCAGTATAGGGAGCGACAACGTGGTTATTGTATCATATTCCGACAAAATATTCAAGTATAATTAGTGTTACCGTGGTAACATTTTGGTAACACTTGGCCGCGTTTTCTATAAATAAAGACGAAACAAGACAAAACAACACGCAATTAAGATAGGCTAAAACAGCGGCTTTTGTAAATGCTACGAACAAAGATGATAAAAGACAAAATGTTTGATATTGCATTCGTAATGCGCAGGTCACGGGTTCGAGTCCCGTCATTAGCTGTTTATTAAAAAGAGCTGTGAAGAGATAAACAATTATCTTCACAGCTCCTTTTGTTTTATTTAAGAAAAATAAAATTTTTGCCGAGGGGTGTGGAAGATAACACCTCTTTCTATCTTTCGGGCAAAGCTGCCTATACGGCATTTTTTATTGAAAAACATCAAAAAAGAAAAATTTGAGATTATAAAAAAACAATGGAATATCAACATTTTTTTTGATATAATTTATAGTAAGCGAATTAAATAATCGGACTTAAGCTTGCTTAAGGCGGATTATTTATGAGCCCCATCCTATAGTGAACGTCCAAATATTTTTGACGTTCACTATAGTTACGGAGGGTATGTTTTGTTTTTAGAGATACCCTTAAGGCATACCGACAAACACAAAATGACAGTTTGTGCTGAGAGGAGGAAGTTAATATGGATAAGAATACAAAAAGGTTTGTATGTACGCTTATTGCGGCTGCGGTAATGTGCAGCGCTGTGCCTGTCGGCGTTTACGGTGAAGCCGAGGGGGCTTTTATTTATGCGGGAGCGGAGGACATTGCCGTTTCGGGTCAGGGTATGAGCGATAGACCCGAGCCGCCGGGTCTGCCGCCGAATATGAGGGAACAGACGGATGAATATGCGCCGGTCGTGGTCATGCAGCCGAAAGCCGTGCATTATGTTATAGAAAGAAGCGGGTACTCCGCACCCGAATTCAGCATAAGTGCAAAGCTGCCCGATACGGTCGTGAGCGGCAGTGCGTTTTTTGAATGGTTTATAAATGATGAAAGTGTCGGGGATGCCGAGGAATACAAGCTAAGTGCAGGAAGTATACAGACAAGCACATTCACGGCAAAACAGCTTTTGAACAGGCACCGCGGCGTATATCGCGTGTACTGCGAGGTCTCGGTTTTTGCAAACGGCGAAAAGCACAGCACAAAATCGTATGAAACGGCCTTTATAGTGTGTAATGGTGTAAAGGATAACTGTTTTATCACCTTTTCCGATGTGCACCAGACTTTTTCAAATATTTCGGCAACGATAAACAACAGTATAATAAAAAACAACGGCTATATCCCCGCACTTGTGATATGCAGCGGAGATTGGGTGAACCGCGTTCATTATATGGGCGAAAACACGGAATTTTACCGTAAGACGGCCGACGAACTTATTTATCGTATGTCGTTGCAGCTTGGCGGTATAGATGCGGTATATGTGTCGGGCAACCACGATAACGGCAGGGCGGCGGCAGAAGCGACGGTATCGGCAGATCTCGGCGCACAAAACGGTTATAAAGGCGTTGGCGTTATCTATAACGGGAAATATGTCAGTGCTTCACATAATAAAGACCTTGTTGTTATCGGGCTGAATTACGAAAATGCCGCATCGGTCGATGAAAAGAGCAATGTTCTTTCGGCGGATAATGCGGCCGTTATTCCCGAACTGAGGGAAGCTTTTGAGAGGATAAGCGGGTCTTTTGATGCTCCCATAGTTGTTATTTCCGCACATTCGGGGCTTCACGTCCTGGGAATTCAGCCTGAAAGCGGCGCGAAAGAATGGTCGGGCAGTTTTGAATATAATATAGATAATTCGGACAAAATGGTCGAGTTGATAAACGAATATGCGGAAGATATGAATATTATATATTTCTTCGGGCATGACCATTCCAAAAACGAAAAGGAATTTTTGCTTTTGCCGGGAGATAAAATAATAAGCACGTCAAGTTATGCCGAACGGACTTACAGCGAAAACATACTGAAATTTGCTTACACCCATGCGGGCTATCTGACGGACAGCATAGGCGGCAGAGAGTATTTCTCCTATGTTTCATGGGACAGAGGCAGCATTACAAGAAAGATGTATACGGCCGCTAAAGGTAAGGCTGTCCCGAGCGGACTTGATTTTTCACTGGAGAGAAAGATCAAAGGCAAGAACAGCAAAGATACCGCAAAAACAGCGGGCAGAAACCCGATAGGCGGCTCGTCTTCCAAAAAAGCAGCAGCAAAAACGGCGGTCTGGAACACGGGAAACGATAAAACAAAAAGGAATGGCTGGGTAGAATATGTGCTTAAAACAATAACGGCTTTTCCCGATGTTATAGAACAGTTTGATATTAAATAAAACAATACTTAAAATGTATGCGCAAAAAAAACAGCCGCACGGATGCGGCTGTTTTTGTATTATTTATGATGCAAATGTCAGCTGGGTCAATGTTGAATTGCTGCCCGAGGCTGCGCCCGCGATAGTGTAAGAGCCTTTTGTAAGGCTTACTTTTACCGTGCCCGTGCCTGTTGTGGTACCGCCTATCGTAATGCCCTTGCCCGAAACTACGGCTGTCATCGTGCAGTTTCTGTCAACCGTAAATGTAATGGAGTTATCCGCCCTTAATTTAACGCCGTTGCTGTCAACACTTCTTACGTTGAATTTCATGTTTGCGTAAGTTGCGGTCTTGCTTGTTATGGTCGAAGAATTAAGCTTGTATGTGCCCATTGCAACAGCGCCCGAGGCAACGGTTGAAGAAGAACTGCTTGAGCTTGAACTTGAACTGCTCGAAGCCGAACTGCTTGAAGCTGAACTGCTTGAACTTGAGTTGCTGCTTGAACCGCTCTTTGTATCAAGCTGAATTTTATAAACATTGATATTGCTGCCTGCGGAGTACAGGAATACAGTACCCGTAAAATCAATATCGGCAGAGGCCGTACTTGCGGAAGAACCAAAGTTTATCGTGCCAAGCTTGTTGCCCTTGACATCGGCTATCACTATGCTTCTTGTGTCCGAGCCCGTAGATCTTGCGGTCACTTTTATTGTGGAAGCGCCGCTTGTTTCAAACGAAACGGATCTGTACTGTGCTGCGCCTGCGCCGTTGAGTGCAAGTGCGTAGTTGTATGACGTGCCGTTTACACTTACGGATTCCGCCTTGATGTCCATAGCCTTGTCGGAAGTGGAGTGGAAACGAAGTCCGTCCACGGTAAAGGCTTTTGCTATCGTGCCAAGTTTGCTGAACTGAGAATCACCGAAGTTCCAGCTCTTTGACGAAGCTGTCGAAGTGCTTGTACTTGTGTTTGTACTTGTACTTGTGTTTGTACTTGTACTTGTGTTTGTACTTGTACTTGTGTTTGTACTTGTACTTGTGTTTGTACTTGTGTTAGTGTTTGTATTTGTGCTTGTACTTGTACTTGTACTTCCCGCTGCGGGTTCGATAATAAATTTCTGTCCGTTGCCGCCCCAGAAATCCCATTGGCAGATGTTCGCACCGCTTGAAAGGCTTATCTCGTAAACATCCATACAGGATTTTTTGCCCGAAACAGCGGAGAGGATAGAATATGTGCCGTCCTCGTTGGGATATAAAGCAAATTTCTGCTCATTGCCGCCCGTATACGCCGAAAGGTAGATATCCTTGCCGTCCGAGCCGCTTGCGCCCTCGACCGTAAGGGCTTCGCCCGCATCATTTCTGAATGTGTAGTAGCCGCTGCCCGCATCGGTTATCGTCCATGCCTGTGAAGCGGACTGCTGTTTTGCGCTGCTGTTGTTTGCAGCGTTGAGGTAAAGCTTGCTGTTAAGGTTTCTTACGGTGTATTTGCCCGTATTCACCTTGGGATAAACGGGTGTAAGGTTCCAGAGCTGGCAGTCGCCGCCCCAGTAGTCGTATTCGGCAATATTGCCGCCGTTTTCCGTACTCCAGTTGTATACATCAAGGCACTTGCCCGTAGATTTTGAAATAATGCCGTAAGAGCCGCGTTTCTGTTCAAATTTGAATTTCTGCGTGTCTGCGCCCGTGTAAGCCGCAAGCTCCACATTGCCGTTTTTAACGGTCATTGCCTTGTCCTCGTCAACCATTGACAAGAAGCTGCAATAGCCGCTGCCCTCGTCATGTATGCGCCATTGCTGAGGACTGCCGCCGAGAACTTCCCATTGTTGGATGTTTGTGCCGTCTGCTGTTTCGCCGTTTGGCAGGTCAAGCGCCTTTTCGCTGAAACGGCTTGTTATTGTATAAGAAACACCGCTTATAAAATCGGTATTGCCAATTTTTACATTGCTTGTTGTGTTGGTCTTGCTCGGTGCTTTATAAACAGCCTGTGCGGAAGATGTGCGGTCGGGCATATCTTCGTCGGAGTTGTATGCCGTCTTTTTGCTGCCCCAGATACACATATTATTGCCCGTTGCGGTAAAGGTCATTTTCTGTACCTTGCTGTCGGACTCATCCGCCTGTACCAAAAATGCACCCTTGTATGTTTTGCCGTCTATGGTGAAAGTTGCATAGGGCGAGGACTTCTCAACACTCCATGTGCCCGATTTTGAACCCGAAATTTTGCCGTCCGTACCGAGTTTTATGCTGACAGGCGTTGCTACTTTAACATAGTTGTCATTGTTTTCTGCATCGCTCCAGTCGGTTCTGTAGCCCTGGTTCTGGTCGTGGATGATAAGCTCGTAATCGCCCGCTATGGCTGCTGTGGTATGACCCGTTTTGGAAAGGGTCTCGCCGCTGTATTCATAAGGTGCGGCGCTTACCCAGCCGTCCTTGTTCATTATAAGCTGATTAACGCGTACCTGGTGCAAAAGACCGAGACCGCCGAATTTTGTATGATATATAACAAATAATTTTCCGTCGTCGTCCATTAAAACGGAGTTGTGACCCTGTGCCTTACGGCTGTTGGCGTTGCAGCTCCATTTGTAGTTGCTCATAAGACGTGTGCCGTAGTCTGCACCTATATTGTCAACATTTGATGTGAATATCGGCGAACGGCCTTTTTCGTCAACATAAGGGCCGTCGGGATTGGCGCTGCGGTAAATACGCATATTGTAGCCGCCGTTGGGGTGGAAAAATCCGTAGGAAAGGAACATATAGTAATAGCCCTTGCTGCTGCCCGGAGGACACATATATTCTATATAAGGACCTTCGCCCGACGACCAATGGCCGCCCGCTACCTTTTTGCCCATGTAGGCATCGGATGAATTTGCTGTTGTGGAATATTTTACGTTATAATCGCGAAGACCCGTGTTTTCATCCAGTTCAAGCATATAAATGCCGCCGAACCATGAGCCGTATACCATCCACAGCTTGCCGCTTTCGTCATAGAAAACACCGGGGTCGATGGCGTTTGTGCCGTAATCGGCATTCCATCTGCCCGCACTTGTAAGATAACGGCTGAGGTCGGGGTTTGAACCCAAAACTTTCTCGACATCCGTGTTTTTATAGCTGTTTGCGCTGTTGGCGGGCTTGGTCTCAAAACCCGAATAAACTATCGTGCCCTTGTATTTGTACGGACCGTCGATATTGTCCGCAGTGCATAAAACTATGGACGAATGCCAGTTTTCGCCGTTTACGCTCAAATACATACAGTATTTTTTCATAACGGGGTTGTAAACGATGTCGGGCGCCCAAAGATTGCCCGAAAGGTCGTAGCCGCTGCTTGTATTTGCCCATTTTTCGGGTGTTGCAAGGTCTGAATAGATATTGCTGAAATAAGTGGTGTTTTTTGTGCCCCTTGTGGAATTTGCGGTATCGCTCCAGTTCATAAGGTCGCTTGAACGCCCTGCGCCAAGGTGCGAGCCTATGATATAATAGCTGCCGTCGCTGAGTTTGACTACCGACGGGTCGTGTACCGATACGCGCGAGTACTCCGCCGCACTTACATTTACCGCGCCCATACTTCCCGCAAGCATTGCGCACGCAAGAAAGAGCGACAAAATTCGTTTTTTCATAATTGCCTCCTCTTTAAATAATTCCCCGAAAAAACTTTCTTTCCCTAAATTACCACATTAGTATATATCAGAAAAAACAATTATGCAATAACCTTACTTATTTATTTACAAAATAAACTTGTTATTTACAAAAAGTTTACCAAGTTTACTTTCTGAACAAAATTAAGGGAACAAAAAAAAGGATGCCGCACTTAAATTGTGCTTCATCCTTTGGGTTTGGCGGTGAACGGGTGTTCCGACAAAAAACGGGTCGGTGCAGCCCTCGTAAACTGAGTTATAGTGA
>JAEEGL017105928.1_pt1 | contig 11489 bp, 6 predicted proteins | sample 9134231 | NCBI WGS metagenome assembly JAEEGL01 (sample SAMN16246548, study PRJNA631951) | gut metagenome | biome: gut microbiome; feature: rumen; material: fiber-attached | host: Bos | place: Iran: Karaj | collected 2018-10
ATAATCATTTATTACTTCAAAAACACGAATATCTGTTTGAATACAATCTATAGAATATCTAAATAAAGAAAAAAAATTATTTGGACTTTCTGGTCTATCATCTTGAAAAAAATTTTTCATATCATCATCATCCTTATTTAGATTTTTTAAATATCAAAAATTAATTTTTTTATGTTTAATTGTTTTTTTTTTTTTAATTTATTTTTTTTTTTTTTTTGAAATTAAAAAAAATATAAAAAAAAATTTATAATTTTTTTAGAAAATGTTTTTATTAATTAATTCAAAATTGTTTTAACATAAAAATAAAAAATATATTTAATGATTTTTATATTTATGATTAATAATAATATTTGTAACTTTATTATTACTATTTGGTCTTCTTTTATTATGTATTCTCCCTTGAATTGTTGTTTCTACTTTTCTATTTTTGGTATAATTATGAATTTGATTATCATTCCACTTAATTGTTGTTGGAATTTGATTTGTTAATGGTTTAACTTTTTTATTAGGAGAATATTCATTTAAATCAATATTATTCTTTTGTTTTAAATTTACTTTAATTTTATTAATTGTTTCATTTAAATTTTTATCATTATTATTTTCTCTAATTTTAAAAGTAATTTTTCCTTTTTGATTTCCATTTGTATATTGTTCATCAATTCTAATATCATAAATATGAATTCCTTCATTTAAAAAATTTTTTTCTAAATTATTTAAATCAATATTATTTAAATTCCCATTTTTAATTTCATAATTTTTAGATTTCATTTCTTTAGGCATCATATTTTTCATTGAATTTACTCTAATAATTTTCCCCATTTGTAAAGATGAAATATTTTCTAATCTTTTTTTTGTTTTTGATTCATTTTCATTTGGATATTCATATTTTATTAAATTCTCTAATTCATTTTTAGTTAAATCTTTTTGAGAATTATTTTTATTTAATTTATAATTTTCGCCATAAAATTCATTTAATTTTCTTTCTTTTGCAGTTTCTTTTAATATTTTTTCATTGGATTTTGGTCGAAAATATAAGTTTATATTTTCATTTCTCCAATCTAAATTCACTGGAATTGCTGAATCATTATAATTTATCATATTTTTTTTACCAAAATTATCTCTTTTAATTTCATAGTTTTTTGTTACGTTTATATTTATATTTTTTGGTTTTTTTATTTTATTAATTTCAATTTCTCTTTCACTTAAAGATTTATTTTTAAAGATTATATTATTTTTATTATCATTATATTTATTATCTTTTAAATTATCATAAATTTCTGTTGAATAATTTCTTTTTATTTTGTTAAATTTTCTATTTTCATTATTAAAATTATCATTATAAAAAAATTCTAATTTTTTTATTGTTGGATTTATAATTTCATTATCATTATATTTTTTTTTTTTTAATTTATAAATTTCTTTTTCATAAGCTCCAAATGATGATTTTTTATTAATAGGTAAATTTATATTGTTATTATTATTATATTCTTCTCCAAAAATTTCACAAATTTTTCTTGTATAAGGAGATACATTTGTATAAAATTTTTGTGGATCATATATAATTTTTTCTTTATCTTTTTTAACAATATATGAATTATCATCATTCCCAATAAAAATTGATGATTTATTATGTTTAGTTAAATTGATTCTTCTTATGTTTTTATTTATATTATTTTCATATTTTGGACTGTTTATATTTCCTTCTTCAAATGTATTATTTTTATTATTCCAATCTAAAAAATTATATGTTGTTTGATTTGATGTTACATTTTTTTTTTTTTTAAATTCAATTTCTGGTTTATTGATATTTTTAATATGAAAAATATCAGATTTATAATTGAACTTATAGTTCTTTTCATATTGAGTATTTTTTTTCATATTTTTTAAATAAATAATTTAAATTTTTTCAATTAAAAAAAATATTAAAAAATAAATATAAAATGATTTAATTTAATTTTAATTTAAATTTATTTTATTATTTTAAATTTATTTTTATTAATAAATAAATAATGGAAGAAAAAATTACTTATGACTTAGATATTGTTAATAAAATAAAAGATACAATGAATCCAGATAATAAAATAAGAAAAAATGCTGAAAATTATTTAATTAATTTAAAAGATAAAGATTTAACTTCTTTCATTAAGCAATTATTAATAATTTTTCAAGAAAAAAGTATATCAATAGACATTAGACAAATGACTTCATTATTTATAAAAAATATTTTAAAAGAAGATATTAATTGGTTTGATTTAGGATTCACTTTTCAAAATGTATGTAGAGGAATGTTATATAAATTTATAGAGGAAGAAGAAAATGAAAAAATTTTAAAAATGGGATGTGTAATTTTATCAAACATTGCATTTATAGAATGTAGAAGAGAGAAAACAAATATGTTAGAAAAGTTTATTAAAAATATTAATATAAAAGACAATACAAATTTAAAAAGTGTTTTAACTTATCTTCAAATTATTAAATTATTCTTTGAAAATTTCCAGGAAGAAAAATTAATTTCAATTGAAATTATACAAAAATTAACTTCAAATTTAATTTTAATATTATCAACTGAAAATATTAATAATCAAATAATAATTTTTTCATTAGAAATTTTTAATATGTGTCTTCCATTTATGAAATATAATTTCACAATGAAACCAGATTATATCTTAAATCCAATAATAAATCTTTTATCAGTTGAAAAAAGTCAAGAAATTTTAATTACAGATTTATTAACTTTAAATGAAATTGTTAATTATTATCATAGAGATATTTCATCTTTTATTGAAATAATATATGATAAACTTTATGAATTAATAAAAAAATTAAATAAATATGATGAATATAAATATATAGTTTTAAAAATTTTAGATATTTTTTGCTTATTTTCTGATAAAGAAATGGAATCCAAAACATTAATTTCAAAATTTTTGATTGATAATTATGAAAAAATTATAAAATTATTCTTAGAATTATTAGAAAGTAATAATATTATAAATATTATTGAAGATGAATGGACAATTCAAAGGGCTTGTTGTTATTTTATTTCATTTTTAGTTCAAATTTACCCAAATTCTTCTTTAATTGATATTCTTTTATCTTTTTCTTCAAAAAATTTTAATATATCAAATAAATTCTCTCAATTTAATTCTCTTTTAATTATTTCATGTTGTTTAGAAAGTCCTCATAAAGATTATTTAATTGAAATTTTAAAACATGAAATGAAAAATATTTTTGATAAAATTAATGATGATAATAAATATATTTCATATACAACTTCTTGGTTATTAGGAAAAATGAGTGAAATAATACCAAATATTTTTCAAAGGGAAAATTTTTATTCAATTATTCCTTTTTTAATAAATGTAATTAATAATGTTTCAGATAAAAATAATTATATTTATACAGATGAAACTAGAATTAACATTACAATAGTTTTAGGAAATTTAATTAAATTTTATGGTGATGAAGAAACAATAAAAAATCAAAACCCTTTTAAATCATATTATCATTCTTTTCTTGATAATTTTATTCAAGAGAGTTTAAAAGAAGTGAATTTATATAATAAATTATCATTTTATCTTCTTAGAATTATTATGAATGTAATTCAATATTCTTCTTTAGATTTTCAAGATTCTTTAGAAATTATTTTAAAAACAATTTTAGATAAATTTGATAATATTTTAAAAAAAAATTACAGTAATCAAAAAGAAAAAGAATTATATGAAGAATTAGAAGAAAATTATTGTTTAGTTATATCACAAATTTTTAATAAAATTATCAGAATTGTTGATTTTCAATTGTCACAATCTGTCTATATTCATATAATGGATTCTTTTAAAAAAAGAAATAAAGTTTATGAAACAGGTCTTTTATGTTTATTTAATGTTGTTATTTTTATTTTTAATAAAGATAATTTTAATAATGAAATAACTCATGAAATATCTACAAATACTTATAATGATTTTTTTCAATTATTTGTAGAAATTTTTAAAAGAAAAGATGAAATTGAAAATATAAAAATCATCTTATTAATTTTAACAAATTTATGTTGGACACAAAATAAATTATTAGAAAATAAATTAAATATTATTATAGAAAATATTCAAAATTATTTAACTTCAGAACCAAATGAAGATATTAAAAATATTATAAAAGATTTTATTCATGATTTAACAATAAATTTCCCTAATTATAATTTTAATCAAATACAACAATTAATTATATAATTCAAATTATCTAAATATAAAAAAATTAAATTTAAATCATTAAAAAAAATAATTTATAAAATAAAAAATAAATGAAAAATAAATTTCCAATAAAAAATTATCTTAGAATATTTCATCTATATTTTATTATAAAATTATCACTATGTTTAAATAATAAAAATTATTTAGAAAATTTTCATAAAGAAAACACTACAAGAATTCCTTATATAAAAAACTTATTAGAGATTATAAAAAATTATTCTTTATATTCAATAAGTAAAGCTCATTATAATGTAACAAATGAATGTAAAACTTTACTAATAAATAATTTTAATGATAGTTCTAATTTATATCTTTATAAATTATATAAAGATTCTTCTCATAGAATAACTGAAATAGGTTCTTATTATAATTGTAAAAATTCAATTTATTATTCACCAACAGAAAAAAATAAAAGTACAGAAAATTTACAATTAACATATATTTTATTTTATATTCCTAAATTTCAAAATCAAAGAAGTTATCTTTTTGGTGGATGTTTCCCAAAAGGATGTAAAGGAAAAGAGTATTTTTATATTTTACAATCATTTAATGAATATACTGAAATTATTAATTCAGATGATTTAGAAAGAATTGAAATTTATGAAACAGATATTAAAAATAAATTAAATATAAAATTTTTTGTTGGATTATCGGCTTTAATAATAATGTTTTTAATTATTTCATTTATTATTTTTAATGATATTCCTGTTTTACTTTTTAAATGTTGTTGTTGTTGTTGTTGTTGTTGTAAAAAAAAAAATTTTAAATATAATTTTCATTCTTTAGAAATGTTAAAAGATTCATTTAATTTATCAGAAAATATTATTGAATTAATGCCAATTGATGATAAAAATATTCATAGTAGAATTATTAATAATGATGATGGAATTGTTTTTATTAAAGGATTAAGGGGAATAATAATTTTATCATATATATTTGGTAATACAATGAAATCACTTTATTTATTTCCTGTTCAAGAAAATGAAATTATACATTTTAACACTTTTAGTTATTCATTTTTATTTTTTCTTTTAAGATTTAGTAGAAATATGTTAATTTCTATTTCTGGTTTTTTACTTTCTTATAAATTATTATGTTTTTTTGATAAAGAAATGGAAAAAATGGATATTGAAGAAGATGATTATTTAAAAAATTCTAATCCAATTGAAATAGAAAAACAATTTAATAATGAATTTAATGATAATCAAATAAATAAAAAAAAAAATGATATGTTAGAAGAAGATTCTAATGATATTATATTTCATAATGATTTAAATGAGGAACCTTTTCTTTCTAATATTATTGAAAATCAAAAGAATTCAATTCCACAATTACCAATGAATATTTTTACTACAGATCATTTTGAATCAAATATAAGTTTATATAATAAAATTCCTTTATTTGTATATTTCAAATTTTTTGGTAGACATATTTACAAATATATTCTTTTTATTTTATTTTTATTAATATTAAAATGTGCATATTATGATATAATTAGTTATTTATTTCATAAAGGACCATTATGGAATTTTTTAAAACAAAGTATTATTGATAATGAAAAATTTAGACATTTATTAGGAAATTTATTATTTTTTTATCCTTTTATTCCTTCATTAAATAATTTATATTATAATTCAAATGATCTTGTTATTTTAGAATTTTCATTTTTTATTATTTTTTCTTTTATATTATTTATTGGTTTTAAAAAAAATTATCGACTTGATAAATTTATAATCTTTTCTTTAATATTTCAAATTATTATAAAATTAGGAATTTACTTATTTATTTGGTTTATTTATATTGGAAAAAATATCTATATTGTTAACACTGGAAAATTTTATCCAAGTAAAGATTTTCTTACCAAAGATTGGAATTTTATCAGAAATAATCAATTTTATAATTTTGGAAGCTATATTATAGGAATTTTTTTTGGTTTTGTTAATTATATTATTCAAAAATCAATTAGAAATGAAAATGTACTTAAACATAAAAAATATTTAACAATCCCTTTAATTTATGTTAAATATTTAGAAAGATATCCTACTTTAACTATTTTAATTTTTTCTTTTGTTTTTATAATATCATTTTTATTGTTTGGTCTAAGTTATCTTATATTATTTAAAATTTTAATTGGAAAAATTAGTGATCCTTATGCAAATAGGTTTTATACAAATTTTTATATAAATATTTTTTATTTATTTGATGTTGATGCATTTATTATTATTATTTATTTATCATTAATTCCATATATTTTACTTGGAGAAAACTTTATTATTTCAACATTAAAAATTGAATATTGGAATATTTTAAGTAGACCTTACTTTACTTTTACTTTAGTTATGCCTGTATTAATTATAAATTTATTATATCAAATAGAAACAAAATTTACTTTCAAAATTAATACTATAATAATGTATTCTTTTAATAATTTAATATTTGGTATATCAATCTGTGCAATTATTTATCTTTGTTTTGAAATTCCTTTGAAAAAAGTTAATCATTTATTATTTATATCAAAAAAAAATGAAAGTTATAAAATTGATGATGATGATAATGAATAAAAAATTTAATTTAAAAATAGAATATAATATATTTAACAATAATAAATTGTTTTAATTAAAATATCGTATTATGATTACTGTATATGTATATATATTTATAATATTTTAATTATGAATTTTTTTTTTCTTCCTTTTCCATTAATTCTTGATTTTTTGCAGTTTGAATTATTTGATTTAATATCATATCAGTTTCTTCATCAGAGTCATCGTCTATAAAATTTTTACTTTCATTAATTTTATTATTTTCCCTTAAAAAAGAACTTTTTAATTTTTGAGAAGAGTTTAATTCATTTGATTTAATTATGCTTAGTTTTAAATTATCTAATGAATTATTATTTTCTTGATTTTCAGTATATTCAGAAATTCTTCCTTGAGTTATATTTTTATTTAAATTACAATTACTTTCTTTTAAAAAAGAAATTGAATTTTTTAATTCATCTTTTGGAAGAATTTCAGAACATTCTTTATTTTCACTTACTTCTAAAATTATACTATGAATTGGATTATATTTTTCATATCTTTGAGAATCATTATAATTTGTTAAATCATTATCTATAAAATAATTTTCTTCTATTCCATTATCATCGTCTTCATTTATTTCTCTTATAGTTGTAATTTGATTATTAATTACTTTTTTATATTCATTATTTTGTTCCTTATCATCATATCGGTTATTAATATTATTATTATTTGAATTATTTGATATTAAAAAATTTTCATTATTTTGATAATTTATATTATTATTGTCATTTATTTTTTTGTCATTTTTAAAAATGGAATTGTTATAATTAGATTTTAAATTAATTTTTGCATTATTTGTTTTATCATTGATATCTTTTATTTGAAAATTTTCTATATTTTGTTTTATTTGATTTAATTGTTTTTGAATTTGGATAAAATCTACTCTTTTATCACTTACATTTTTATTATTTAAAGTTTTATTATTATCTAATTCAAAAGCTTTAACAATTTCTTCTGCTAAAATACTTAAATTTATTGATTCGTTTATTGAGGAATCATTTATTGAATCTTTTAAATTTATATTTTCATTCTCAAATCTTGAATTATTACCTAATAAAGGATTATAAAATGGAAATTCATAATTATTTTTATCATTATTATTTATTCTTTTATTTTCAAAATTAGAAATTTGATTATTATTATTAATATAATTATTATTATTACTTGTTGTAAAGTTATAATTTTCTTGAATTTTATTATTTAAATTTCCCATATTGCTAATTTTTTGTTGTAATATTTGAATGTTTTTTCTTATAATATTATATTCTTCATCATTCTCTAAATTATTCTCATTTAGTCCATAGATTTTTTCTTTATTATTATTTTCATGATTCTTATTATTTTGTAAAAATTGTTTATTATCCTTATGTTGATAATAATTATTTTCATTTATTGAATTTAATTTTAAATTATTCATTTCATTGTAAATATTAGTTATAGGAATTTTTTGATGAAAAATATTTTTATTGTTTGTATAATTATAATTACTTGAAGAATTCATTAATTAATTAATAATTAAAAAAAGTTTTTTTTAATTAAAAATTTTAAAATAATTGAAAAAGTAATAATATTATTCTATTAATTCTAAAAAACAATATTTAATTTATTTATATATAAAATAAATCTATTATTCACATTTTAAAAAAACAATTCGAAAATTCATCAAAAAACAAATTATTATATACAAATTAAAAATAAAATAAATATTTTAATCTTTTTTGTTATTATTATTGATTTTTTCTAAATAATAATTTACTTTCACTTTTTGATAATTTTTTAAAAAAATTCCTTAAAATATTTTTTTTATTTATTTCCATTTCATCTAATTTATTAACTGAAGAAAATTTTTTTTCCCGTTTTTTAATTTTGGAACGTTCTAATCTTTTAAAATATTCATTTTTATCATAAAAAAATTTTTGAAAATATTTTGATGTATTACATAAATTATCTATATTATTTTTAACCTTAAAATTATATTTTATTTCTTTTTTACTTCTAATAGAATTAAATGAATTACTTTTATTAAGAAATTCTTTATTGATAATTTTTTTTAATGAAATTAAAGTTTTAAAACTATTATTTTTGTTTTTCGAAGATGATAAATGAGGAAAGTAAGTTTTTAATTCAGAATTGTTTCTTTTAAGGCTCATATTTTTTTTAAAATTTATTTTTCCCATAATAGATTCAAATAAATTAGATTGAGAATGTGAATTTGAATATCTATGTTTTTTTGTCAAATCTTTAAATTTTATAAGGTCGATTGAATTTTCATTAATATTTTTTTGAAAAAATATTCCATTTAAACCTATTCTTTTTGAAGGTAATTTTGTTAATAAATTTAAAAGTTCTTTATATAAATCTTGATATTTAAAAAATGCCCCAAATTCATATCTTTTAATTATATTTTTATTGGTTTTCATTTTTATTTTATAATATTATTATTATTAATTATTATATTTATTTTTAAAATAAATCATTATAAAGTTTTTAGAAGAAATTATAAGGGAGTTTTTTCTTTTTAAACATTTTTTTTATTCTTAAAAATTAAAAAAAATAATATTAATATCTTGTTTTTTATTATTTTTAATAATATTTTAAACAATATGTTTTCAAAATATGAACAAAAAACAAAAAATAAAGAAAATGAAATCCCAAATTTTTTTTATACATATGAGAATTTATCTAATAATGAAAAATCATTAAAACTTGATGAAATGTGGAATGATTTAATAAATTATAAAAATGAAATAAATGAACAAATAACGAATAACAAACCAATTAAATATAAAGAATTTAAAAATATATTATATTCAAATTTGGAGCATTTAATATTTGAATTATCTTATATAGATAATCCTACAACAAAAAAAGAAAAAATTAATGAAATTTATAAATGGTATCAAGATAAAGTAAATAATTTTTATTCATTATCGAATATTCAAGAACATACTTCAGAAATAAATTCAGTAAATTTATTAAATAAAACATTTGAAGAAGAAAAAATTAATGAATTAATTGATGAAGATATTATAACAAAAAATCCACATAGAAGTGATTTAATACAATATGTTTCAATTAAAAATTATAAATTAAAAAAAGTAAATATCCCAAAATCATTTTTAAATAATGAAAAAAATAAACTCAATCAAAATTATAAAAATTTACATCCAGACATTAAGGAAATTCCAAAACCAAGAAAAAATAATAAAATTTTAAAATATTCTTTTAATGACGGAAGTAACTTTTATACAATGAAAAAAAATAAAAAAGAAAAAAAGTTTTTAATGAAACAAGAAAATAAAAATGATGAAATAATATTACCAAATCAAGAATTAAGAACAAGTTATTCTTGTTATTTACCTAAATTTTCAATATCTCAAGCCAAAATAGAAAAAAAAATATTTGAACAAAAACAATTATCAATTGCAGAAAAAAGGAATTTAGAAGAAATAAAATGTGCCTTAAATCAATTTGGAGAACAAAAAGCGATGCATATAAGTAATATTAATAAACAATATGAATATAAGAATTTAATTAAAAAATATATAAAAAATAATGAACAATTTTTAAATGAAAATAAAATAAAAAATGATATTTATAATGAAAATCAATTAATAATTGAGCCATCTATAGAAAAAAGTAGAACTATTAAAATGAATTTAACAAATAAATTTAAAAATATTTCTAAATTTTTAAGAGGTGGTTCAGAATTGATAACAAAAAATGAAAAATTATTAAAAAAAAAACCTAAAGTTGAAATTAATAATATTAAAAATATAGATAATATAACAAATGAAATTTTTCCTTCTTTTGGAGAAAGAATTTTAAATATTAATTTAAGATTATCTAAATCAAGACCATTAAATGAAATATTAAAATATCATAAAAAAAATTCTGAAACTATTCCTAATGATTCTTTAATTCAATTTACTTCAAATGATTCAATTTTATATACTAGACATTTATATAATAAACTTTTAAATGTCAATGAAATAAGTAATATTATAGAATTTAATAAAAAAAAACAAAATTTATCTTTATTTGATTTATCTAATCAAAATGAAATTAAACATAATTTAGATAAAAATCCAATAAATAATATTAAATCATATATTAGAAGAAATTATTCAAATTCTTGTAATTTCTTACAATTGAGGCAATCAATGGAAAATTATCAAATAAATGAATTTAAGAATTTAACACATTCATTTAGTGAAAATAAGATAAATAAGAATATTATTTTTAAAGCTTTTGTAAATCCAAAAAATAAAAAATGTTATCCAAGATTCTTTTTACCTAAACCTATAAATAATTTATTGGCTAAAACTTCTGAAAAAATTAAAAAAAAATAATTTTTTATTTTTAAAATATTTTAATTTATTAATCCTTCAAAAATAAGGTTATTTATTATCATATTTCATTTATCTTTTTTCAAATTAGTTTTGGATTATAACTTGAAATAAATGTTTTCGATAAAACTATATTTAATATTTATTTAACAAAATAATTTTAATATTGACAATTTTAAAGTTTTAAATATTTAATGTAAATATTTAAAATTTGAATTATTTCACAAACAATGAATAAATCAATAAAATATTTATTTAAAATTAATATTATTAAAAAATATCAACAATTTATATATATATTGAATCTTTAG
>JAEEGL010014957.1_pt1 | contig 11488 bp, 10 predicted proteins | sample 9134231 | NCBI WGS metagenome assembly JAEEGL01 (sample SAMN16246548, study PRJNA631951) | gut metagenome | biome: gut microbiome; feature: rumen; material: fiber-attached | host: Bos | place: Iran: Karaj | collected 2018-10
GCGGATCGCCGCTCTGAACTGTTCGGAAGAGGTCAGGGAAAAGCTCGGGAAGGAGCTGGGGCGCCTGCGCAAGCAGCCATTCGGCTCGTCCGAGGCGGCGGTGCTGCGCAACTATCTCGACGTATGCCTCGAGCTGCCATGGGGCGAGAAGACCCAGGAGATCGAGGACCTGGCGCTGGCAAGAAAAATGCTGGACGAGGACCACTACGGTCTGGAAAAGGTCAAGGAAAGAGTGCTGGAGTATCTGGCGGTGCACATGCTGGCGCCCGATGTGAAGGGCGGCATGCTCTGTCTCGTCGGCCCCCCGGGAACCGGCAAGACCAGCATCGCCATGAGCGTCGCGCGGGCCACGGGGCGGAAACTGGTCCGGGTTTCCCTGGGCGGCATCCACGACGAGGCCGAGATCCGCGGACACCGGAAGACCTATATCGGGTCGATGCCCGGCAGAATCATCAACGGGGTCATCCAGGCAAAAAGCTGCAACCCGCTGATGGTGCTGGACGAGATTGACAAGCTGGGTTCGGACTATCGGGGAGACCCGTCGGCGGCCCTTCTCGAGGCGCTGGACCCCGAACAGAACAGCGCGTTTCGCGATCACTTCCTTGAAGTCCCCTTTGACCTCAGCGAGGTGTTCTTCATCACAACCGCAAACACTGTGACGACCATTCCGCGGGCTCTGCTTGACCGCATGGAAGTGATCGAACTGTCCAGCTATACGGACGAGGAAAAGCTGCAGATCGCGAAAGCCCATCTGCTGCCGAAGCAGAGAAAGAAGCACGGCCTGAAGGGGAACCAGCTGAAAATCGGGGACGATACCCTGCGTCAGATCATCAGCAGCTATACGCGCGAAAGCGGCGTGCGTCTGCTGGAACGCGAGATCGCGGCGGTCTGCCGAAAGGCGGCCGGCGGGATCGCCGAGGGCAAGTTCAAGTCGCTGACGGTAAAGCCTGAGAAGCTGGAAAAGCTGCTGGGGCCGGCCAAATACAAACCCGATGAAAAACGCAGCGGGCCCACGGTGGGCCTGGTGCGCGGCCTTGCGTATACCGAGGTCGGCGGCGAGGTGCTGGATGTCGAAACGGCGGCGGTGCTCGGCACCGGCAAGGTCGAACTGACCGGCAACCTGGGCGATGTGATGAAAGAATCGGCCAAGGCGGCCATCACCTATATCCGGAGCCGTGCGGACCTGCTGGGCATCGACCCTGAGTTTTACAAGAACAGGGATATCCACATTCATTTCCCCGAGGCGGCGGTACCGAAGGACGGCCCCTCGGCGGGCATCACGATGTGCATCGCACTGATCTCGGCCCTGAGCGGCAGACCGGTACGGGGCGACATCGCCATGACCGGCGAGATCAGCCTGCGGGGAAGGGTGCTCGCCATCGGCGGCCTGCGGGAAAAGACCATGGCCGCGCTGCGCGCGGGGGTAAAAACCGTGATCATCCCGAAGGAGAACGAAGCCGATCTGGAGGAGATCGACCCGCTGGTGCGCGAGAAACTGGAATTTGTCTGCGTGGACCATGCCGACCAGGTGCTGCCGCTGGTGTTTCCGGCGGAGACGAAAACGGCAGAAGGGGAGAAGGCCTGAGATGACGGACCTGAACCTGAACCGGGCGGAATTCGTCCGCTCGGCCGCGGCAAAAACACAGTTTATCCACAGCGGGCTGCCGAAGGTCGCGTTTGCGGGAAAATCGAACGTGGGGAAATCGTCGGTCATCAACCGCCTTCTGAACCGGAAGCAGTTTGCGCGCGTGGGCGCAACCCCCGGAAAGACCGTACATGTCAACTATTTCCTCATCGACGGCAGGCTGTACCTGATCGATCTGCCCGGCTACGGATTCGCCAGGGTGCCGCAGAGCGAGAAGGAGCGCTGGGCCAGATTGATGGAGAGCTTTTTTGCGGATACGGAGGCCTGCGACCTCGGCGTGCTGATCGTGGACGCACGCCACCGGCCGACCGAGGCCGACCGCCAGATGGCGGACTGGTACCGCGGCAGCGGGATGGACTTTCTCGTGGCGGCAAACAAAATGGACAAGCTGAAAAAAAGCGAACGCGAGGGGCAGCTTCAACTCGTGCGCGAGACCCTGGCGCTCGGCGAAGGGACAGACGTGATTCCCTTTTCCGCCGAGAGCGGGGAAGGGCGCGAGGCGCTCCTGCGCGGCATCCTGAACAGACTGTGATGCGCCTGGACAGACTGGTAAGCGAGGGCAGCGCACTGACGCGCAGTCAGGCCGCCAAAGCGATCCGCGGCGGGACGGTCACGGTCAACGGCGTCCCGGTGTGCAGGCCCGAACAGAGAGTTGATGAAAACACAGACAGGATCTGCCTCGGGGGCAAACCTGTCTGTTATCAGCGTTTTCACTATTATCTGATGGATAAGCCCCTGGGGCTGATCACCGCATCAAGGGACCGGGAGGCCGGAACGGTATTGGACCTGCTGCCGGCAGAGGTCAAAAAGCAGGGGGTGTTCCCGGTCGGGAGACTGGACAAGGATACAAGCGGCCTGCTGCTGCTGACCGACGACGGGGATTTTGCACACCGGGTCATCTCGCCCGGCAGCCATGTGAACAAGATCTATCTGGCCGAGGTGGAAGGGACGCTGCTTCCGGAGACCGTACTGCGTTTTCGGGAGGGTATCGTGCTGAAGGACGGGACGGAATGCCTGCCGGCGAAGCTGGAGATCCTGCGTGAGAGAACATGCCTGGTGACGGTGCAGGAGGGAAAGTATCATCAGGTGAGGAGGATGCTGGCCGCGGCGGGAAACCCGGTCGTGACGCTGCGGCGCCTGCAGATCGGCGCACTCCGGCTCGCGGACAACTCGGAGCCCGGCACCTGGCGCCAACTGAGCGAGGAGGAAAAGGCGAAAGTCTTCCTGTGAATATTGTGCAGGATGAATATTGGAAAAATCGTCAAATTCGCCCGGAACGGCGATGCGGTTTTTTGACAAGTATTTCAATTCATCGGAAAAGTTTCACAAAAAACCCGTGCTTTTTCTATTGAAAATTACTCAAATCTGAGGTATGATAAGAAAAGCCTGCTTCTTGATTTGCATTTTCTCTTATCATTTTTGACAAAAGCCGGGAACGGCGGAATGGAGAGTGCCCCATGCCGAGCAGAATTTTTCAGAATGTCATTACACAGATGAAGGACTCGATCGACAGGACCGTAGGGGTGGTTGACGATCAGGGTTATGTGATTGCCTGCAGTGAGCTTGCCTCCATCGGATCCCGGCTGGAGGACTTCCGGCTGCATCAGCTCGATGCTGGGGTCCACGATCTTGTCACGGCCGGAAGGACATATGTCATGCTCTCCTCGGACCGCGGCCAGCTTGTTTATGCCGCTTTCGTCGAGGGGACGGACAGCGTGGCCAAGACGATCTGCGCCATTTCTGCGGTGGCCTTTGACGAAGCGCTGGTCAATTACGAGGAAAAGCATAACCGTGCGGCCTTTGTCAAAAACATCATTTCGGACAACATCCTTCCCGGGGACGTGTATGTCCGGGCGAAGGAGCTGCACTTCATCACGGATGAGCCGCGCACTGTTTTCCTGATCAGGCAGACCGAGAATCCCGACGTGGCAGCGGGCGAGCTGATCAGCAGACAGTTCCCGGACCGTCAGCATGATTTCGTGCTGAACATCAATGAAAACGACATCGTTGTTGTGAAATCTCTCCAGCCCGATACGGAAAAGGAAGAGATTCATGCCATCGCCGAAAAAATCGAAAAGACGCTGTATGAGCAGCTGGGCATTCGCTGCGTCATCGGCATCAGCACCGAGGCAAGGCACCTGCGGGAGCTGGCCGACCGGTACAAGGAGGCACAGGTCGCCATCGACGTCGGCCGTGTCTTCGAAAACGATAAAACGATCATCCACTACGAAAGCCTGGGCCTGGGCAGAATCATCTATCAGCTGCCGACGACCCTGTGCGAGATGTTCCTGAACGAGGTGTTCAAGAAAAACCCGATTGAAACCCTCGATGACGATACGCTCGAGACGATCAACCGCTTCTTCGAAAACAATCTTAACGTTTCCGAAACATCGCGGAAACTTTATGTTCACAGAAATACATTAGTCTACCGTCTGGAAAAAATCAAGAAAATCACCGGTCTGGATCTGCGTGAATTTGACCACGCCATCGTGTTCAAGGTTGCCATGATGGTCAAGCAGTATCTGGATTCTCTCAACACGGCGAGGTACTGAGAAATCGGAGAGTCGAGGTAGTTTATGGTTCAGATGAAAGACGTCACGAAGATCTACGACAGCAGCGGCACGGTCGCGCTGGACGGGATCAACCTGACGATTAACGAAGGGGAATTTGTCTTCCTGGTCGGTCCGTCCGGATCGGGGAAGTCTACCCTGATGAAGCTGATCACCGGCGAGATCCGCGCGACCGCCGGTGAGATTGTTGTCAATGATTTTGACATGATGAAGATCAAAATGCGGAAGATGTCCAAGGTCCGCAGAACGCTGGGCGTGATTTTCCAGGATTTCCGCCTGATCGAGAACATGACGATCTATGACAACGTGGCCTTTGCCATGCGCGTCGTCGGCGCAAAGAGCAAGAATATTGCCAAACGCGTGCCCTACGTGCTGGAGCTGGTTGGGCTGGAGGGGCGCGAGTCGCGATTCCCGAATGAGCTTTCCGGCGGTGAGCAGCAGCGTGTGGCCATCGCGAGGGCCCTGGTCAACAACCCGCGCATGATCGTCGCGGATGAGCCGACCGGCAACCTGGACCCGGTACGCAGCCTGGAACTGATGCTGCTGTTTGAAAAGATCAACGAGATGGGTACGACGATTCTCGTTGTGACGCACGAAAAGGAACTGGTAAACGCGTTTTCCAAGCGCGTGATTACCATTGACGAGGGCCATGTCGTGAGTGACGACGGGGAAGAGTATTACAGTTATGAGCTTGAGTAAGGGACTATATCTGATTCGCGAAGGCTTCCGCAGCATCAAAACGCACGGCTTCATGTCCTTCGCCTCGGTGGCGATCATCACCGCCTGCCTGATTATCATCGGCAGCATCACGCTTCTGTCGCTGAATATCGACAAGCTGATCGCAGACCTGGAACAGCAGAACGAAATCGTCGCGTTCGTGGACGAGAGCATCGCCGATGAAGAGACGGCAAAGGCGCTGGAGAGCAGCATTCTGGCTGTCGGGAATATTGAGAGCGCCGAGTTCGTCTCACGCGAGAACGCCATGAAGAACTTCATGAGCAAGTATGACGACCGCCTGATGGAGGGGATCGACGCATCGGTGTTCCGGCACCGTTTTGTCCTGCACCTGACGGATATCTCACAGATGGCGGAGACCAAAAAGGCGCTGGAAGCGGTGCCCGGGATCCTGAAGGTCAATGCCCAGATCGAATACGCCGACCGCTTTGTGCGTGTGCGCAACATCGTGAGCGTGATTTCGCTGATCCTGACGGCGGTGCTGACCTTTGTGTCGTTCTTTATCATGTCGAACACCATCAAGCTCACCACCTACGGACGGCGTGAGGAGATCGCGATCATGAAGATGGTCGGCGCGACCAACGCCTTTATCCGCACCCCCTTTGTCATCGAGGGCCTTATCCTCGGCCTGCTGGGCGGTCTGTTCGGTTTCCTGATCCAGTGGCTGCTCTACACGCTGCTCAACAGCAGCCTGATGGACACGCTGACGGGGAGCTTTGTCACGCTTGTGCCGTTCAAGACGGTGATGTGGCCGCTGCTGGCGGCTTTCCTGGGGATCGGCGTGCTGATCGGTGTCTTCGGCGGCCTCAACGCAATCCGCAACTATCTGAAGGTGTAAGTGCATGAAGAGAAAGAAAATCATTTCCGTCATCGCGGTGATCATGGCGATACTGATGGCCCTCTCGCTGGTTGCCAGCGTCATCCCCAGCGTTTTTGCCGTGTCGCAGTATGACATAGACCAGCTGAAAAAGAAAAAGGAAGAGCTGTCCGCAAAGGTCCAGGAGGCCGAAGAGCGCGTCAACGTCCTGAAGGATGAGCAGGCAAACGTGCTGGACCAGAAAACGGCTCTGGAGGAGAAGAACGAAGCGGCAAAGGAATCTCTGCAGATCGTCGGAGAGGAGATCGCCGCCTACGACGAGATCATTGCCGAAAAGACGGTGGAGCTGAATGCAGCCCTGGACCGCGAACAGGTCCAGCTCGACAAGTACCGCACCCGCGTGCGGGCCATGGAGGAGAGCGGCGGCTACAACATCCTCACCGTGGTGATGAGCTCCAGCGACTTCAATGAATTTCTGACCGCGCTGGATGACATGGAAAAAATCATGAACGCCGACCGCGATCTGGAGGACCAGTATATCGCCGCCCGCGAAGAAGCCGAGGCGGTCAAGGCCGACTATGAGGCGGTCAAGGCCGACTGCGAAGCCAAGCAGGAGGTCCTGCGTGAGGAGCAGGCGGGCATTGAGGAAAACATCCGCCAGACTGAACAGGAGCTCGCCGCGCTGGAAGACAAGCTGGAAGAGGCGATACAGGCCTACGAGGAATTCCAGGCGGCTGAAGAGCAGGCAGCCAACCAGATTGCCGCCATGATCGCGGCCTATGAAGAGGAAAAGGCAGCGGCCAGAGCCGCAGCCCAGATCGCCGCCGCGCAGGCTGCGCAGGCCGCGGCCCAGCAGGGCGGCGGAGAAGGCGATGAAGGCGGTTCAGCCTCCGGTAATCTGGGCCTGAACCCCGGTGCTGCGACAGGCACCGGCAGCCTGGCCTGGCCGGCGCCCTTCAGCACGCGTGTGACCAGCCGCTACGGGACCCGTTCGGACCCCTTCACCGGCGAGAGCCGCTCGCACAGCGGCATTGACATCGACGGCTACGGCTGCGAGGGGTCGGCGGTCACCGCTGCGGACGGCGGCACGGTCATCACGGCGACCTACAATGACGGCTACGGCAACTATATCATCATTGACCACGGCAACGGCATGCAGACCCTGTATGCGCACTTGTCGGGCATGGCTGTGGGCGAGGGCTCCAGCGTCTCCCAGGGGCAGACCATCGGCTATGTCGGGGCCACAGGCCGCGCAACCGGAACGCACCTGCATTTCGAGGTCTTTGTCAACGGCAGCCGGACCGACCCGGCGGGCTATTTCGGCGGCCTTAGCTATTACAACTGCTGAACAGCAAAGCCTTCCCGCAAGGCGGAAGGCTTTCATCTTTGCCACGAGGTGTATGATCCATGCCAAGATTCCTGCAGCGGCTGCTGCGCAACATCGGCAGGTTCTTTTCCGGTCTGCTCGGGCTGGGGATCCCGCTGTGGTTTGTCCTGCTTCTTCTTGTCGGCACATTTGTCGGAACCCGCGTCGTCACAACAAACCGGGTCATCCGGGCTGTCGGCGGCAAGGAAGACTATGAGGAAGCGCAGCGCTATATCGAAATCAAGGACATCATAGACGAAAAGTACATCGATCAGGTCGACCGCAAGAGCATGGGCTACTCCGCGGCAACGGCCATGGTCTCGGGCCTGGGGGATCCCTGGAGCCGCTTTCTCACCGACGATGAGTACCGCACCTATCAGCTGTCCTCGTCCAACGAGTATTCCGACATCGGCATGAGCCTCGTGAAGGATTCCAGCGGAGGCTTTCAGGTCGTCACGGTCATGCCGGATTCCCCGGCGGCCAAATCGGGCGTGGTGGTCGGCATGATCATCATGGCCGTGGACGGCGAGGATGTGACCGGCATGAGCACGGACCAGGTGAGAACGCTGATCCGCTCGAAGCTGAGCAGCAAGTTTGCCCTCACCATCCCGGGCATGTCGGAGCCGCTGGAGGTCGACTGTACGACGACCAACACCGAGGCGATCACCTTCCGTCTGGAGAAGACGGGCGCGGGCTATGTGCAGATCCACAACTTTGAGGCCGGCAGCGGCCAGGCCGCGGTGGACGCGGTGGAATACCTGCTGTCGCAGGGCGCAACGGCACTGGTCATCGACGTGCGTGAAAACGCAGGCGGACTGACCACCGAGGCGGCGATCTTCCTGGACTATCTGCTGCCGGCGGGCCGCCTGTTCTCGGACATCAGCAAGGACGGGACGGAACGCGTCACCGAGTCGGACAGCATGAGCCTCGAGCTTCCGATGGTGGTCCTCATCAACGGGGGCAGCTTCCGTGAAGCGGAGCTCTTTGCCCAGGTGCTGAAGGACTATCACTGGGCGACCCTGATCGGAGAGCCCACCACCGGCAACACCCGTACCCAGGAGACCATCGTCCTGACGGACGGCAGCGCCCTGCGCCTGTCGACGCACAGCCTGCTGTCGCCGGCCGGCATCGACATCGCCGCGGCGGGCGGCGTCATTCCCGACATGATCGTCTTCAACCGGGATGCCTCGGCCACCGGCACCACCGAGGGCACTGTCGGCGGTGAAGAAGGCACTGCGAGTACCTCGGACGATACCCAGCTGATGGAAGGCCTGCGTTACTTAAGCTGAGAGCATCCGCTCCCAATGCGGTTTTACCGTTTCGCGGCAAGAGGAGCTTTCTGCCCCTGCTGCAGATCCTGCGGCCGCGATTAGAATTTGGGAGAAAGGCTTCTCCTCTCACAGCAAGCGCGGCGGGAACTCTTTCGTGCGAGCTGCAGACTCCGCTTCCGCGCAATTGCAGAAGGCTGAAGTCGGGCAATTGACAAATAGGATTACAGACACTGTTGTATATTGAAGGAGAGAAAAGACATGGCCAATTCGAATTCCAACCGTTACAAGATGAGTCTCGAGCGTCTGGAGGAGCTCAAGAAGGAACTGGTCTATATGGAGACCGTCCGTGAAAAGGAAGTCTCCGAACAGATCAAGGAGGCGCGCAGCTTCGGCGACCTTTCTGAAAACAGCGAGTATGACGAAGCCAAAACAGAGCAGGGCAAGCTCTATTCCCGTATCGCGGAATACAAGGACCTGATCGAGCACGCCGAGATCGTGGACAACGTCGACCACAACCTCCCCAGAGACGCGGTGACGCTTGGCAGCATCGTTGTCGTGAAGGATCTGGAAGAGAACGTCGAAGACCGGTATGAGATCGTCGGCTCCCAGGAGGCAAACCCGCGCGAAGGACGCATCTCGGACGATTCGCCCGTCGGCAAGGGCCTGATCGGCCACCGCGCCGGGGAAAGCCTGAGCATTCCGGTTCCCTCGGGCGAGATCCGTCTGCAGATTGTTTCGGTTGAGAATACCTGAGGTGACAGCCATGCAGGATGAACATCAGGCGCCGGAGCAGTCCCTGAGCGAGCTGCTGCAGATCCGCCGGGACAAGCTGACGGCCCTGCAGGAAGCGGGCAGAGATCCCTTCCGCGAGACGCGCTTTGACCGCACGGCCTCTTCGGCTGAGATTCTCGGCAGCTTCGACAGCTTTGAAAACAAGACCGTCTCGGTGGCCGGACGCATCATGTCCAAACGGGGCATGGGCAAGGCGATCTTCTGCCATATTCAGGACAGGGAAGGGCAGATCCAGCTTTATATCCGCAAGGATGCGGTCAGCGAGCAGGAGTTTGCCGATTTCCGCAAATACGATGTCGGCGACATCATCGGTGTGACCGGCTATGTCTTCCGCACGCAGACGGGCGAGATCACCGTGCATGTCGAGCATGTGACGCTGCTGACAAAGTCCCTGCGCCCCCTGCCCGAGAAGTATCACGGGATGACCAACACCGACCTGCGCTACCGTCAGCGCTATGTCGACCTGATCATGAACCCCGAGGTACGGACCACCTTCATCACACGCTCGCACATCATCTCCGCCATCCGGCGCTATCTGGACGCACAGGGCTTCCTCGAGGTCGAGACGCCCATGCTGGTCCTGAATGCCGGCGGCGCGGCGGCGCGGCCCTTTGAGACCCATTTCAACGCGCTGGATCAGGATCTGAAGCTGCGCATCTCGCTGGAGCTTTATCTCAAGCGCCTGATCGTCGGCGGGCTGGAAAAGGTCTACGAGATCGGGCGGGTCTTCCGCAACGAGGGGATGGATACCAAGCACAATCCCGAATTCACCCTGATGGAGCTTTATCAGGCCTATACCGATTTCCACGGGATGATGGACCTGACCGAGAATCTCTACCGCCATGTGGCGCAGGAGGTCCTGGGGACCACCGTCATCACCTACAACGGCACCGAGATCGACCTTGGCAAGCCTTTCCGGCGCATCACGATGACCGAGGCCGTAAAGCAGTACAGCGGCGTGGATTTTGCCGCCATCGAAAGCCTCGAGGAAGCCCGGGCGGCGGCAAAGGCACACGGCATCGAATATGCCGAAAGGCATCAGAAGGGCGACATTCTGAACCTGTTCTTTGACGCCTATGTGGAAGAGCACCTGATTCAGCCGACCTTCCTGACCGAGCACCCGGTCGAGATCTCGCCCCTGACCAAGCGCAAGCCGGACGACCCTGCGCACGTGGAACGCTTTGAGCTGTTCATCAACGGCTGGGAGATGGCCAATGCCTATTCCGAGCTGAACGACCCCATCGACCAGCGCGCGCGCTTCCAGGCGCAGGAGGAGATGCTGGCCAAGGGCGACGAAGAGGCGAACACCACCGACGAGGACTTCCTGAACGCGCTGGAGATCGGTATGCCCCCCACGGGCGGCATCGGCTACGGCATCGACCGTCTCTGCATGCTGCTGACCGACTCGGCCGCCATCCGCGATGTCCTGCTGTTCCCGACAATGAAGCCCCTTGATTAAGCATTTGATGCAGAAAGTTATAAAAATCGATCACTTTCGGGAAAATCCGGAACAATTTGCTTGAAATTGAAAAGTAAAAACTGCTGAAAAGTAGTGTTTTAAACAGAATTAAACAGATTTTAAACAAATCGCAAGTTGACATCTTTAAAGAGTAGGTATCTGTAAGCTATACTGCCGTTTGGAACAATGCACCAAACGGCAGTATTTTTGCTTGAAGTCTGAGAAAGAAAACTGATCTTATAATAGTTGACAAAAATAAAAAACAAGCATATAATAAGAGAAAACAGAGAGCTTTATTTAGGATTTGGAGGGGTGAGTTATATGAATTGGCGGGAATATGGAGCAGAGAAAAAGAATGAAATGGAACTGCCTCTTTTAGAAAAGGTTAAAGCTACTTGGACTGGTTTGAGCGTTGTATTCTGGTATGCAGCATTGATTCTGATTTTCGGGAGACCCGTTCTCTATTTGGTTATTCAGGCGTTTCGATTCGCTGCGTTCTCGTGGCTCTCGATCCAGGACTGGTGTTGCGGCGGAAACAGTTTAGAGTATTTGAATCCGTTTTATCAGTTGGCACAGTTCTCATACAGCAATTTTCATTCTGATTTCTGATTACTAGAAACTAGAGAGTGCTATGCCTTAAGGGAATCGTACCATACATACATCCTGTTTAGGTTTCAAGAAATGCCTTGAGTTTCTTCCAGTGAATATCGTGATATGGTTATTACAATCCTGCCTTTATGGTCGCATTGCACGGCTATAGAGGCAGGATCGCTATGAAATAATATTGTTGAAATGATTTTTTTGAAGTGAACTTTCAATCATTCAAGAGGGAA
>JAEEGL010075204.1_pt1 | contig 11488 bp, 8 predicted proteins | sample 9134231 | NCBI WGS metagenome assembly JAEEGL01 (sample SAMN16246548, study PRJNA631951) | gut metagenome | biome: gut microbiome; feature: rumen; material: fiber-attached | host: Bos | place: Iran: Karaj | collected 2018-10
AATGAAAAGACTGCAGTGGCAATCGACTCCATGGGCCCTTTAGCTATCGCCGGTGTAGAACCATACCAAGAACAACCAGGCGAAGAATACATGAACGAAAAGCAGAAAGAACATTTCAGAAAGATTCTTACTGCATGGAGAAACCAGCTTCGTTCAGAAGTTGATCGTACTGTTGACCACATGAAGAGTGAGGCTGCAAATTTCCCTGATCCTCTGGACAGAGCAACTCAGGAAGAAGAATTTGCCTTAGAGTTACGTGCACGTGACAGAGAAAGAAAGCTTATCAAAAAGATTGATAAGACTTTAACAAAACTGGATAACGATGATTACGGCTATTGTGATCATTGCGGTGCAGAGATTGGAATCAAGAGACTAGAAGCTCGTCCAACTGCTGATTTATGTGTTGACTGCAAAGCTTTAGCTGAAATCAAAGAGAAGCAGTTAGAAGGTTAATAATTATCCTCAAGACAAGTTTACACATCTTAAGGTGGCCTAGTGCCACCTATTTTCGTTTATGTCTGAATATATAGGTAGATTTGCACCATCCCCTAGCGGCAGACTCCATTTTGGTTCGCTTGTAGCCGCCCTTGGTTCTTATGCCGTTGCAAAAATCAAAAACGGAAAAATTCTCCTGCGAATAGAGGATCTGGATTTTTTCAGATGCAAAAAGGAGTTCACATCAATCATTCTAAAAGAGCTTGACGAATTCGGCTTTGTATTTGATGGAGAACCTTATATTCAGTCAGAACATACCGATGTCTACTATAGAGTTGCCAGAAAGCTTGTTGAAGAGGGCAAGGCTTTTTATTGCAACTGCACAAGAAGTCACTTAAAAACAGGTATCTGTCAGTGTCGTGAAAAAGGGTTAAAAGAGACCTCTCAGGATAATCTTGCCCTACGCTTCATTATTCCATCTGAGCATCAGAATTCATTTGATGATGAAGTTTATGGAGTAATAAACTCGCCTGTAACAGTAGATGCGCTGACTCTTATCAGACGTGATAAGGTGATTTCCTACAATCTAGCCTGCGTTGTTGATGATATTCAGCAGGGAGTAACTCAGGTTGTAAGAGGCTCCGATCTTATTGATATCACAACCACTCAAATGTGTCTTTACAGAGCTTTAGATACAGAATGTATTTCCTATCTGCATCTGCCGCTGGCCATGGCAGATGAAACATATAAGCTATCAAAACAGAACCGCTCTCCCGCAGTGCTCGATCAGGGAACTCCATCTGTGATGCTGATTAAAGCTCTGGATTTCCTCAATCAGGATATCTCAGGATTAAAGCCTCAGATGAGTCCAAAGGCTATTCTGAATCAGGCTCTGGATAATTTTGAAATTAAGAGAATACCAGTGGGAAAGAAAGTTATCAAAGCCTAGGACTTATTATTTTTATGTCAGGATTTTTTCAAAGAAATATCCAGACAGTATGTTTTAGCTCGGATGACTGGTTATTATATATAACCATATGAAATTAAAGCATTTTATATCAGATTAAAAGCCGGAATAATAATTTCGCACACATTTGTCACGACCATATAAATCTAATCTACATCACAAATTAATATTTACACTTTAAAAATGATATAATGCGCGTGTTTGTTTGATTTAGGAGAAGAAAAATTATAACACCTTTAGATTCGCTTGATATAGCAAGCCTTAAAAGCAGTAAAGCACTTGTAAAAAAACACGGCTCATCAAAACTAGTAGTGAGCACAGATGATCTTTGCATAAATCTCAATGAGATATCCAGTTATGCGATGCGTGTTGTTGCTACCCTGCAGAAACATCATTATGAGGCTTATCTTGTAGGTGGATGCATCAGAGATCTTCTTTTAGGAAAGAAGCCAAAGGATTTTGATGTATCAACAAACGCAACTCCAGAACAAATCAGACAGATCTTTGTTTCAAATTCAAGAATCATCGGCAGAAGATTCAAAATCGTTCATGTCCTGCAGGGCAAGGAAATCATTGAGGTTACAACCTTCAGAAGTAATCAGTCTGCACCTGCAAAACAGCGTTCAGGAAGAACCCGTGTTAAGGCAGAGTCAGGAATGCTGATTCGAGATAATGTTTATGGAAAGAACATTATTGAAGATTCACAGAGACGTGATTTCACTATCAATGCTCTGTATCTTGATCCTGTAAAGAAAGTCATATACGACTTCAACGGCGGTCTTTACGACATGCAGCAGGGAGTCATCGATATCATCGGTGATCCTGAGACCCGTTACAGCGAAGATCCTGTACGTATGATTCGTGCACTAAGATTCTGTGCAAAGCTTGGATTTAAGATTTCAAGAAGAACTCTTTCTCCTATCAAAAAAATGTCTTCAAATCTGAGCGCAGTTTCCAATGCCCGTATGTTCGAAGAAGTCAACAAGCTGTTTTTGACCGGCCATGGACTTCAGACATTCAGAACATTACGCAAATACAATATCTTTGAGCTGCTGTTCCCTTCAGCAGCAGAGCTTTTAGATAATCAGAATTACATCAACTTTGTTGAATATGCACTGAGCAGTTCAGACAAGAGATATATGGAAGACAAGAGGAACATGCCTCACTTCCTGTATGCTGTAATTTTATGGGCTGTTTTCCAGAAGAGAATGTTCATCTGCAATCAGACCTATAACAGTGCTGTAGTTCTTGTTCCTCAGAACAAGCTAATCAGCGGTCTTTTAAATGATATTATCGACGAGCAGAATAAAATTACAGATATGCCAATGGCTGTTGCTGACAGTATCCGATCACTGTGGAGAATGCAGCTGAGCCTTGACGATATTGAGAACAACAATATCGATGAGATTGCAGCCCGCAATATATTCAGAGCTTCGTATGACTTCCTTGAGCTAAGAGGTAAGTTTGAGCCATATTTAAAGACAGCAATTGATTTCTGGAATCCTTACTACATCAAGAGCAAGGAGCTTGCTGACAAGAGAAAAGCAAGACGAGAAGAGAATATTGGAAGAAAGGCTCGTAAAAAAGAGAAGCTTGCAGCTAAGAAAAAAGCCTATGAGGAAAAGCTGGCTGCTAAAAAGAGCCGTAAAAAAGCCAATGCAGAGTCTTTCGAAGATGAGGCAAATCTTTCTGCAAAGAGAAAAAAACAGCTTGAAAAGGCTAGAGCATGGCGAGCTGCTATGCACCTGGATGTAAAATGACCTTAGCTGTTTTATCCTTAGGTTCAAATTTAGGTGATAGTCAAAAGATTTTAAAAGACGCTGTTTCTGACATCAAAAGCATAAAAGGAATCAGCGACTTTAAGTTATCCCCTTTTTATAAGACAAAACCCGTCGGCTATGTAGAGCAGGATGATTTTGTTAATCTTGCCTGTTCTTTTGAAACAACTTTAGAGCCATTAGATCTTCTCCATAACATGCAGGCTTTAGAGCAGAAATATAAAAGGGTCAGATTATTTAAAAACGGACCAAGAACACTGGATATTGATCTGGTTGTCTACGGGGATCTGGTTCTGAATACTCAGGAACTTACTGTTCCTCATCCAAGAATGCATGAAAGAGCATTCGTTCTTGCTCCTCTTAAGGATATTGAACCGAATTTAACTGTAAGTACCTTTAACTCAACTGTTCAGGAACTTTACGAACAGCTTGATGATAAAGAAAAAAATGATGTGGAAATAATAAATGGCTAAAGATACCGTTTCTATAAAGCTTATTGTTGGACTTGGCAACCCAGGTTCTCAGTATGAACATACCCGTCATAACATCGGTGTGGATTTCTTATATCTTCTAGGCAGAAAGTACAACATTGACTTAAGACCAGAAGGTAAATTCCAGGGAATTTTAGGACGAGGAACTATTCACGGTAATGAGGTCAGACTGCTCTTCCCTACTACCTACATGAACGAGTCAGGAAGAAGTGTGGCTGCACTGTGCAATTTCTACAAAATACAGCCAGAAGAGATTTTAGTCTGCCACGATGATCTTGATTTGAATCCTGGTTTCATGAAGCTTAAATTTGCAGGCGGTCTTGCAGGGCATAACGGACTTCGCAGTATTACAGCCAATATGTCAAACTCTCAGAACTATTACAGACTGAGACTTGGTATCGGTAAACCACCTTCAAAAGAAGTTATTAACTGGGTTCTGGGCAGACCAGATACAAACGATCAGATTCTTATTGATAATGCATATGAAACAGCTTTGGATGCAATTGATAAATTATTCACTGACGGCATTTCAAAAGCTACAGCATTAGTTAACGGATATAAACCTAATTAGGAGAGTAAAATGGGTTTTAAATGCGGTATTGTTGGACTACCAAATGTTGGTAAGTCAACCTTGTTCAACGCTCTTACAAAAGCAGGTATTGCAGCAGAAAACTTTCCATTCTGCACCATTGAGCCAAACACAGGTATCGTTCCAGTACCTGATCCTCGTCTGGATGCTATTTCTGAAATTGTAAAACCACAGAAGATTGTTCCTACCTCAATGGAATTCGTTGATATTGCAGGTCTTGTAAAGGGTGCATCAAAGGGTGAAGGTCTTGGCAACCAGTTCCTAATGAATATTCGCGAAACAGATGCAATTGCTCACGTTGTTCGCTGCTTTGATGATGAAAATGTTATCCACGTTGCAGGTCAGGTAGATCCTGTTGCTGATATCGATGTTATCAACACAGAGCTTGCATTAAGTGATCTTGATATCTGCGACAAAGCTCTTCAGCGTTTAGAGAAGAGAGCTAGAACCGGTGGCGATAAGGAAGCTTTAGCTCAGGTAATCGCTCTTGAGAAGTGCAAACCAGCACTTGAGCAGGGAAAAATGCTGCGCAGTGTTGATTTCACTGAGGCTGACAGACTTGCACTTCGCAACTTCAGCTTCCTGACCATCAAGCCAGTAATGTACATTGCCAACGTATCAGAAGATGGTTTTACCAACAATCCATACCTTGATGCTGTTGAGAAGCTAGCCAAGGAAGAGAAGTCAATCGTAGTTCCAGTATCTGCTGCTATTGAGGCAGATCTTGCTTCTATGGAAGAAGAGGACAGAAAGGAATTCATGGATAGCCTAGGTCTTGAAGAGCCAGGTCTAAACCGTGTTATCCGCGCAGGCTACAAGTTATTAGGTCTGCAGACCTTCTTCACCGCAGGTCCAAAGGAAGTTAGAGCATGGACAGTTAAGGTTGGAGCAACTGCACCGCAGGCTGCAGGTAAGATTCACTCTGACTTTGAAAGAGGCTTCATTAGAGCTCAGACCATCAGCTACGATGATTTCATCAAGTACAAGGGTGAAAGCGGAGCTAAGGAAGCAGGAAAACTACGTTCAGAAGGAAAGGATTACATCGTTCAGGACGGTGATCTGTTCGAGTTCCTATTCAACGTTTAATCCCTACACAAAAATGCAGCATCTTCTTTTTAGAGGATGCTGCTAGAATGGCTTCAATATATAAATTTAAATTCTTATCACTGCAGTAAAGCTAAAGCCATCTTTGGTTTAGCATTAGCCTGAGACTGCATGGCTACAGTAGCCTTTTCCAGAATACTCTGAGTTACCATATTAGATACTTCCTCAGCATAATCCGTATCACGAATTCTTGACTGAGCATCTGCAATGTTCACTGCAATATTACTCTGGTTGCTGATTGTAGATTCAAGTCTGTTCTGAACTGCGCCCATTTCTGCCCTACTTGAATCAACATATGACATCATTGAATCAAGAGCACTAATAGCACTTTCAGCATCAGCCTGTGATGAAATGCTTAAGGTCTGACGGGTATTACCAGCTGCATCAGTTGTTGACTGAACATTTGCATTAAATGAATCACCGTAGGTATTTCCTGCAGTATCACCATTCTGAGCAACACGGATCATATCCTGCATTCTGAATCCATCATCAAGAACCGTTGTTAGGGTATCACCTGAATTTGGACCTACATGCAAGGTCACATCGCCATCACCACTTGAGGCACCGTTCAGTACAGTCTGACCATTATAGGTTGTGTTTTCAGCTGTAAAATCAATAGAGGCAGCTAACTCATCAAATTCAGTCTGAAGAGCCTGTCTGTCAGAATCAGACAGAGTTCCGTTTGAAGCCTGAACTGCAAGAGTTCTCATTCTCTCTAATGATGAGGTTGTTTCCTGAAGTGCACCTTCACTTACCTGGAATAGCGCAATACCGTCATTAGCATTTCTATTAGCCTGATATAAACCACTTAACTGACTGGAAAGTCTGTCAGAAATCAATAACCCAGCAGCATCATCTTTTGCGGAGTTTATTCTATTTCCTGAAGCTAATTTCTCTAAGATTGAATTTAGCTTGTTGGATGTTTTATTCAGGTTGTTAACACCTTGTAAGGCACTGGTATTAGTTACCGATGATATTGCCATATAAGGTCCCTCCTTTAGACTGTTGGGTAACCAAAAAAAGCTTAAATTTACCCTTCTAACTGTTAACGTCCTGAAAACCTTTAAACTTTAATTATTAAATTCTTAAAAATCAGTAAGTTAAAAACAATATTGTAAAATTAGATAGACATCACACTACACGAATAGCAAAACCAATCTGTTGAAAAGAAACATATTCTTTTCAATCTGAAAATATGTGCATTAAGCACAAAAAATAAAGGCTGAGTATATAATCCAGCCTTTATTCTAATCATCAGGAAAAAATCTTTATGCGTGTTTTCTTCTTGAGAACTTCTCCTGAACAGTCTGAACGATTATGAAGAATACAGGTGTAATCAGGACAAGAGCAACAATACCGAGTACCATACCGCCAACAACGCTGACACCCAGTGACCTGTTACCGTTTGCACCAACACCGTGAGCAGCTACCAGAGGAAGCAGACCTACAACCATACAGATAGATGTCATTAGAATAGGTCTCAAACGAACCTTAGCAGCATGGATTGCGGATTCGACAATACTCTTTCCTTTCTTATGCTCCTCTGATGCAAACTCAGTCAGCAGAATTGCAGTTTTGGCAATCAGGCCAATCAGCATAATCAGACCGGTCTGCATATAGATGTTGTTTTCAACCCCCATGATCTGAGCAAAGATGAATGAGCCCAAAAGAGCACTTGGGATAGAAAGCATAACTGCAAACGGAATCAGCAGACTTTCGTACAGAGAGCTTAAGATTAGGAATATGAAGATCAGACACATTGAATAAATAATAATGGTAGTACTACCAGATGAAGCCTCATCTCGAGTCATTCCACTATATTCAAAGCTATAGCCCTGAGGAAGAACTTCCTTGGCAACCTTCTCAACAGCCTTAATGCCCTCACCTGTACTGTAGCCTTCATTCAAAGATACGTTAACAGAAATTGATGAGAACAAATTAAAGCGATTCAGAAGTTCAGGTCCATAAACACGCTCTAAAGACATGAACTGAACAATAGGCAGCATTTCTCCTTTATTATTTCGAACAAATATTGATGAAAAGGCTCCTTCATCAAGACGATTATCTGTACGAGCCTGGATCATAACCTTATATTTCTTCGAATACAGATTAACATCGGATGAATAACCACCACCAATGTACAGAGCAATGGTGTTTAATACATCTGAAGGAGAAACGCCCATACGAATACATTTAGGAGCATCAACTTCAAGTTTAAACTGAGGGAATCTTGGGTCAAAAGTAGTAATGGCACTCATGACTGCAGGTTCTTTTTCCATGGCAGCGTTAAACTGTGAGGTTACCTTAAACAGATTGGCAATATTACCACCAGTTCTGTCCTGAATTGATAAAGTCAGACCGTTAGATGTACCGTATCCAGGAATCATTGGAGGAGAAAAGGCAAATACCATAGCGCTGGTAATATCGCTGGTTCTTTTCATAATTTCATAAATTACGGCATCCTTACTGTTTTCTGCACCCGGACGTTCCTCCCAATTCTTAAGTTTAATAATGAAGGTACCACCAGATGAAGACTGAGCTCCACCGATCAGGTTGTAACCACTGATATTGGTCAGAAGATCAATCTGTGGAAGATCCTGTATTCTCTGCTGAACCTCATCCATACTCTTCTTGGTCTGATTTAAGGTATAACCAGGAGAAGTTACAACCGCAACGAACACAGTACCGGTATCTTCATCAGGGATTAAACCTGTTTTGGTATTGAACATCAGAAGACTCATCATCACCAGAGACACCACAAGAATTATTCCTGCAATTATCTTCTTGCCGATGATGACTTTCAGCAATACCAGGTATTTTTCAGTTAGCTTTTCGAAGGCCGTATCAAAAGCCACATGGAAACGATATGAAAAGCCCTTCTGATTCTCAGGATTATCATAATCTGTAGCTTTCATAAACAGAGCACATAGAGCAGGACTCAGAGTAAGAGCATTTACAGCAGAGATACCCACTGCTACCGCCATGGTTACACCAAACTGAGTATAGAATGTTCCTGAGGTACCGCCCATAAAGCATACAGGAACGAATACAGACATAAATACTAGAGAGGTGGTAACAATAGCAGATGAAATGCCTTTCATTGCATCCACAGTTGCATCGTACGGATCACTACAACCTCCTTCGAACTTGGCCTGAACCGCTTCAACCACCACAATCGCATCATCCACCACGGTTCCGATAACCAGGATCAGAGCAAAAAGCGTCAGAAGATTTATACTGAATCCAGCAACATAGATAAATGCGAAGGTTGCGATCAGAGACACAATGATGGAAATCATAGGAATAACCGTTGAACGGATACTCTGCAGGAAGATATAAACCACAATAATAACGAGGAATATAGCTTCAACCAGAGTTTCTATAACTTCATCAATAGAGGCATCCAAAAAGTCCTTGGCACTGAACAGATCTACAAGATAAACACCTCTAGGAAGATCTTTTCTAATTCTATCCTCAAGCTCATTTAGCTTCAGAATAATATCATTAGCGTTTGAACCTGCAGCCTGCATAACCATAAAGGTCGAACCGGCAAAACCTTTAACCTTGTTGCTGTAAGAATAGCTTTCAGCTCCGAGCTCAATGGAGGCAACATCTTTAAGACGTAAAACATTTCCGTTAGGAAGAGATTTAATAACCAGATTTCCAAACTGCTCAGGAGTTTCATAGCGGCCACGATACTTTAGAGCATAAAGGAAGGTATTATCAGAATCACTACCCAGAGTACCTGTAGCGGCTTCTATATTCTGTTCAGATAACACCTTAGAGATGTCAGATGGAACAACCTTGTACTCAACCATTTTCTGAGAATCAAGCCAGATTCTCATAGCGTAGTTATTACCAAGAACTGTAACACCACCTACACCGCTGATTCTCTTAATTTCAGGAACAACATTGATATTCAGATAGTTAGATAAAAAGGTTTCATCATAAGCCTTCTCTGTTGAATAAATACAGATAATCTTAAGCTGACCTGCCTGCTGTTTTTCTGTGGTAACACCGTTAGATATTACATCCGCAGGCAACGACGACTGAGCCTTGGCAACTCTGTTCTGAACATTAACTGCAGCCATATCGGCATCAACGCCCTGCTTGAAATAAACCTGAATTGTGGCGGAACCGGAGTTAGTTGCAGTTGAGGTCATATAAAGCATATCCTCAACACCGTTAATTGCTTCCTCAAGAGGAATAATAACGGTCTTCTGTACAGTATCAGCATTCGCACCAGTATAATTTGCAGTTACAGATACTGTTGGAGGAGCAATATCAGGATACTGCTCAATAGGAAGAACGGTGATACTTACAAAGCCCAGAAGCACCATCAGGAAAGATATACAGGAGGCGAGAACCGGACGATCAATAAAAAACTTTGCTGACATAGAAGTTCCTCCAATCGCCTACTTGTTCACAGCAGCATGCTCACCTGCCGGCGCCTGTGCCTGACTTTCTTCCTTTCTTGTAACAGGCATTCCATCTCTTATCAGTCCAGCGCCCTCAGTAATAATCACATCACCAATCTTCAGACCTTCAGTCACGATATAACTTGTACCATCATAAAATGGCAGAAGCTGTATTGGCGTTGCCACAGCCTTTCCATCCTCAAACTTAAACACAAACACCTTATCCTGAATCTCATAGGTTGCTGTCTGAGGAATTACGATTCTATCCTTTAAGGTTACAGGAATAACCACAGAGCCTGCTCCACCGCTTCGGATTACACCATCTGGATTTGGGAACTTGGCGCGGAAGGTAATTGCACCAGTGGAACTGTCCACAATGCCAGATTCGGCATCAACATCACCAAGCTTGTCGTACATTGTGCCATCTGCAAGTTTGAATTTAATCTCGAAATCCGCATCATTATCGCTTTCTGACAACTTCGAATTCTTTCTTAAAAATAAAACCATGCTCTCGGTCAAAGAGAAGTATGCATGAACATAACTGTTGTCAGAAACAGTTACAAGAGGAGTCGTATTAGCTGTAACAAGAGCTCCCTGACGCACACTACTCATGCCGAGTTTACCATCTACAGGACTTTTAACTACGGTATTGTTAAAATCTTCCTGTGCGACCTTAAGTTCGGCTTTGGCAAGATTCAGATTTGCCTCTGCAACCTTGCAGGCATTATCTGCCTTAACTGATTCATATTTTGAAGTTGCCTTACTGGTATAAAGAGAAACCTTTGCTTCACGATTGAATCTTGCACTTGAAAGTTCAGCCTCTGCGCTTGCAACATTTGCCTTTGCTTTTTCAAGTTTTGCTTCGTATGGGATTGGATCGATTATGAACAGTTCCTGATCTTTTGTTACAGCCTGACCTTCGGAGACCTTTACTTCATTAACCGTACCAGAAACCTGAGGATAGATGTCCACATCCTGAATTCCCTTTACTGTTGCAGGAAACTCCTGAACTAAAGTCAGACTTCCATTTTGAACAGTCATCATAGGATAAGGTTTAGCTTGGTAAGCACCAGCATCTTTTCTGTTACAGCCCTGTGTACATACAGCAATTGATAACACTATAGCCAGTGTTGTTAGTGCAGATGAAGTTTTCATAGCAGATACCCATTTGAAGAAGCAGGTTAAACTAAAATTTGTTCAATATACTTATCAAGATACATATGCCTATAAATAAGTAAAAATGATTTTTTTTATTTTTTGGAAAGGCGTAACAAAGAAAAATAAGATATTTACTGTCAATCACAATTGCTATTATTTTTATGAAAGAATATCTTTATCAACTGGGGACAAAAACAGAAAAGGGACCTGAAACAGATCCCTTCTCACGAATAAAACAAATAAGATTATTATTGAATATCTAGAATCTTAGCATCGGTTACGACACCGTTCTCAAAATTGATTCTGAGAGATTTAGCTTCTTCATCTTCTTTTGCCTTAAATACCTGGCAGTTTGTTTTTCCTGGGTCGCAAAGGGTTAAGACGTGATTATCAAGGAACTGCCAGCCTAAAAGAAGTCCGGTAGTAACATCTCTGCCAGTATGAGAACTGGTGTAATCATAAATCAGCTTGTTACCAAGTTTTGCCTGTGACTGAGGGCTGCCAAGAATATCTTCAACCTGCTGTACAGTTGTCTCTCCCTTAATAAG
>JAEEGL010667584.1_pt1 | contig 11488 bp, 6 predicted proteins | sample 9134231 | NCBI WGS metagenome assembly JAEEGL01 (sample SAMN16246548, study PRJNA631951) | gut metagenome | biome: gut microbiome; feature: rumen; material: fiber-attached | host: Bos | place: Iran: Karaj | collected 2018-10
CTTAAGCACCTTGTTCTTCAGCGAGACAAATCCCAGGCTGTCAATAAGAAGCCTCGGGTGGCGCATTTCTCCCAGGGACGCATAGTCGAAAGTCCCCGTCGGATCCGGCGCCGGATCGTTTTCCTCTTCCTTGAAATTGATTTCCTCTTCACTGCCGCCATCGACGACAAACACCTGCCGCTCGTCATCAGGTGCCTTGTAGCAGGAGGACAAGGCGAAAGCAACGGCAAGGAACGGAAGGAATATTGCATGCAGTCTTTTCATATCACTCATCCTGGGTATAAATCAGTATCTTCTTTGTAAGGGAATCGGTCTTGAATCCGTTATCGGTAACCTTTAGTTTTACTGTCAGGGTGTCCGCAATCTGAACCGGAGGGGTCAGCGGCTCAATGTCTCCTGTCACGGATCGTACTGGAGGCGTGACCTTCCCGTCCGGAGCCGCGATAATAAGCGGATTTTGTTCCGTGAATTCTACGCCTCCTATATTCCAGAGCCACGAAACGATTCTGCCGTCTGCGTCCGTAGATGCATCCGTAAACTGAAGGGGCGTCCCGCGATAGACAATTGAAGGGGACCAGTCGAAATCTGCCTTCGGAGCCATATTGCCGTCCACGAAACGGATTACGATCGAACAGGTATCTCCGACGTTGACGCCGGAAGCCACGGCTGTCAGCATTATCCGGATCGTACATTCCACGTCTGAAGAAATGGGAATGGACGGAACCTTTTCGAATGAGACATTTCCGTCGCCCCATTCCCATTTGTAAGCATCTATCTCGGCACCTTCGGCAGTAGACAGGTTGGTCAGGACTACTTCGTCGTAAAGATTATACACCTCCTTGTCGGTGGAGAAGTCCGCCACGACCCTGGCCTGCGTCACGGGTACGCATCCGACAGCCGCTCCCGGAAGGAGAGCGATGCACAGCATACCGAATAATTGATTATGTTTCATCTGATTATATTTGCGGTACAATATCAATAAACCCAGCCTTGACGCTTTTTCAAGTTTTGATTCCTCTGTATCTCGGCCAGGGGCGCGCTCCAAGGCCACATTTCTTCGACATAATACCAGTCGTATTCATAGCCCCTCTTGCTCCACAGGTTCATGCCGCAATGGACATACTTACCCTGGAACTTCGACTGCTGGTAGGTGCCCCAGCGTATTTCCTCGAAGTAGTTCACGCCCTCCTGACAGAGTTCCACACGGGATTCATAGCGAATGGCTTCAAGCATATCCTTGACTGTAGTGGCGGTCACAGGAGGCATTCCTGCACGCGAACGGATTTCGTCCACCAGCGCTTTTGCTTCAGGCAGCTTGCCAAGATGGGCCAGGGCCTCGGCGCGCTGGAGCTGGATCTGCGTGAAGCGGATGATGGGCCAGTCCGTTCCACCGTATTCACGGTCGTCCACGCTTCCGTCAGTCGTCAAGTACTTGTAGTAATAGTAATACATTGATGTCGTGACGTCCGGCCAGAGGTCCGAATTTTCCACTGTAGATTCGTTCTTGTAATAGGGCCACCGGAGTTGCAGGTTCCGCGGCGTATCTCCCATGGAGGCGTTGTAGAATCGGTATTTCTTATAGGGTGTCACCACGGTCTTCCCGAGCCGCGGATCGCGGTTGTCGTAAGCTCGGCGAAGCCTCTTTTCGTTGCCGATGTCAATGTAATTGGCGTTAAAAAAGGCTGTACCGATGCGTTCTACCGCCGCCGAACGCAATTTAGAGTACTTACTGTTGGTTTTCAGAGAGTCTCTGAGAAACCATACTTCCCGAAGGGCCGGATCCGTATTATCCCATCCCGGGAAAATCTGCGACCAGGAGAAAGGCGAGCCATCGGCATTCTGATAGCTGTCAACAAAATCGACCGAGGGCTTGATGTTGTTCCAGCCGTACAAGTGAGAACGGGTGCCGATAACCATCTGCCAGTAGCTGGTGAATCCGGAAACTGCCGTGCTGAACTCCAGCGGGAATATCATTTCCTTGTTGTGCTCATTCTCCGTCGTGAAGAGCGCCGCCCACTCTCCTTCCCAGAGGCCGAACCCACAGGTCTTCACCGCCTCGAAGTCCGAGGCGGCCAAGGTGTACAGCTCATTGATTTCAGTCTCTGAAAGACCGGGGTCATTCGTTTCGATAATGGGCCCCAGATTGGCCGCCAGCCACATCCGCGCCATGCCGCGGACTGCATAAGCCATTCCCTTCGAGGGCTTGCACATCCTTTCGCCGGACAAGTTGTTGGTCTGGAAGAAAGGGTTGTCTATACAGGTCGTACAGTCGTCGATGACCGCTTGCCATACATCGTTCCAACTGCTCTGTCCCTTGGTACATTCTTCATTATTGACGGGCTCCAGATACAGAGGAACCCCTCCGAAAAGCATTGCCAGACGACTGTAGCAGTACGCCCTGATCATTCTGGCCTCACATAGATACTGGTTGTAAACGGCATCTCCCAACACATCTTTCCTGATTCCCGCCATCGCCGAGTTACAGGCGTGTATCGCGGTATATAGCATCCGCCATTCCCACTCGGCGAGAACCATATTGGAATTTTTGGACGAATTAGAGAGGTAGGACAACGGCGATCCGTTGGCAAAGTAATCCGAGGTGAACGAACACCCTTCGATACCTATCCTGTCAAGCCCCATCTTTCCGTTCTTGCTGAAATATGTGGTGACCCCGCCATCCCATCTGTAATAGAATGGGTACATCAGCCCGTTGATTCCGGCCTCGGAGAGTGCGATCGTAGTCCACATGGATCCGGAAGAAACGGCATCGGTCTGGGCCTTGTCAAGGATACCCTGGCAGGAATAGATCGACGCGGCTGCCGCAAGCGACATTACCAATGTTATTATACTTTTGCTTTTCATCTCTTCCTGCTTTTTAGAAATTCACGTTGGCGCCAAGATTGAAACTCCTGGTCAAAGGGTATGTGATGCTGGTTCCTATTTCGGGATCCAGTCCGGGGTATGAGGTCATCGTCAGGAGGTTGTCCGCTGATACGAACACCCGTATTCCTCTTGTCCTGATCCGCTTGCAGACATCTTCAGGGAGCGTGTAGCTTAGCTGAACGGTCCTCAGTTTCACGTAATCGCCCCTGTAATGGTAGAAGTCGGATAGTTTTGCGTTATTCATGTCGGAGTTGAGGGTGAGTCTGGGATATGTGGCATTGATAAAGTTGGCTGACGGATCTCCTGCCGGATCATAGAAATAATGATTGTCCGCAATCCGGCGTGATATACCGTATCCGTTTTGGACTATCGATGTATTGTAATACGAACTTCTCCAGTTCAGCCAGAAGCCGAAGGCCCCTGTCAGCAGGGCGTGGAAGCTGAGATTTTTCCAACTCAAGGACAGATTAAGGCCAAGATTCCAAAGCGGCTGGCTGGAGTGTCCGGTAAAATGCCTGTCATTCTCATCGCCGTAATCACCGTCACCATTACGGTCGGCATAGATGAAGTCTCCATACCAGAGCTGACTCTTGTCAAGGGTGTTGCCACCCGAAAAACGGTATCCTGCGGCAATCATCGCCTCCATCCAGGCCATATCCTGCGGTGTACGGATCATTCCGTCCACGGGACCGGCTCCGGGATCCACTGCTCCGATACCGCCGTAACCTCCCCCGCTCCCCTTGTAGAGATCGAAAAGATATTGATCTCCCAAGATATGGTCTTCAAGGATATATCCTCCGAAACCAGACTGGGCGACATCTTCAATATTGTTGATATATTGAATCTTGTTACCGTCGCGGTCCACCTGCCATCCTTTCTGGAGTTTACCTTGGTACTTGGTCACCACTCCAATGTTGTATGATGCGTTCAGCCCCACAGAATACTTGAAATCCCTTCCAATCCCATCACGGTATTTTATGCTGGCTTCAAGGCCGGTGTTCCGAACCGCAGCGAGATTGGCATAAGAACCGGAGACGTTTCCCATCGTCACGTAGAGCGTTGGTTTGAAAAGGATTCCGGAGGTGTTTTTTACATAGAAGTCAATTTCTCCCGTAAGCTTGTCGTCGAATAATCCATAATCGACACCCAAGTCAGAAGTATACGTGGTTTCCCAGACAAGATCGGTATTGCCAAGAACGTTGGTCAGCAAGCCTACCCTTTCTTTTCCTGCCACTACGACATTGACGGCGTCGAAAATGCTTTGCCACGCGTAGTTGCCGGAATTATTGTTACCGGTCTTGCCCCAGGACGCCCTGAGTTTCAGCGCGCTGATCCATGCAGCTCCGTCAAGGAAGCTTTCCTTGCCGATGTTCCAACCGGCTGAAAAAGAAGGGAAGAGCCCCCATCTCCGCTCCGGAGCGAAGCGGGAGGAACCGTCATAGCGCAGATTCGCCTCAAGAAGGTATTTCCCCGAATATGCATAATTGGCACGCCCGAAATATGACATCAACCCCCATTCGGACGTCGAACTGCCGGATGATATAAGGTCGGAATATGCAGACATCTCGATAACGGTCCAGTCAGGCGACGATTGCTTCTCGACAGAGAAATCCCTGTTGCGGTATGTGTTCGTCGTAAAACCTCCAAGGGCTCCGATGTCGTGGTTTTCGAATGTCTTGTTGTAGCGCAACAGGATTTCGGTATTAAGCCTGTATGTAAAGTACGCCCGATTCTGGTTGGTTGCCGCGCTCAATTCCGACAGGAGAAAACGCGTATCGTTCACATAATCCCATGTCCCTTTTTCTATGCTATATGTGTTATAATCTTCAAAAGTCGGGGAGAAGTTGCCGGTCGCCTCGAAGTTCAGTCCTTCGAACAGCTTTGCTTTCGCATAGAAACTGGCATTAAGGCGATATACCGTATCAAATCCGCCTGATCCGGCCATTGCCCTGAAGATGTTGTTTGCGTTGTTGTGCTCCTCGGACTGAAGGGCAACTACGCCCCACTTGTCGGCAGAGCCTGGGTAAATGCCGGGCGTTGTCTGATAAAGGTACTCAAAAGCCCTATTGACATCAGCGAGACCGTAAGACTGTCTTTCTCCAAAAAGACGTGCCCCGGTCGTCAGCCAGCTGTTCAGGGTGGATTCAACGTTGAGCCTGAAATCAATCTTCTTCGTACTGCTGTCTATCCCGTGTGACTGCATGATGCCGGGATTGTCAGTATACCCCAGGGAAAAGAATGCTTTCAGCTTTTCTGTCCCGCCTTGCATGGAGACATTATGGATTTGGGTGAAGCCGACTCCGAACAGTTCATCGAACCAGTCAGTGTTCGGATAAGCGACATGGTTTGGCACCCCGTATTGGTTCGGGCTGCCAGGGAAGGCTTTGGCAATTTTCCATTGTGCAATGCTGGCATCTGAAAAGATATGGCTCATCCCGATGTTGTCAGCAGCTTCGTTGACTAAAGACATATGCTCCGCATAGTCGGAAACCCATCCCAAAGATCCAAGAGACGGGAATTTCCAGGCCCCATTGAATGAATATGAGACCATGAATTTGTCGGTTTCTCCGCTTTTGGTTGTCACCAGAATGACGCCGTTGGCAGCGCGGCTTCCATATATGGCAGTGGAGGATGCGTCCTTCAGAACAGTAATGGAAGCGATATCCTGAGGGTTTACATTATCCATACTGTACTCGATGCCATCCACAAGGACCAGCGGATTGTTGTTGTTGAGAGTCCCGTTACCCCTGACCCTCAAGGTCGCGCCGTCACTTCCCGGGCGACCGCTCGTCTGGGTCGCGGAAAGTCCGGCCGAAAGACCGGAAAGCACCGAGGAAACGGATGTGACAGGTCTGGAAGAGACCTCGTCACTGAAATTGATCGTGCTGACGGCACCCGTAAGGTTGGCCCTTTTCTGAACTCCATACCCGACGATGACGACTTCCTCGAGGACATCGGTGTCCGGCATGAGAGAGACGTTCAGGACACCGCCGTCCGCCGGAACGGTTTTCAGGACTTCCTTATAGCCTATGAATGTGAAGGCCAGGACAGTTCCCGGCTTGACTCTAAGGGAGTACTTGCCGTCAATGTCAGTAGGAATACCGTTCGTTGTGCCTTTCTCCATGACTCCAGCCCCTGGAAGAGGCTGGCCTGTTTCATCCAGAACAGTCCCGGAAACAAGAACCAGTCCGTCGGAAGGAGCCTGAGATGGAGCCTCGTCATTACGGTGCTTGACCGACACTTTCTTTCCGGAAACGGAATACGTAATTTCCTGACCGGCAAAAACAAGGTCCAACACCTCCTCGATCGATGCGGAAGAGGCGACGACCGAGACCTTGCGGCCCATATCCAGACCGTCGGTGGCCACGACAATGTTATAGTCGTACTTGTCTCCCAAGAAAAGGACGGCCTGCCTTACTGTTGTATTCGGCAGGTTTATAGTGATATCCTGGGCGTGCACGGAGATTATACACAGCAATGAGGATACAAATGCGACGGCCGCACGTTTGAGTTTCAGTGCCATATCATGCAATACATCTATATTCTTTTTACGAACGAACAACGCGTCACACGTAAATAAGAGGATAAAAAATATACACGCTCGGCGAAAAATTATATATTTGCACGTAAAAGTGCACGTAATTTCAGTACCTATGTTCCACTGGCCTTCAAAAAACAAAGAAGAGAAGTCCCTGAGAAGTATCACTTCGGCTATAAAGGCCGGGAGTGAAAGGGATTTCAAGCTTTATTTCGAGAGCCGCTTCGGACGTCTGTACAACTATGCGCTTTCGCTCGTATCAGATGAATCGGCAGCGGAAGACCTCGTACAGAATGCCTTCCTGAAGTTATGGCAGAACAGGGCCCGGCTTTCGGAAGAAAAGTCGATCGATTCGCTGATGATGGTCACCATCCGGAACGAATTCCTCGATAAGAAAAGATCCCACTTCGAAAGCCGCAGGGCCGGGATGGAAGAGGCATGGAGCATTCCGGCCGCTGCACAGGACATGAACCCGAAAGAGGAGCTGGCCCACTATCTGCGCCTTATAAGGAGCCTGCCGGGCAAGAGACGCGAAGTGTTCACCATGTCCCGCATACAGGGCTTTCCAAACGCTGAAATAGCTAAAAAGATGGGCATCGCGATACGGACGGTCGAAAAGCACATAAACCTCGCATTGCGGTTTCTGCGGGAAAATGGGTACAAAGAGTAAATTGTTTTACGTGCCTGAGGGTACATGCACGTACTTATAAAAATGGATAATAGAATAAACGACAGATTTCAGCATATTTTTGAGGGATTGCCTGATGACTGCGACCCGAATGTAAAGGATCGGGTAAGGAAGGTCGTCTTCGCGGCACTGCCGGGAAGGGAACGCAAAGTCCGCAGGTTCGCATTCGCCGCTTTGCAGGTTGCTGCCGCCGTCGCCGCCGTCATCGCTTTCCACAAGCTTTCAAAACCGGCCGATTTCTCACTCGAGCGTATCCACGCCCTGGCAGGGCAAACGGAATCGGTTACCCTGCCGGACAGTTCTGTGATCTGGCTCAAGGGCGGCACCGATTTCTTCTATCCTGAAGCATTTCATGGAAAAGAAAGGAAGGTGTTCCTCAACGGCGAAATCTATGCGGAAGTAAGCAAGGATTCCCGCCGTCCCTTCATAATCGACATGGACGGCAACTCCCTTGAGGTTTACGGTACAAGTTTCAACCTGAAAGCATATCCCGAATCTGAATTCATCGAGGTCTCGCTTGTTTCGGGGTCGGTCAAGACCATAGTCCGGACAGATGACGGAGTGGCGCATGAGAACATGCTCCGCCCGGGAGAAAGACTACGTATTTCCAAAGACACGGGAGAATACACCCTCGCCTCGTTCAATCCGGAGTATTTCATTCCTTTCAAGGACAAGCGGGTGTTCTCTTTCGACAATCTTACGCTTTCGGAGATCCTCTCAAGGCTTGAGGAAGGATTCGGAGTGGACATAAAGTTGATTTCCAGGCCGAACCTTTCGGAACGTTTCTTCGCCTATTTCTCCGGCGGCGAATCGCTCGACGAAATCCTCGGGCAACTCTCCCCCGGTCTGAAATACAAGATCGTCGAAAGATAATCCCGTCTTGCCGGCGGGGGTAATATATGGAACGTATGAAAAAAGTACTGTCGGCAGCCCTCGCTGCAATCTTGTCCATTATTCATAATCCCGCTTGCGCAAAAGGATCCTTCAGGGCCCTCGACCTGTCCGGGACATGGGAATTGTCCGATGCTTGCGGTCAGAAGGTCCGCAGCATCCCGGCCGCGGTCCCCGGGGATGTCCATTCCGCGCTGTTGGAAAACGGAATCATCGAAGACACGTACTTTTCCACGAATGAACTCGTCGCCCTGTGGGTCGGCAGGGAGGATTGGGTATTCAGGCGTCGCTTCACCTTGGATGGGGATTTCCTTTCCCGCCGCTCGATAAAGCTGAGGGCAGAAGACGTGGACACGTTCTGCGATGTCTCCATAAACGGGCACAAACTCGAGCCATGTACCAACCGCTTCCGCAGATGGGAGTGGGAAGTGAAGCCCTATCTGAAAGAAGGCGAGAATGTCATCGAAGGTTATTTCCATAGCGCTGAAATCGAATCGGAGAAGCGAGCCGCCGCCCTGCAGCGGCCCATTCCCCTGATAAGGGATATCGGCAAGGTCCCGCACATCAACCTCATCCGCAAGCCGGCCTGCCATGGCGGCTGGGACTGGGGACTCACGCAGATGGTCACAGGATTCTGCGGCCCGGTTCAGCTACTTGCATCCGATATCGCAGCAATCAAATATGTATGGTGCGACCAGGATCACGGTACCAAAGGCAGGGTCGGCGTCAGGGTCAACGTGGAAGTAGATTCCCCCAGCGCCGGCAGGACGACCTTGAAGGTGCGTCTGGGAAACCTGTCGAAGAGTGTGAAAGTCTCCCTCAGGCAGGGCGTCAACCTTTTGGAAGTACCAATCGTGGTGAAGAATCCGCGTCTGTGGTGGCCGGCAGGCATGGGAGAGCAGAATCTATACGGTCTCGAGGTGGAAATAGACGGATCCTGCCATTCTTCAAAACTGGGTCTCCGCACCATCGAAATGATTTCCGAGCCGGACAAGGTCAACGGCAAGGATGGTCGCAGCATGGCCTTCAAAGTCAACGGAAGGCCGGTTTACGCCCGCGGTGCCAATTGGATTCCCTGCGATGCGTATGAAAACCGTCAAACTCCGGAACGTTATCTGGACATCTTGTCCTCCTGCAGGGACGCGAACATGAACATGGTCCGCCTTTGGGGCGGCGGCCAGTTCGAGCACGATGCGTTCTACAAGATATGCGACTCGCTCGGACTGATGATCTGGCATGACTTCATGTTCTCCTGCTCTACCTACCCTTCCTCGCCCGAATTCCTTTCGGAAGTCAGGGCCGAATTGACCCACCAGATAAAAAGGCTGAGGGACCACTGCTCGATAGCCATGTGGTGCGGCGACAATGAGTGCGTAGGCGCTCTGGGATGGTTTGACGTGACCCGCAGGAACAGGGACTGGTATGTCCGTGAATACGATAAACTCGTGACGTTGAGGGCGGAGCTTGTCAAGGAATTCGATCCCGGAAGGGTCTATTGGCCAAGCTCCCCTTGCGCCGGTCCCGGAGATTATTCAACGGACAACTGGAAGGAGGATTCTAAGGGGGACATGCATCTGTGGTCCGTTTCAAAGAAAGCTTTGCCCCTGGACGAATACCATCGGACCCGCCCGAGATTCGTTTCGGAATTCGGGCATTCCTCCTTCTCAAGTCTGGAACTTGCCCGACGTTACTGCCGACCTGGACAAGTAGCACCATGGTCAGTGGACTTCAAGCATCACCAGAAGGAACAGATCGTCGATGGGAATGCGATAATAATGGAAAGGATCGCACTGCATTTCAACCTTCCCCCGAAGGCAGAGGATTATTTCTATCTTTCCCAGGCGGAGCAGGCCATGGGGCTATGTACCGCCGCCGAATGGTGGAGAACCCTTGAGCCGGATTGCATGGGCACCATAATATGGCAACTCAATGACTTCTGGCCGGGGTCGTCATGGTCGATGATTGAATACGACGGGAGATGGAAACAGAGCTGCCACGCTATAAGGAGGGCCTATGCACCTTTCCTGATAACGGCAGTGCCTTCAGGTCCTGATGGTGACCGGGAAATAAAGATTGTCAGCGACAACGTCGAAGAACGCCGTCTGACGGCCAGGATTGATATCTGGTCTTTCTCAGGCGAACTTCTCAGTAGTGAGGAAAGGCCCGTCAGCGTCACCTACGCTGTCGCGGCCGGAGCAGGGATGTTGCCGGCTCTCGGCAATGATTCATTTGCACACCTGAGCCTCCTTTCCGAAGACGGGGCCGTTCTCGCAGAAAACACCGTCATCCCGGAGGAATACAAGGACTGCCCGCTCGCCAGGCCGGCAATCAAGATAGTGGCTTCCGAAGGGGACTCCGCCTGGACGGTCAGCCTGGAGGCGGACAAGCCGGCATTCTTCGTATGGCTGGAAGCCGGCGGATTGAAGGGCCGCTTCAGCGACAATTCCATCACACTGCTCCCCGGAAAGCCGGTCGAGCTCCGCTTTATTCCTTCCGGCAGTTGTGATGTGTCTTTCGAAGATTTCAAGAAAGCTCTGAGAGTCACCGACCTCGCATCGATATACGGAAGGTAGGACTCCGCAGCGAGGAGTCAACTACCTCAGCGAACCCATCATCGAAAACGACTGCAAGGACATCGGTCCCTTCTTCCAGGCTTCCCTGGAATACGAGAGACTGTAGGTACTTCCTGACATTCACCCCTTCCTGACATTCACCTGCGCGCTATCCCCCTATCCAGGGCCATTCTAGCGGGTGCCCGGCGCTCAGGTCCCGACATAATGTCCCGACCTGCGCGGCTCTCCCCGATCAGAAGCCACCCCAGGGCAATCCCTGCGCGCAGGTGAATTTCATCTTGGACGCAGGCATGTTCGGGCCTATAATAATAACTTGTTCTTTTCGCGCTGGCTTCAGCGCGAATATTAGCGTATTCCGGAAAAATGATTATCTTTGTGGATACTGTATAGATTCTACAATAAATTATAACTATGGCAAATCCGTTTTCTCTCGAAGGCAAGAACGCCTGGATCACCGGCGCTTCTTACGGTATCGGTTTCAACATCGCCAAGGCTTTCGTGGCCGCAGGCATCAAGAACATCATCTTCAACGACATCAACGAGGCCGCTCTTGAAAGGGGCCTGAACAATTACAAGGAAGCCGGGATCAGCAACGTCCACGGCTATGTCTGCGACGTCACCGACGAGAAGGCGGTGAAGGCCCTCGTGGAGAAGATCCACGCCGAAGTAGGCCAGATCGACATCCTCGTCAACAACGCCGGCATCATCAAGCGCATCCCCATGCATGAAATGGAGCGCAAGGAATTCCAGCAGGTCATCGACGTGGACCTCGTTGCACCGTTCATTGTCTCCAGCGCCGTCCTCCCCGAAATGATGGAGCGCCGCGAAGGCAAGATCATCAACATCTGCTCGATGATGTCCGAGCTCGGACGCGAGACCGTCTCCGCATACGCTGCCGCAAAGGGCGGCCTTAAG
>JAEEGL010687539.1_pt1 | contig 11488 bp, 11 predicted proteins | sample 9134231 | NCBI WGS metagenome assembly JAEEGL01 (sample SAMN16246548, study PRJNA631951) | gut metagenome | biome: gut microbiome; feature: rumen; material: fiber-attached | host: Bos | place: Iran: Karaj | collected 2018-10
TATAAGAGATATTGCAAGTTTTCGACGTGGAAACCGGCGAAGAAAGATCCGTCGTAATGCGTGCAAAGGATCAAACCGTGCTTCCCGAAAACAGGCACAAAAATCTCTCGCCAATACACGCACGCGAATTGTGCGGTATTGCCTTGATTTTTCGGGTTCGATGCGCTATAATATTATTGAAGATATCACTTTTTATATTTAAGGGGCGGCACCTGTGAAATATACGGTTTCATACTGTTCGGAGCGGGGGAAAAACAAACAGGCATGTGAGGATTCGGCGCTGATCGGTCGTCTTGTCGTTAACGACGAGGCGGGAACGGCAGAGGTGACGGCGCCCTGCTGCATCTGTCTGTGCGACGGTGTAGGCGGCTGTGCCGGCGGCAGGGAAGCTTCCGCGTTTGTTGCCGGGGAACTGAGCACCGGCAACTGCCCCGAAAGCGCCGCGGACGTAAAAGATCTTTTCATTGAAATCAATAACGGATTGCTGGAGCGGGCGCGAAATTCCGCGGATCATAAACGGATGGGAACGACGGCAACGGCGCTGTTCCTTTGCGGCAAGGATATATACCTGGCTCACGTCGGCAACACAAGACTTTACGCAAAAGAGGGCGCTTCCTTCCGGCAGCTGACGGCGGATCAGACGCTTTATCGGTGGTTCACGGATCATCATCTCCGCATATTCGCCGGCGAGCGCAACAGAGACGTGATCTACGGAGGCATGGGAGGCGGAAACGTCAAATTAATAAAGCCGCTGGTCGTCGAGCAACTGCCCGAAGATCTGTTCAGCCGGACGATGCTGCTGTCGTCGGACGGAGTCCACGAATTTCTTTCGCAGACCGAAATTGAGACAATTCTGAACGGTGACGCTTCCGCGGCAGATAAGGCAAAGGCGCTGTGTTCCGCCGCTCTCGGGCGCGGCTCGGAAGACGACCGAACGGTCGTCATAATCCGCCCTGAAGGCGAAACGGAATAAACGGGAAGGGAGGAAAACGGATATGCACCTGAGGTTTATTGCCCGGACTCACAAAACGTTATCATTTATTGCGGTGTTTGTTCTTCTCGCCTCTCTTTTGGTTTCCTGCGGCGGAAGTCTCCCCGAAAACCGCGGGTCGGGAGTCGTTCGCGAAGACGTACTGGACTACGGGCCGTTTCTGTTTTTTCCCTACCGCATCCTGTTCCGGTACAACCGTTCGACAAACACCGTAACGAGAATGTGCTCCGATCCGGAATGCGGCGGAAACTGCCCTCTCGACGCGTTGGCGGATTATCCTCACTTTGTCGACGGGAGCCGGCTGTACTTCACAGCGGTAGATTTCGGCTTTCATATTCTGCACGCTTATACCGATATTCTCACCGGAGACGTTACCGTGTTGCGCGAGCTGACTCAGGCAGAGGCGCCTTTCGATTCGTATATGCTGTCCTGTGACGGCGAATACGTATGGTATCAGGCGAAACTGCTTAAAGAGGGCGGGAGCAAAACCGATTCAAAGGATTATGAAACCTGGCTCTGCCGCATGCCGAAGTCCGGCGGAAAGGAAGAGCGGGTTTTCACGTCGGACAGTCTTTGCCTTCGTGCCGCCACTCCGTACGGTATCGTGATGAGCGACGAGCTCGGCGTATATCTTCTGGATACGTCGACGCGGGAGGCGGAGATGATTTACGATCTCGCGGCGCAGGGGTACGTAGGATGGCATTCCACTCCGCAGTATTATGACGGAAAGCTTTATTTCTGCGCGTCACACTCCGCGGAAGGGAAAAGCGAGCCGTATCTGATGCGCCTTGACGTCCAAAACAAAGACGTGAAAAAACTTGTCGCGGACCCCGTCGAGGAGTTTGCGCTGACCGTGTCGGGTATATACTACCTTCTCACTCCGGAGGGAACGCAGATAATCGGAAACGGCGGCGACACGGGCGCCTATCCGTCGGTTCTGGCGGAAAAGCAGGAGCTGAGATACTGCGATCTGAACGGGGAGAACGACGAAGCGATAGTAACCAATTCACGGACGCTGCTTTCCGGTTTTACCGTCGCGGACGGTATTCTGTACGGTTTCATCATTCAGTGGAATCAGGAAACGCAGTCGTGGAACAGTCCGTTTTTCGGAACGGAGGATCTGAAGACCGGCAGGATCGCGAAAGCGGAAGGATCGACGGCGCATGAAATACCGCAAAAACAGACACGGGACTGAAGGCCCGGGGACCGAAATGAAAAAAACGTGGTTTATCCTCCGCCGCGCCGCGATCGTACTGCTGACGTGCTGCTTTATCATTCCGTCATGCGCGGAAACCGACCGCCCGGATCCGGAGCCGCCTCTGGTCGAGACCGGGACCGGCGTCGAGTCCGTGACGAATTCCGCTGTGACGTACAAAATAACGCTGGATCCGAACGGCGGCCGGTGCGACGAGACTGAATTCATCGTCTGGCCGGGCGACGAGTACCCGCTGCCCGTTCCCCTTCCTCCGGAAGAAGGAATGATTTTTCTGGGATGGTATGAGGGAAATCTGATCAACGGCAGGATCAGCTACGGGAAAAAATACACGGGCGGCGTCTGGTACCCCGAAAGCGATCTCACACTCACGGCTCTGTGGTTTCCGTGCGATCCGCAAAAAACGTTTTCCTTCGGCAGATACGAACAGGACAACGACCCGGGAAACGGGCCCGAACCCGTTTTATGGTACGTTCGGGACTGGTCGCAGGGAGAGTATCTGCTGATCAGCGCGGATATACTCGACAGTATGCAGCTTTACGAGGATCCAGACCCGGGATCGGATCAGCGTTACGAACAGTCGGATCTGCGCCGGTGGCTGACGACGGATTTTTATCTGTCGGCGTTTTCCGAAGAAGAACGGTCGATCCTGCGAAAAAAAGAGATATCCTCGGGGATATACGATTACGTTTTCGCGCCGTCGGATCACGACTACAAAACACCGACGTTTTACCCGCTTGAACAGATAAAACCGACCGCCGTCGCCAGGGACCACTGGCGCCCGGCGTACGCGAACAATATCGGATGGTGGACCCGCGATCCGTGTGCAAAATGCGGAGTGTGGATCGCGGTCGGAGGGGGAGCGAAAGTCAGCGGCAGCGGAAAATGCAACGACGGCGTCCGCCCGGCGATCCTGGTCGACGCCGACGCGTTTCTTGAATATGTAAACAATAGGGAAGGACAGCGCTGAATAATGCTGTCCGCCGGATGAAAACGGGACGATGTTTGGACGGATACTTCATTCCGAACTGAAAAAAGCGTTCGCAAGCAAGGGATTCCTGCTGTTTTTCGCGGGGGTCCTCGCTTGCGCTTTCGTTCTGTCCTGTTTTATCTCGGCGCCGACGGATATCATGCATGCCGAGGAAAAGGCGTACCTGCAGTGGAAGGACGATCCTTCTTCGGTTTCCGATTATTACGAGGAGCTGCTGGATTATTTCCGGGAGCACAGGGAGGATGATTCCGACTCTCTGCCTCATACCTGGTCCGACAGGGCGGAACTTGACGATCTGACGGTCCTGAACGCTTTTTTCGAGCGCGCGGATTACCTTGATTCGTATTCGGAAGCGATCGAAAGCGCGGTCAGGCAGGCGGAAATAAGCGCGGAAAACTATATTTCGCTCGGCTTTTCCGCCGACAGTTATCAGGTGCGCAGCCAGCGGGCGCTTGCCGACCGGATGCGACCCGTCGCGGATGCGGTGAACGAAAAAACGGGGTTTGCCGTCGGATTCGATTCATACTTCGAAAACCTTCCGAATCTCATACTTATATTTCTTTTCGTCACCCTTTCTTCCGTCTTTATATGCCTGGACGACAAAAAGCGCGGCTTTGACAAAATACTCCGCGCCGCTCCGAAGGGAAGAAGGACGGACGCCGCGGCAAGATGCCTTGCCTGCGTTCTGATCTCGTCCGCCGGCTGCGTCCTTGTTTCGGCGTCGTCGCTGCTTGCGGTCTGCATAATGAACGGAACGGGCGGCCTTTCTCTTCCCGTGCAGGCATATCCGGGATATGCTTTCGTGCCGTTTGAATGCTCTGTCGCGGGATACGCTGTTATTCAGCTTCTCTTCAGATGTCTTGCCTGCGCGGTCTTGTCGGCCTTTCTCTGCCTCGTATGCGAGCTGTCGGGTTCCTATCTGATCACGGTCGCGGCAGGGGCGGCGTTCTGCGGCGTTTCGTTTCTTCTGTTCGGTTATTCGGCATACGGAAAATATCTGCCCTTCCGCTTCCTCTGCTTTGCCGCGTCCGCCGAATCGAATGAACTTTTGTCGTTTTTCAGAACCGAAAATCTGTTCGGAATACCGGTAAATACCGCTACGTGCAGCGCGATACTGCAGATACTTAAGGCGGCGCTCTTCTTCGGTGCGGCCGTCATTGCGGCGGATCACGTCAGATCTTTTGTCCGTTACGCGGCAAAAAACGCGCCGGCCGGTCTTGAAACCGGGACGAAGCCGGGAAAGACGTCCGCCTCAGCGGCAAAACGATGTTCAGGACTGTTTTCCTTCGAAATCAGGAAAAACAGGACAGTTCTTATACTCGCGGTGTTCATCTGCTGCCTCGCGGCGTCGACGGTTTATCTTTACGCGACGGCGGGACCCGGGTCACGCTACGACGAGGCGCTGTATACGTCGTATATTGATGATCTGAAGGGAAAAACCTCCGAAGAGATCCTTGCTTTCGAGGCAAAGGAGCGCGGGAGGATAGACGGTATCCTGTCGGAGCGCGAACCGATGCGCGCCGCATTTGCGGGCGGAGAGATATCCCGCGAAGAATATCTTGCATATATGGACGGGTACTATGAGGCAAAAACCGCGGATGCGGTATTTGCAAGAGTCGAAGACAGGATAAGGTACGCCCTGAAGGTTTCTGCAAAGAAGGGAGTCGAGATCCCGCCGGTATACGATACCGGGATCTCGATTTTCCTCCGCGGTAAAACCGATCTGTTTCTTCTGTGCGCGCTGATCCTTGTCTGCCCGCTGGGGTATTACGCAGAGTTTGCCCCGTCCGGGTGGTTTCCGCTTCTCCGTTCCACGCCCAAGGGACGCAAAACCGCCGCTTTTTTCAAAATACTGTATTTCGGCGGGCTCGGCGGAACCTTTTCGCTGATATTCAGGGTATCGCGGCTTGTTATTGTCCGGAGCGTTTACGGTTTTCCCGACCCGGACGTTCCCGCCTGTTCTCTTGAGACGTTTTCATCCTGCGGCGCGTCCTTCACACTTTCGGATTATTTTGCCGCGGATCTTATCATTTCGGCTCTCGGCGGATTTCTTATCGGAGTTTTGCTTTCTCTCGTTTCGTTTTTGTGCCGGAAATACCTGTTTTCGGTATGCGTCGGCGGGGCGGTCCTGGCGATACCCGAGGCGCTGGCCGTCCGGTTGTCGCTGATACCTGATGACCTCAGCGTATTCAGCGTCACGCACCCGCAAAGCATCCTGAAAAACGGAAAGGGAATAATTCTTCCAGTGATCCTTTGCCTTGCCGCGACAACCGTATGCGGCGTCCTGCTGACCTTATTGTCGGATGCCACCGGCGGAAAAAACCGCCGCGGACGGGTAAAATACTGACCGGATCCGGCGCCTCTTTCCGGGCAGCGCGCGACCGTTTTTGTCCTGAATCCGTTTTTTGAATTGAAAAATATTCTTTTATATGCTATAATACGCTTGAAAAAAGAAAATCATGAAGGGAATATCCGCTATGACGATCCGTGAATCGGGGGAGATGTACCTCGAAACGATATATATCCTGTCACAGAAATCAGCTGCTGTCCGCGGGATCGACGTCGGCGCCGAAATGGGCTTTTCCAAGCCGTCGGTCAGCCGCGCTCTCGGAATACTCAAAAAGGACGGTCTGGTCGAAACAGACAAACAGGGCTTCATCCGTCTCACCGCCGAGGGAGAAAAACGCGCGAAGATCATATACGAGCGGCATCAGCTGCTCAGTCAGCTGCTGATGAACATCGGCGTCGACGAAAAGACGGCGACCGAGGACGCCTGCCGCATCGAGCATTACATAAGCGAAAAGACCTTTGACGCGATCAAGGCGCACGTGCGAAAATACGGGTCGCAAAAGTGATTTTCGCCTGCAGATGAACAACATGCATTCCGCTCCCGCGGATGAGTTTTACGTCGCGAATCTGTTTGCCGACGGCATGATCGTTCCGCGGGACAAACCGATCGTTATATGGGGCAGGGCGCCGCTGTCGCAGAACGGAAGGACCGTCAGCGCCGAATTCCGCGGGCTGCGCGGATTCGTGCGGACGTCGGAAGGCGTAGATATCGTTTACAGGTACGCGGGCGGCGGTCTGAAAACGGCGGACGGCGCTCCGGTCACCGGGTTTGAAGTCCTCGAGGGCGGGAAATGGATCCCCGCGCCGGCAAAGATATCGGGAGACAGGGTGACTGTCGTGTCGCCCGGCGCCGCCGGCGTCAGATACGCGTCCGCTTTGCGGTATATACACGACGACCTGCCGAACCTGTGCTCGGGGACCGGAAAAATCGCCGTGCCTTTCTGCCGGATGCTGCGCTGACCGGGAATGCTGAAAAAAAAGACATGCCTGCCGCATGAAGCGAAGATCACCGCGTCAGTTTTATCCGGCGCGGTGTTTTTTGCCCAAAGGACGTTTTTCAATGAGAAGTTGGGGTAATAATCACCTAAGTTCTAACTCGAATCGGATAAAATCCAAACTGAACGAGGAAAAAACGCGTAAATACGCAAAAATTTCTTGTAATAACTTGACAGGCGTCCCGTTTTCGGTACGTTATCCGTGATATAATGATCGCGGAGGGAAAAAGGAGGGATGACAAAATGGAAGCAACGCAAAATGATTTATATCTTCAAGGAGTGCAATATTTCAGGGAGCATTCATATTACAAGGCCTACGAGCGCCTGATCGACTGCCCGGTCGGGCGCGATGAATTCTCTCGAAGCATGTTCTCGGCTATGGGAAGCATATTCCTTCACAAAACTCAAAAAGGCGAAAAGGATCTGGCAGGAGAAGCGTTCAGATGTTTTGAAAAAGCGTACCTGATCGTGAAGGAAAGACAGAAAGCCGTCATCGACACGGACAACGACCCAGCGGTCTTTTACGATTTGGCGTACGCGTATATCGAAGGTATCGGTACCGGAAAAGATATCGGAAAAGGGGTGGATATTCTCCGGGATATCGATCTGATGCTGACTTCGGCCGGAGGGAGCATCCGCGACGTCGACGACGATTTCGGTATCATAAGGGATCATTACCTTCCGGTCAAAGGAGAATAATAATGAAACCTGATCTGGATATGATCCAAAAATGCATCGGTTACGTGTTCCGCGATCAGGGACTTTTGCGTCAGGCGTTTATCCGCCCGTCGTATACGGCGGAGCGCGGCGGACCCGACTGCTTCGTTTTTCGGACGGCCGGGGAAAAGATCCTTGATCTTGCCGTCATCGGTTTTCTTGCTTCGACGTTCGGTGATCTCAGGGGATCCGGCGGCGAAACGTACTATATCCTGAAGCGCGGAGAATACCGGGAGAGCAAATTCTGCGGCGGAGATCTTCAGGCGATCAGACAAAAGATATCTGCCGAAGGGTATCTTACACGCGGGATATCCTCTCTCGGGCTGGACGTATATCTGATTTCCGGTACGCCGGAGTCCGCAACGCCGGACCGAATGAAAGAAGAATTGCTTTATGCGATACTCGGCGCCGTCGCCTTCGATTCCGGGTGGGATATGCCGGAAGTATTTCACGTCGCAAACGTTCTTGCGGATATTGAATCGTCCGTATTTCACAAACGCGTCGACGGAGAAAAATATCTTGAAGCGCTTCGGGACCGGGCGCTCGGAAACGGCGGAAAACTGCCCGTGTATTCGTATACCGGCGGACCGGACGGCGAACGTGCGTGTGAACTGACTATCCCGTCCGACGGCGAACCGGTATTTCGCGGAACCGGGAGAAACGAGGCGTCGGCACGGAGAGCGGCGGCGCGCGAGGCGTATTTCGATCTCCTGCAGTCCGGAGAGATAAGAAACGCCTTCCGCGAAGCAGTCGGGACCCCCGATCCCGAAGATCCGCTGTCGCAGATCAAAAAACTGGTTTCTTCCGGTATGATCGAAAAGCCGGCGTTCAGCTTTTCGCGGCCTGAGAACGACAGCGGAAACGGGCTGCGTGACTGCACGCTGACGGCCAAGGGATGCGATATTTCGTTTACCGTAACGGCGGCGGACAAAGAGGACGCGCGGCGCGAATGCGCTTTTGAATTTCTCCGGTACCTGACGTACGATTTCGATTCCGACGATTGACAGCATGTCCCGTTTATGGTACAATATTCCTATCGACAATTATGTGAGGAAAACCATGGCGGGACTTGAACCGAAAAAGCTCGCGCTTCTGCGCATACTTCAGATCCTCGAAAAATACAGCGACTGCGACCATCCGCTGACGCAGGAGGATATTCTCCGCTATCTTGATAAAGAATACGGCATCGTCATAGAACGCAAAGCGGTGGGCAGGAATATCTCGCTGCTCAGGGAAGCCGGATACGATATCGAAAGCGGCCGCACCGGCTGTTATCTCGCCTCGCGGACCTTCGACGACTCGGAACTGCGCCTGCTTATCGATTCGGTCCTCGGCAGCCGCCATATCCCGGCGAAGCAGTCGAAGGATCTGATCGAGCGCCTCTGTGCGACGTCGAACGTATATTTCAAGAGACATATAAAGAATATCCACACGGTAAACGACTGGAGCAAGACGGGAAACAAGGAGCTTTTTTACAATATCAGCGTGATTGACGAGGCCATCGAACACGGCAAGATGGTCAGGTATCACTACAACAGATACGGCGCCGATAAAAAGCTCCACCGCACCGCCTACCAGCGCGTCTGCCCCTACCAGCTGATCCTGCACAATCAGAGATACTATCTGATGGGATACAATCCTTACTACGAGCATATAGTTTTCCACCGTCTCGACAGGATAACCGGCATCGGCGAATCGAACAGGGATTCTATCCCGATCCGGACGATCAAAGGTTATGAAAACGGCATCGACTACTCAAAGATATCCACGCTGCCGTATATGTATTCGGACGAGCCGGAGCGTATCACCTTTTACGCAGACGAACAGGGCGTCGACCAGATAATCGACTGGCTGGGTGACGGCGTGAGTTTCACCCGCGAAGGCGACCGCCTTGTCGCGTCGGTCGTCTCCAGCCCGACCGCGATGACCCTCTGGGCGGTCCAGTACGCAGATTTCGTGGAGATCATCTCCCCCGTCCACGTCCGCGAGAGTGTAAAGGAGTTCCTGGAGAAGGGGGTGGAGAAGTATAAATGAGTAACGCAGAGACATTTTTCAAAGAATTCGTTGAACGTGTAACCTGGGAGGAATATCATCAGAGTTACATAAACGACGCGGAGTTTACGCCGATAATAACGAACGTTATAAAAGATATCATCGAAAAAATGGGCTGGATACCGACCACCGAGTATTTCAGAATCGACGTAATTGGATATGAAAGCAAGTGGGAAAGCGTTAAAGACAAAGCTCACAACGCCGGACTAGGCGCCTATCTCTGGAATATGAAAGCTGCGGTCGAGCACGAAAACAGCAAATCGGCTTGGACCGACGAGCTGATAAAACTTATGCAGATTCGCTGCCCGTTGAAGGTGATAATCACATACAATTATTATGATGAACGCCCGGAAGGCGACCTGAAGAAGCTTGCCGTTGCTGCCGACTTGATGCAAAAGGTTGACTCCTTCGAAAGCATAAAAAGGGACGGCGAAGAGCTACTGATAATTATCGGTAACGGCTGTTCCAAAAAAACAAAAAAGTCTGACTACGAATCGTTTGATTACAAAGGTTATTTGTTTAACTACGATTCAAATAAGTTTGTTGAACTGGAGGCGTCAAACCAATGAAAAATCTATTTGATTATGCAACAAAAGAACTCGAGCAGGATGCGTTTCTCCTTTGGCTGTTTGATAGTTGGGAAGACAAAGACGTACAACCGGTTGTTCATTCGCTGTTGGAAGCCTTTTGCGGGATTTCCAAAGACGATAGAATAAAAAGTATAAACACTTTTGCTCAATGGAAAAATATAGACGTCAAAATTGATATTTCCACGGAATTAAGACCATCATTACATCTTTTCATTGAGGATAAAACATTTTCCCAAGAACACAGCAATCAACTGGAAAGATACAACGGATGCATAAATGAAGTGAAAGGCGAAAAATATACTGTCTTTTATAAAACGTCAACCATTGAAGATGAAGAACGAAAACGTGTAGGCGACGCCAAGTGGACTGCATTTAATCTGGAAGATATATGGAAATTGTTCCATGAATACGGTGGATCACCGGTTTTCCTTATTTCTCAATACGCACAGCATTTAGATGACTTGAGAAGTATTCAAAATAACGCAGAAAAGCCAGAATCAAACGAAACACGAAATGATATGGCAAGGTGGGTTGCATATTTTCGAAACACAATTCTTTCTCAAACGCTGCATGAATCGTACGATTGTTGGGGATATGCATTCGAAACAACGTACAGATATGCCTGTCTGTGTTTTAAGCACAAAGAGAAAAAGGAGAATACAACACCTTATTTGGAAATTCGAAGCCGAGATTGTTTAAATGCACACTTCTACGCCCGGGTGCTTTGTTATGGGATTGATGAGGATCTTCTTGAAGAAAAGCAGCCGGGACTGATAAGTAAAGCCAATGAAAGCGATTTTTGGGAGTCGAAATACGTTCACGGCAAGAAAGGAAAGCATCCTAAACAAGTATGTTCTCATTATGCGAAATTAAGAGATAACAGCGATGCATCTTTCATAGAGGAAGCCAACAAATGTATAGAACAATATATCAAGCTAATTGACGAGTGGGTACACGACATTGATGAGTCGACTGATGGCGCGCCTGATTTCACATACTCACCTCATCATGAAAACGCTCAGGACTTTCCAGAATTGGTTTCCAATGATCCATATATCGAACCCACCGACTTCAAGTATTACATCATCAAGGTCAAACCATGGCGTCTTGACGAAATGAAGGAAAAACATCCCGATACGTACCGCTACGAGGCGACCAGATACTGCTGGAAAATCGTCCCGAGAGATATAAAAGAATACCCTTATGTCTTTTCTGTAACCGATGGTATTGTTGAAGAAGTATATCGCGTTGAAAGATGGGAACCCGTTAGCGGACGTTCAAGGTATGAGTTTTTCGGCCACCCGGCGCCGGATGAAATACGAGAGAGATTCGTGAAGAAGAGAATCCCAGATTATTATCGCAAGAAAGGGATGGCTTCGCCGGTTCTGTTTTCAAAGAACTGACCGTTGCAAAAGAAAGCAGATACAAACTCAATTATCCGCAGCAATCTAACGTTGACGTCGGATCACTTGAAATACGTGAAAGAAACAGCGCCGGAAAAGAAATCAAAAAACAGGTGGAGATCGATTTTGTCGCCAATCGGGGCAGCAGGAGATATTACGTTCAATCGGCTTATGAAATTCCGACAGA
>JAEEGL012300284.1_pt1 | contig 11488 bp, 6 predicted proteins | sample 9134231 | NCBI WGS metagenome assembly JAEEGL01 (sample SAMN16246548, study PRJNA631951) | gut metagenome | biome: gut microbiome; feature: rumen; material: fiber-attached | host: Bos | place: Iran: Karaj | collected 2018-10
CAATTCACCACGTCGTATCCCCTCTCCCATGTCCATGAAGGCGCCATGTTGGGCAACGGTTACCTTGGCCTCTATGCATGGGGTGAAAAAGACACCTTGAACGTGACTGTCGGCTGCGCCGCCCTTTGGGATCATCGGGGCGGCATGCCATGGACTGACCGCCAGAACTACAAAGACATCAAGGCGGCTCTGCTGGCCAACGACAGCCAGGCCATTCGTGACATCTTCGCCGTCTCCACGGAAAACCTCCCCGGCCAGCCCCCTCGCCCTTCCCTTACCCCTGCCTGCCGACTGGTCTTCACCCTGCACGATGGCTGCAAGCTTCTGCGGAATGAATTGGACATCCGCGACGGCGGTCTCCGCATCCTCTACACAAAGGACGGTGCGGAGCATGCCGCCCAACTGCGGCTGGACATGACGGACTTGGGGCGTTTCGCACTGCAGGGCAAGGACTTCGCCACCTGCCGCATCATCCCTTCCTATGAACTGACCCATGGCGCCATGGCGGCCATCTCCTTCCCCCCGCCCGACGTCTTCAAGGCGGGTTCGGCCCAAGGCTTCGTCCAATCCATGCCCGCCGACCCCGCCTACGGGCTGGCTCTTCATCAGCAGGATGACCTCTATGTCGCCCGCTTTGGCCGCGACGCCAATTCAACCCGTCTGCAAACGCAGTTGCAATTATTCTCTAACTCATTCAGTTGGAATGACTTAGAGAACAACAACCGCACTTGGTGGTCAGCCTATTGGCAGGATGTGCCCGACCTTTCATTGGAAAACGATCTGCTGGAGGACATCTATTACGAGGGCCTGTACAAATTTGGCGCCATGACCGCCCCCGCCGGCGTCCCTGCGGGTCTGCAAGGTCCTTGGATTGAGGATGATGCCTTCCCTCCATGGTCGGGAGACTACCATTTCAACATCAATGTGCAGATGTGCTACTGGCCCGCCTTCCGCGGCAACCGGCTAGCCAATCTGCGGCCGCTGTTTGACATGATCTGGAGCTGGCGCGACCAGCTGCGGGAAAACGCTCGATGCTACGTGGGCATTGAGGACGGCTATATGCTGCCTCACGCCGTGGACGACCATGGCACCTGCATGGGCGCCTTCTGGACAGGCACCATCGACCACGCCTGCACCGCCTGGATCGCCCAGCTCATGTTCGACTATGTAGACTACTCCGGCGACCTCGCCCTCCTGAAGGAGACCGTCTTCGACTTCATGAAAGGCACCATGAACGTCTTCATGGCCACGCTGGAACGGCGTGACGGCAAATGGGTCCTGCCCGTGGGCGTCTCCCCCGAATACCGTGCAGCGGAAATGAACGCATGGGGCGCGAACGCCAGCTTCCAACTAGCCGCCATTCATCGACTTGCGCAAAATCTGCAGAAAGCCTCCGCCCTGCTGGGGCTGCCTTCCGACCCCCGCTGGCAGGACATTCGGGACAATCTGCCCATGGCCGCTTTGGCGACACGTCCGGACGGACGGCAGGAAATCGCTCTATGGGAAGGACTTGTGCTTGAGGAGAGTCATCGTCATCACTCCCATCTGGCGGGACTTTGCCCCTTCGGCACCATTGATCCGCAAGATCCTGCATGGAAAGACATTGTGCAGAACAGCATCCGGCGGTGGATCGAAAAGGGAATGGGACTTTGGACCGGCTGGTGCACCCCTTGGGCCGCCATGATCGAAAACCGGCTGGACAACCCGGAGGCCGCCGAATTCCTCCTCAACGTCTGGAAGCAGCTCTACACCAACAAAGGCGGCGGCTCCCTCCATGACTGCGCCTTCCATGGGATTCGCATCATGGACGGCCGACCTCAAGTCATGCAGATGGACGGCATGATGGGGGCCACGGCGGCGGTGCAGGACATGCTGCTCCACGAGCGGCAGGGCACCCTCCACGTCTTCGCGGGCATCTCAGTCCGCCACCGCCACGTCCATTTCAAGAACATGCCCGCCCCAGGCGGCTTCATGATCTCCGCCAGTCGGGAAGAGGACACCGCCACGGTGACCGTCACCGCACGGCGTGCCAACACCCTCAGCCTGATCTTGCACGGAACCGACGCCAACGTCGTCCGGCTGGAGGACGGCTCCACCGTCTCCTCCATGGAGATTCAGCCTGGCCAGCCCGTCACCCTCCCCATGACCGCCGGCCAGACCGTCATCTTGAACTATATACATAACTAGCTAATTATCAATATGTTATGTATTATTTCGCTTCCTGGGCGATCTTCTTCATCATCTCAGGGACGTTGATTTTCTGCGGACAGTGTTTGACGCAGTTTCCGCAGGCGATGCAGGCATCCGCCCGCGCCTTCTCCGGAAGCATCCGATAGGCGCCATTGAACTGCCATTTGCTGCCGGAGAGCTTGTATTGGTTGTAGATGCCGAAGATGCGGGGAATCTCGATGTTTTGGGGGCACGGCAGACAGTAGCGGCAGGCCGTGCAGGGCACCGCCAGCTTCTTGCGATAGGCCAACAGCGCCAGATTCAGGGTCTCCCGCTCGGCCTCCGACAGCGGCTTTATTTGGGAGAAGGTCCGGATGTTGTCCTCCAGATGCTCCGGCTTTGACATGCCCGAAAGGATGCACAGCACATTGGGCAGACTTGCCACGTAGCGGAACGCCCAAGAGGCGGCGCTGGCGTCCGGATCCGCATCCTTCAGAATCATCATCGCCTCGGGGGAAAGGGATGCCAGCACGCCGCCGCGCAGCGGCTCCATGACCACAACCGGCACGCCGGCCTCCGTGGCAATCTCATATTGCTCCTTCGAGCGGTACAGTTCCCAGTCCAGATAATTCAGCTGAATCTGAACGAAATCCCATGGATGCGCCTTGATGATCTCCTTCAGCACCTCCGGAGTGTCATGGAAAGAAAAGCCAAGACGACGGATCTTGCCTTCCTGCTTCATCTTGGACAAAAACTCATAGGCCTTGAGCCGTTTGGCGTTGCTCCAGTTCGCGGCATTGAGGGAATGGACCAGATAGAAGTCAAAATACTCCACCTGACAGCGCTCCAGCTGCTCCTTGAAGATGCGTTCCACATCCTGCTCCTCTTTGGCGAACCAGACGGGCATCTTGTCCGTCAGATAGAACGAATCCCGCGGATAGGCCTTCAGCACCTCGCCCATGCAGCGTTCGCTCTCGCCGCCATGGTACATGTAGGCGGTGTCGAAATAGTTGCAGCCGGCCTCCATGGCGCGGGCGACCATGGTTTTCACGGTGGCGATGTCGATTTTTGGCTCGCCGGCGACGGTGGGAAGCCGCATGCATCCAAAGCCCAGCAGGGGGACCGTCTGCGCCGTATTCCTGAACGGCCGTCTGGCGACCTGAGGCCCCTTCGCCACATCGGAGCTTTTGTCGCCATCGGCCCCCGCTTTGGCGGAAAGCCGGGATACAGGGGCAAGGGCGGCCAACGCGACCAACCCCTTCAGCATGTCTCGTCTGTTCATCTCACATTGTCTCCATGTAACGGTGCAAATGATGGTTCAGAAGCCGAATAGATCCACAGAAAACAGAAGGGAACTCGAATGTGAACAGCGCCACAAAAACCCTTTGGAGCTGTCGCGATGTTATACAATGAACTTGAATTTGGCGAGTTTATTTTATTCCCCTATAGCGATTCAGCTCAAGTAAAATTCCTAATTCCTAATTTCTAATTCCTAATTTCTAACTGTCCTTCAGGGATTTACAAACAAGGACAAATCCTTCTGGCGGCCTTTCTGTTGTTCAGCGGCCCAGGCATCCGCCGCTTCCAGACACTTCGCCGCGCCCTCGCCCATGGGCAGGCTTCCAGTTTTGGGAAGGAAACCCGTGCGGCGGAGGAAATCAATGGCCACTTGGGGCGTATTCAGTCTCACGTAATTCATAAATCCATGGACGCCATTGGCTTCCAGATGCAGCTCCGCCGGGATGCCCAGCTGAATCAGCCGTTTGTAGGCCTTGATGGAGGCGTAGGGGGAATAGGGATCATCGCCGCCATGGAGGAAGCAGGAAGGACAGGTTTTGCCGTCGAAGGCGAAGACGGGATCGATCGTGACGTCGTCCCCCACGCCGCCCTTCTGGTTTTCCGTCAGCAAGCCATCGGAAAGGACGTAGGCGGGACACATGGGAATCATCCAGTTCACGTTGCAGGGAATGGCGTCGAATTCGTCAATGGGTTCATAGGCAGGAGTTTGCGAAGAAAGTCCCAACAGCATGCACAGATGGGAGCCGGCGGAGCAGCCGACCACGCCGATCTTGTCGGGAGAGAAGCCCCGTTTGGCGGCCTCCGCGCGGACGAGACGGACGGCCCGCTGGCCGTCTTCCCAAGCGGTCTTGTAGATGGGAATGCCTTCGGGCCTTGGCGTGCGGTACGTGAAATTCACGCAATGGAGACCGGCCTCCAGCAGCTTCACCACGTATGGGGCAAAGGAGGGCATGTCGCAGCAGTTGTAGTATCCGCCTCCGGAGATGATGATCATGCAGGCATCCGTCCGAACCTTTTCGGGTGGCGGCTGGAACCACTGCAGATAGGCGCAGCGGTTTTCGTCCGGAGAGAACCCCTCCGCGGCGGCTTCTTCCGTGGTGGCCGCGATCTGATGGGGCTGCGCATCGGGCATCTTGCCTTCTGGCCAAATGTAGGTTTTGGGGCCTTCCGCAACGCCCGTCAATGGTCTTGAATTCAACGCTTCTGTCATGGAATTGTCCTTTGCTGTATCTGCAGACTCTGCCTGGACGCTCTTTAGCGCTCTGTCATCGCCCTGTTTGTCGACGGAAACAGACGTTCCGCCAAAGCACCCCCAAAGCAGGGAGCCGCACATGACGGACAGGAGCAGACAGGCTGTTTTCTTCATAAGTATTTGCAACAGAATGAGTTATAAATGCAGTATAAAGACATGTGACCGCGACGCATCATCGTCGCGGCCCGCCCCTTTGAACTGCAACCTATTCTTGCGGAGTGTCTTGTGGAAGCATAGCCGCCGCTTCGGCCGCCGCCTTCTCCGCGGCGATGTGCTTTCTCATGCTGAACACGCCGTAGCTGTAGAGACCACCGGCGATCAGTTTGATGATGCCGCAGAACGCGAAGACGAAAACCGGGTTGATTTTGTCCAGCAGGATGCCAATCACCGTGCCCGCGAAGGCGCCGGTGATGCTTAGCAACCCGAGTCGGATGGCGGTGAACGATCCCATGACATTCACGGGAAGCACATCATAGTGGGCCAGCGGAATGGCGGAGGCCTCCACGTTCATGATCACCTGATAGAGGAAGAAAACCACCAAGAACCAAGTGGGATGGTTGATGGTCACCAAACCCATAAGCACGGAAGCATAGGCAATTTCCGTAATCGGCAACACCCAGCCGGCGCCGAAGCGGTCCATGGTGGCGCCCAAGATGATGTAGGCGACGAAGAGGGAAATCTGCCCCAACGTGGTGGCCCAGCCCGTGTATTCATCCGGAACCGTCATCCGCCGGAGGGCCAACAGCATAATCCAGCCACCGCAGCCGTCACCGATGCCACGCAGGAAATTCGCGGGCATGAAAACGCGGAACTGCTTCATGCCAATGACCTTTTGGAGACTTTCCAGCAGAGTCTCCTTCTTCTGCTGCGGCGGATTCTGCAAATCCGGCAGCTCCTTCAGCCGTAACACCAGAAATGTGCTGATGATGACCAAGGTCAAGCCGGAGCCGCAGCAGATCGCATAACCGTAGCGGACACCCGCCTGCTTCAGGATGAACGTGGTGAACAGGCCGACCAGCAGGCCGACCACCCCGCTGGCGATGCCCCAGATGCTCCAAAAGCGTCCGCGGATTTCATTGTGGACAGTGCGGCACTCGATGGTGGCGTCCACCACCGCATAGGGGGAGGCCGTGAAGGCGCCGATGATGCCGAATATCATGGTGATGATCAAGGCCATGTGCACTTCGCGGAAACTCTCCGGTCCCAAGGCGAGCACCAAGCCGCCGACGCCCGCGATGGCGGTGAACAGGGACAGAATCGCATAGGCCCGCACGCGGTTCTTGATTTTGTCGCCAAAGAGGCTGTTCAGCAACACCATGAACAGGGTGATGATCTGACCGGGGATGCCCCATCTGGCCAGCATGCCGGGGGTCAGCCCCAAATAGTTGTTGAAGGCCGCCGTCACATTGCCGCTGTACAGCGGAAGCGCCGCATACCGCAAGACGTTCTTGCTGAACATCAGCACCAGATTCTTCTGTTCCTGCTCGTCTTTCGTGAGCTTCGAAATCGGTTTCTTGATCAGTTCGTTCATTTTTACCTTTACCGTGGTTACCTATGCAAACATGAAATGTCAATTCACAAAACGCCGGCGGAACGGTTGCCCTTTCCATACCATTTTAATAAGTATATGCGTGGCCGTGCAAAAAACAAGCCGACAACTTGAAAAAAGCCGCGGAACCGCCGAATTCGTCATGGGTCTGCGGAATTTTCGTTTCGCGGTTTGGGGTTTCCTTGAGGTTTTGCCATACCATATTATAATAACATTGACAAGTTCATTCATCTTATTTGGGGAGCGCCCATGAACAAACACTATTTCATCATTTATCTTGCATGTGCAGCCAGCCTTCTCTTTGCAGAACCATTCTACAAGATTGATTTCAAGAATCTTACACAAGCGGAACAGGACACCTTGAAGTTGGCGGGGAAGAGCGAATCCACTCCAGAAGGCATAATGACGACTTCTGTCCGCAATGCAGATTCCATCGTCAAGCTTGCCGATCCCATCAAGGAAATCCCCGATGGCTTCGACGGCAAGATCCTCCGCGTCACGTGGTCATTCATTCCCCTGAAGATCGGCGGCTGGGGCAATGAATTCTGCATCGGCTCCACCATGATCATCGAATTGACGGGCACGAAACCCACCCTTAACGGTAGACATTCTGCCAACCTACATGTGGAGGAAGGGCAGCCATGCACCATGAGCTGCGATTTCTCCCGCTATCTGGTCACCAGCTGGACCATCAACGGACAGGAACAGCTCAAAGCTCCCGTCCCCGCGTGGAAGAAATACCCCGGACAGCATCCCTTCAGCTTTGCCGACTTCTATAACACCGATTCCAAGACGCTTTGGCTGAACATGTCCTGCGAATATGTCCAATACCCCTATGTCCATACCCTGCAGTGCGCCGCCGGCGATGATTTTCCTGTCCCCAAACTCGACGGACGCTGCGATTTCCTTCTGGCGCAGGCCAGTCCCATGGAGAAGATATTCCGCGACGCGCAGCAATTCACGGGAAGCTTCTCCCGCAATGTTCACATCGCCGCCGCGGGACGGGAGCGGGAATCCTTCCAGCTGGCGGTGATGCCGTTGGACAAGCCGTTGAAGAATGTCACCATGACAGTCACGGAGCTTCGCGGCGAAGACGGCGCCGTGCTGCCCTCCACGGCGATTTCCGTCCATCCCATCGGCTACATCCAGTTGAAGGCCGGCAACAGACGCGGCTGGTTCTATCCCGATGTGCTGATGCCAAACAAACCTTTTGACGTGGAACCGGGCTTCGTGCAGCCCGTGTGGTTCACGGTGGATGTCCCCGCCGACACCCCGCACGGCAAATATCACGGAATCATCCATGTGAAGGCCGACGGTCTGGAGGAGCAGTTTGCCACCCTCTCGCTTACCGTCCGCCCCTTCAATCTGCCGTTGCGTGGCAAGCTGAAGACCGCCTTTTGCATCTGCCCTGGCTTGTGGGAAATATGGTACGAGCCGGATGAAGTCAGAAAACGTCTGGGCATGGATGACAGATCATGGCATAATGTTCTCTTCACATCCTATGAGTGCGAAGACGTCCTGCCAAAGTCCAAGTGGCTGGAAATGTATGACTTCCTGCTGGCGCATCGGTTGAACCCCACCGTCATCTATTCAGAACTCAAGCGGGGCAAATCGCGGCTGGTGCCCGCCATGGAGGACATGCAGTATTGCTATGACCGTGGCATGAACGCCACCTGTCTCACAAGCATCAGCGGCATTTCCGAAAACGAGGAGGAAGCTGAAAAATACCTGCAGGATCTGCATGCCTGGCTGACGCAATGCGAACAATTCGTCAAGGAGAAGAACTGGCAGGACTTCACATGGTATCTCCACTCCTATGATGAATCGGAAATGCAGCCGTCGGATGTGAGAAAAAAGAAAGATGTGGCCATCGCCAAGACCCATTCCTTCGTCAAGGAGCACTTCCCATGGCTGAAGCGCGAAACCGCCAACCCCTTCATAGAACGCAATAAAGACTATTTTGACATCTGGACGCCGCTGACCGACCGACTTGTCGGCAAACATCTGGAGGACTGCCGCAAGGCGCAGGAGGCAGGACAGGAGGTCTGGGCCTACGTCTGCTGCGGCCCCGGCGAGCCATACGCCAATTTCTTCCCTGAAATGAGCGGCGTCTGCCCGCGCATCCTCCCGTGGCAGCTCTTCCAGTACAAGCTGACTGGATTCCTCTATTATCTCATCAATCATTTTGAGCGTGAAAAGAACTGGAACAAGAATGCCCCCAAATGGCCTGACCTGCCATGGAACTGCCTTGCCCTCGGCGTGAATTCCGACGGCATTCTCATCTATCCGGGTCCCGACGCGACGCCATTGGCCTCCACGCGGCTTGAAAACCTGCGCGATGGCATAGAGGACTACGAGGCGCTTGCCATGCTGCAGTCTCTGGCTGAAGGTTTTACACCAAATTCGGAAGAAGAAATTGCCGCTTTGGAGGAAGCCAAAGCCATGATTCAAGTTCCCAAGGAGCTGTCCTCTTCATGGGCGGAATTCACCAAAGACCCGCAAGTCATCGTGAAAAACCGCGCGAAAATCGACGCGCTTATCCAGAAGTTGCAGAGGAAATAGATGGCCTCTTGGATGTATTCAGTATCAAATAATTCATAACTCATTGAACTCCAATTACTTATAGACAAATCTCCATATGCTCAGATGTGAGTTGGTGGAATAGCCGACAAGTTGAAAGAAGCCGCGGAACCGCTGAATTCGTCATGGGTCTGCGGAATTTTCGTTTCGCGGTTTGGAGTTCCCTTGAGGTTTTGCCATACCATATTATAGTATAATGGGATTTAACATTTAGCGTCTTGTGGAGTTTGGAAAACAGCACCATGTCAAATCGACCAGAGCAAATCGCCTCCCGCATGAGGGAGCTGCGCCAGATTTTGGACTTGTCTGCGGAAGAGGTGGCCAACAAGCTGAATCTGCCGGTGGAGACCTATCTGCAGTACGAGAGCAACGAAACGTCCATTCCCATCAGCACTTTGAACGCGGTGGCGGAGATCTTCAACGTGGATTTCACCGTGCTGTTGACAGGAGACATTCCCCGGATGGCGAGCTACACGCTTGTCCGTGCCGGGGATGGGGTCAAAGTGGAACGCTACCCCGGATACGACTTCCAGTCCCTCGCCTACAACTTCAAGAACCGCAGCATGGAGCCCATGTTGGTGGACTTGGAGCCCCATGAGGACAAGGACAAGGAGCCCGCCCTCGTGACCCACGGCGGCCAGGAGTTCAACTTTGTCCTTGAGGGCACGGTGGAAGTGGTCATCGGCAGCCATTCCGTGACGCTGCAACCGGGGGACTCCCTCTATTTCGACCCCCGAATCCCCCATGGACAGCGCGCCATCGGCAAAGCCGCCCGATTCCTGACCGTCATCAACAACTGATTCGGCCAGCAAGCCCCTGCGCACGGCTTGCCTCCCCTGTTTTCACGCCGGTAACGCCCGGTATCCATTGCGGCTGCAATGGTGGTTGACTTTTGATTTGGATTGTCTGCTATGCTTGAAAAATATCTCCCCCGTCAGGAATTCGACTCCTATGAGGACTTCAAGGAGAACTATCGCGTAAACGTCCCTTCCACCTTCAATTTCGCCTACGATGTCGTGGACGGTTGGGCGGAGGAATGCGATACAAAGCCGGCGCTGGCCTGGATGGACGACGCCTTTGAGGTCAAAGAATACAGCTTTGGAGACATGAAGCGCCTGTCCAATCAGGCCGCCAACATGTTCAAGCGCCACGGCATCCGCAAGGGCGACGTGGTACTCATGATACTCAAACAACGTCCGGAAGTGTGGATCACCATGGTGGCCCTCCACAAAATCGGCGCCATTGTCATTCCCGCCACATTTCTGCTGACGGCGAAGGACATCGTCTATCGGGCGGAGGCCGCTTCCGTCAAGATGATCATCTGCGTGGACGAGCCGGTCATCATCGGCCATGTCCAGCAGGCGGCTCCCCAAATGCCCAACGTCAGCCTCTACGCGGCGGTGGGCGACACCAACATTCCGGAAGGCTGGATTGACTATCGGAAGGAGATTCAGCAGGAGTCCACGGAGTGGGAGAAGCCCACGGGAGCGGATTACCCCTGTCTGCATGACCCCATGCTAATGTACTTTACATCAGGCACTTCCGGCATGCCGAAGATGATTCTGCACGACTACACCTACCCCCTTGGGCACATCGTGACGGCAAAGTACTGGCAGCGCGTCCAAGACGGCGGCCGCCACATGACCGCCGCCGACTCCGGCTGGGCCAAATTCGCATGGGGCAAAATCTACGGCCAATGGCTGTGCGGAGCGGTCATCGCCGCCTACGACATGCAGGAGTTCAAGGCCGACCGGATGCTGCGGGCCATCGAGAAGTTGCATCTGACCACCTTCTGCGCCCCGCCCACCATCTACCGCTTCCTTATTAAAGAGGATTGGGGGAATGTGGATCTGAGCAGCATCAAACAGTGCTCCATGGCGGGAGAGCCCCTCAACCCCGCCGTCTACCAACAGTGGCTGAAACTTACGGGACTGCCTCTGGTGGAAGGATTTGGACAAAGCGAAGGCACCGTGCTCATCGCCAATTTCCCTTGGTTTCCCATCAAACCGGGCTTCGCAGGCAAATTCGCCCCCGTCTACGATTTCGAGCTGGTCAATGAAGATCAGGAGAGCGACAAGGGGGACGGCTCCATGGGGACGCTGGTCATACGGCATGCGCAGGAAAAGCGCCCCGTCGGCCTCTTCCGCGAATACTACCGCGATCCGGAGGCAATGGCAACCTATTGGAAAAACGGCGACTACAGCACAGGAGACGTGCTCTGGCAGGATGAGGACGGCTATCTGCAGTTCATCGGCCGCAACGACGACGTCATCAAATGCTCCGGCTACCGCATCGGCCCCTTCGAGGTGGAAAGTGCCCTGATGGAGCATGAAGCCGTGCTGGAATGCGCGGTGACGGCCGCCCCCGATCCCATCCGCGGCGAAGTGGTCAAAGCCACCATCGTCCTTGTGAAGAACCGGGGCTACGAGCCGTCTCAAGAGCTGGTCAAAGAGCTGCAGAATCATGTGAAACGGGTCACGGCCCCCTACAAATACCCCCGCATCGTGGAATTTGTCGATGAGCTTCCCAAAAGCACCTCCGGCAAAATCATGCGGAAGAAGATTCGCGAAAACGACCAAAAAGAGTGATTTGAAATGTCTTCCCGCCGATTCCTTCTCTGTCTTCCCGCTCTTGTGGCA
>JAEEGL012826249.1_pt1 | contig 11488 bp, 6 predicted proteins | sample 9134231 | NCBI WGS metagenome assembly JAEEGL01 (sample SAMN16246548, study PRJNA631951) | gut metagenome | biome: gut microbiome; feature: rumen; material: fiber-attached | host: Bos | place: Iran: Karaj | collected 2018-10
CAGGAACCACGGCGCGGAGGAGATGTAGGTCTTCGCCGCGGAGAGGATCGAGCCCCACTCGGCGGTGGGCGGCACGATGCCGACGCCGAGGTAGCTCAGCGAGGAGACGATGAGGATGTTGCTCGCAACGCCGAAGGTCGTGACGACGATGATCGGGCCGAGCGCGTTGGGCAGCATGTGCCGGAGCATCATCCGCGTGTTGCTCGCGCCGATCGCGCGGGAGGAATCGATATAGTCGGCGCTCTTGACGGTGTACACGGCGCCTCGCGTGATCCGCGCGAACAGCGGCAGCGTCGAGAGGGATATGGCCATGATCATCTTGAAGGTGCCCGTGCCGATGGCGGAGAGCACGGCCATGGCGAAAAGCATCGCGGGGATGGCCATGAAGATGTCCATGATCCGCATGATGACGTCCTCGACCGTGCCGCCGTAATAGGCGGCGATCAGGCCGAGTCCTCCGCCCACGAGCAGGGAGAGCGCGGAGCAGATGAAGCCGACGGGTACGGAGATGCGGGAGCCGTAGATCAGTCTTGTCAGCAGATCGCGGCCGAAGTCGTCGGTGCCGAGCGGATACTCCGAGCTGGGCTTCTGCAGGACGACGGCGTAGTTCTGATTGTCATAGCCCTGCGGAGCGATGACCGGCGCAAAAATGGCCATCAGGATCATCAGAACGACGACCACGAGTCCGACGAGCGCCAGCCGGTTGCGCCGCAGGCGCTTCCAGGCCTCCGCGGAGGGGGAGGAGATCTTGGACTTTTTGCCCTTGTTCTTCTTCTCGAAACGCGCCATGGCGGGCGTGTAGCGTTTTGCCATTGCCGACTCCTCCTTTCCCGTCAAGCGGCGGCGGCGGGCTTTTCGGCCTCGTCGCTTTTCTTTTTCTTCTTCGGACGCTCGTAGGTGGACTTGATCCGCGGATCGATGAAGGCGTACGCGAGATCGACGAGCAGGTTCATGACGCTGAACGTGATGGCGATGAGCAGGACGCCGCCCTGTACCACGGCATAGTCTCTGTTATTCAGCGCGTCGACAAGATACTTGCCGAGGCCGGGCACTGCGAAGACCGACTCGATGGCGATCGAGCCGCCCAGCATCGCGCCGAACTGAGAGCCGACGGTGGTGACGATGGGGATGAGGGCATTGCGCAGACCGTGCTTGATGATGATGACGCTCTCCTTCTTGCCCTTCGCGCGGGCGGTGTTCATATAGTCCTGCCGGACGACGTCGAGCATGCTCGAGCGGGTGATGCGCACCACGTTTGCCGAGGAGCAGAGGCCGCAGACGACGATCGGCATGATCCAGCCCAGGGGATTGCTGATGCCCGCGACAGGCAGGAGCTTGGCGCGCACCGCAAACCACAGGATGAACACGAGCGCGAGCCAGAACTGCGGCATGGAGACCGCCGCGAGAGAGAACACGCGGCATATGTAGTCGATCACGGTGTTCTGCTTTACGGCGGATATGACGCCGAGCGGCAATCCTACGAGCAGCGCCACGAGGATGGAGCCGATGGCCAGCTTGAACGTCACCGGCCATTTGATCACGAGCTCGTCCATGACCGGCTGCTTCGTGGAATACGAATTGCCGAGGTCGCCGTGGAAAATGAAGTTGTAGACGAATTTCCCGAAGCGGTACAGCACCGGCTTGTCAAGCTCCAGCTGGACGCGCATCGCTTCGCGCATCTCCGGCGTGGCCGTGGTGCCGAGCATGCTGTCGACCGGGTCGCCCGGGGTGACCTCCTGCAAAAAGAACACGATGATCAGAACGCCGAGGACGACGATGATCATTTGCAGAAGGCGTTTGACGATGTATCTTCCCATGAGAATGACTCCTTTGTCCGCTCTGTACAGCCGCGCGGCTATCCGAGCGTGTGGATCTCGCCGGTGGCCTTGTTGCGCCAGCGGGGCTTGAGCTGAAGCGGATAGTTGAGCTTGACCGCGTCGGCCGGGCAGTCCGTGACGCAGCAGCCGCAGTACCAGCACTCCTCCGTGTGCAGAAGGATCGGCGTCTCGCCCGGCGTCGGGTTCGGGATGAACACGTCGATCTGGCAGATGTCCACGCAGGTGTTGCAGCCGGTGCATTTCGCCGGGTCGATGATCACCGGGACGTTCGGCGTCGTCACGTTGGGCATTGCGAATACTTCAGCCATCGTCTATTCCCTCCCGTCTCCGTTTTCAGGCTTGTAAACGCCGGCGTAATCCGGGTTGTGCTTCTCGTATTCTTCCTTCATGTTGCCCCAGAAGCGGATGGGCAGGCGGGAGAACTTCGTCTCGCCGTCCTCCTGCCGGAGCAGCAGGTAGTTTTTCAGCTCCTCCGGATCGGACTCGGGGTAGTCCAGACGCTGCACGCACAGCTCGCGGGCGGTGAGGCGGCGCTCCTTCATGGCCTGAATGGCGATCTTCGCGTGCTGGATCAGGCTCAGGTCCTCCAGAGAGCGCATCAGCTTGTGCGGGTCGGGCGCGCACAGCCGCGGCACGGCGTATTCCTCGAGCTGGCGGATCTCCTCCAGCGCGAGGTCGAACAGGCGCTCGCTGCGGTAGCCGCCCACGTAGTACTGCATGATGCGGTTGAGCGCGAAGTGCAGCTCCTTCCAGTCGATGCCCTCCTCGCGCTGCGCGGGCGCGAGCACGCGCGCCTTCTCCCGGTCGATCTGCTCGCGGCAGAGAGAGCGCGCCTCGGCGCCCTTCACGTAGGCCGCGGCCTTGCGCCCCGCGTAGCGCCCGTTGGAAGCGCACAGCGCGTGGCAGGAGTGGTCGCCGCAGAAGAACGCGGAGGTGCCGGCCGCGTACAGGCCCTCGAGCGTGGTCTTCAGGTCCCAGTCGACGAGAACGCCAGCGCCGCGTCCGTTGCGGAACTGCTCGGTGGGCTGCAGCTCCATGTAGGTGTAGTTGAGAATCTGGTCCCGGCCCGGATCGAAGCCGGACTCCCGCATGGACTTGACCATGGCCCTGCCGCCGGACTCCTCCGAGAGCGTCAGGTCCCAGGTGGCGTGGGCCTCCTCCGGCTTCATGCCGGCGGAGTCGCCGTAGATCGGAAGCTGGAATTCCCCGGACTCGATGCCGTCGCGGATGCGCTTGACCACGTCCCGGTTGGCGGGGAACAGCGCGCCGCCGTCCGCCCAGCCGTGCGGCGGAGCGGGCAGCACCTTATTGTCGGCGTCCACCAGATACATGTTTTCATAGTCGGCGTCGCCCGCGCCGGTGTACCACTTGTGGCCGAGGCCGGCGCCGTCGGTCGTGGGGCTGCTGCCCTCCATCATGGTGAGGGTAGCGCCGGCGCGCCACGCCAGATCGAAGTTGGCGCTGCTGACGTTGCGAGAGCTGAACGACAGGCCGCCGTGCTCCGTGTCCAGCATCCAGAGCGTGTCGTTGGCCCCGCCGGTGGCGAGGATGACCGCCTTGGCCTTCACGATCAGGAATTCGCCGGTGCGGGTGTTCACGCCCGTCGCGCCCACGACGCGGCCGCCCTGCCTGCCGTTTTCGTTGAGGAGGCTGGTGGCCATGAAGCGCTCGTACATCTCCACGCCGAGGCGCTCGCATTCCCTGCGCAGCGCGGGCTTGAAGGTGGTGCCCCAGACGTGGAGCACCGTGTTGTTGCGCTCCTCGGGCGGGTTGAAGCCGGGCTCCTGCCAGTCCTTGCGCAGGACGATGCTGTTGTTCGCGGAGTAGCGGGAGCAGACCATGAGCTTGGTGTCGTCCTGCCGGCCCTCCACGCCCAGAAACTCGTCGTCCGTGTCGCGGATCTTGCCTCCCATCTGCTCCATCTCCTGGAGGGTGTCCCAGTCCTCGCGGCACTGGATCTGGATGCCGATGCCGTTGGCGAAATCGCCCCCCGCCTTCATTTCCTCGATGGCCCAGGTATCCGGGTCCACCCGGGAGCAGGGGTTGCCGGGAACGTTGCACCAGTGGTCACAGCCGGGGCCGCCCGCGCCGGAGCGTCGGACGTCCGCCTTCTCCAGGATGACGACCTTCGCGCCGTTCCTTGCCGCGCTGATGGCGGCCCAGCAGCCGGCGATGCCGCCGCCCAGAATCAGCACGTCCGCTTCCAGTTCCTTTTCTTCTCCGAATTTGATGGGATAGGGCCACTCCGGCGGCGTGCCCTGCGTTTTCAGGTATTCATGCCAGGTTCCCATATGACGCCTCCTATTCTTATGATTTTGTCGTTTCTTCTATTCTACTCCATCACGGAGCCGTTGTAAATCACCAAAACCGCTTCGGGGGACATTGTTTTTTCTGGTGAAAATGACCGGAGAAGCCGTTCTCCCCCCTCACGAAGGATGCTGTCCCCGAACGGGATGCGCTTGCTTCTTCTCCCGCTTTTTGCTATCATGGGACCTGCGGCGCGGGGCGCCGCCGGAATCTTCTGAAAAGGAGCGAAAGACATGAGAGGATATCTGAAAAGGCTTCCGGTCCTGGCGCTGGCGCTGGTTTTCCTCCTGGCCCTGCTGCCTGTCGGGGCGTCCGCGGCGGGTGTGGGGACCGTATACGATTCAGCGAAGGCGGAGGTGAACCGGCCCTTCGAGTGGGCTCTTCAAAACGCAAAAGAAGGCGGAAGATTCGAGCTTCCCAGCAATACGACGCTGCCGCCAGGGCTGAGCCTGAGCCCGGACGGCATCATTTCCGGCACACCGACGGAAACCGGTGATTATGAATTCAAGGTTTCAGAGTCGGCGCCTGGTGTGAATACCATGCATTACTGTTTCCTTTCGGTATACCTGCCCGAAGCGGACGACCCCAAAGCGGAAACCGAAATCCTGTACAGCGGCGAATGCGGAGACGGCCTTTCCTGGACGATCGACGGCAGCGGTCTTCTGACGATCTCCGGAACCGGGGACATGTGGGATTTCGATCCGTACGGCTACGACGAAGACGACAGGGAATGCCCCTGGAGCCCGTATGCCCGGGAGATCACCGCCCTTGATATACAGGAAGGGATCACCTCCATCGGCGATTATGCTTTCGACGACGTTGTATTTCCCTTCAATAACGGATTCTTCAATACGATCCTGATTCCGGCCAGCGTCGAGCATATCAGCCCCCTCGCTTTTCGGGGGGCCCAGTTTTATAACCTTCGGATCGCCGACGGCAATTCCGCATACTGCACTCAAAACAACGTCCTGTATTCGGCGGATATGTCCAAATTGGTTTTTTGCCCTTCGGATTACTTCCAGGACACTTTTATTGTTCCCTCCGGGGTGACCGCCATCGGCGATTACGCCTTCGTTCAATGCATCTATATCGATTCGATCCGGCTGCCGGACAGCGTCACCTCCATCGGAGAATTCGCGTTTCAATGGTGCAGTTTTGACGAGATATCTATCCCGAAAAGCGTCGTCTCCATTGACCCTGCGGCTTTCAGCTTTTGCACCCATCTAACGGACATCCTCGTGTCGGAGGATAATCCGGCCTACCTCAGTGTGGACGGCGTCCTCTTTTCCGCAGACGGAACTGTCCTGATCAAGTATCCCGTGGGAAAAACGGAAACCGCCTATACGCTTCCGGCAGGCGTGACGAAGATCGCTTCTTCGGCATTCGATGCTTCCAGCTCGCTCACGGAAATCATTCTTCATGAGGGGGTCACCGAGATCGGCGCTTCGGCGTTTTTCGGATTCAGCGGCCTGAAGCAGCTCACGCTTCCGCTCAGCCTTACCGGCGTCGGGTATTACGCATTCTGGGGCTGCAGCGGCCTGACCGACGTCTGGTACGGCGGCAACGGGGCGAATTGGGCCGCAATGAATATCGAGCCCGGCAACGATCCTCTCATAAATGCCGCCGTTCACTATAACGAGCAGGCGCCCGAGCCTTCCCCCGCGCCGGAAGCCCCCGCGGTGCAGGTCTCCACGCAGAAGCTGGCGGTGGACGGCGAGGAAAAGGAAATCGAGCACTACAACATCGACGGCTCCAATTACTTCAAGCTGCGGGACCTGGCCTGCCTCCTCATCGGCACGGAAGCCGCCTTCGACGTGGGCTATGATCCCGCCGCCCGGACGATCACCGTCACCACCGGCGCAGTCTACACCCCCCTCCCCACGGACCTGCAGCCGGGCGAGGACCAGTCCGCCTCCGCCGTGGTCAGCAGCCAGGCCCTCTCCATCGACGGGAAGACCGTCAGCCTCACGGCCTACAACATCGGCGGCAGCAACTACTTCATGCTCCGGGACCTGGCCCCTTATCTGGGTTTCTCCGTGGACTATGACGCCGGGACCCGCACGGCCCTGATCCTTACAAAATAACCCGTCCCGACCGGCGCCGGCGCGGCTCGCGGAGCTGCGCCGGCGCCTTGTTTTGCGGAGGACAAGGGCCCCGCTCTTCCCCGGCGGAGCTGCCGGAGGGGGCGGAGAGGCGCCGCTCCGAAGGTCCGGATTCCGCCCCTCCCTCTTCCGCCCGGCCCCGTCCCCCTCGCCGCCGTTTTTCATAAATATGGGGCCGAAAAGTATTGACAGCAAAGAATGACTATATTATAGTACTTATACGCGCTCTACGAAATCATTTTCTTTTATGAATCAGTTTTTATCAATATCCCGGGTTCATGCATCTTCTGGGCAGGCTGCTGCCGGGCAAAAGGATGGTTTCTTCCACTAATTTCTTCAAGGTCCAATGATAATGTTTGGTAATCAAATATGAAGAAGGTCGCATGCATCATATTTGCCGAAACGCTTTTCTGGCTCCTCTGCTGTTTCCTGGTTTCCCGCGGCGTCGTCAGGGACGAAGGGGTCCGGGACCGTTTCGCCCTTATTCTTCTCACCGTATACGTCCTCCCCGTCGTGTTTTTTTTCTTCGCCGGGATGACGGCCAGGCTTTTCCGGCTCAGCGTCGCGAACACGATCCTCTGCTTCTGCATCGGTCTTGCGGAAGCGCTTCCGGCTTTGAGGATCATCCTTGGAAAAGCTCGCATGGCTTCCGAGTTCACTCTCAAGCTGTGCTTGCTGTATACAGCTGCTTCCGTAATCTTATTTGCATTGGGGGTGTTCCTGACACTGTTGCCGCAGCATCTCATCATGAAAGGAAGGAGTAAGAAATGAAAAGATTCTTGTCCCTGGTTCTCATTTTGTCCCTGCTTGTTTCCCTGTGCCTCGCGCTGCCCGTATCGGCATCCTCCGCGGACGTGGGAAAGACCATCAAGGCCGACGTCGTGTTCGTCATCGATTCCACGGGCTCCATGAGCGACGAGATCTACAACGTCGTCCAAAACATCAACGGCTTTACCGAGTACCTGGAAAGCCTGGGCGTCAGCCTGCGGATTTCCGTCATCGAGTATAAGGATATCACGGTATCCGGTGAAGAGGAATCGACCAAGGTGTATGAGCTGAGGCACTCCCCCTGGCACTACACCGCGGAAGAGGTGGCCGACACCCTGACGTCCATCTACGTCACCGGCGGCGGAGATCTCGACGAAACCCTGGTCGACGCCCTGGGCTGCCTGCTTTCCCCCAAGACCATGCTTTTCCGCTCCGACGCGCACAAATTCGCGATTGCGCTGACGGACGCCGGCTACAAGAACGACAATAATTTCGGCTACAGCGGCATGGACGAGGTCATTGACGCCCTGGCGGCCCGAAACATTTACACCTCCCTGATCGCCCCGCTGAGCTATCAGGATTATTATTCGGCTCTGTACGAAGAGACCGGCGGCATCTTCGCCAACATCTACGGGGATTTCGAGCAGACCCTGAAGGACTTCGCCGACAGCATTTTCGGCATCTCCTCCGGCAAAAAGGCCATCTACATCCTCCCGGGCTATATGGGCTCCAGGCTGTATAACGCCTCCGGAGAGGAAATCTGGGTCGACGAATCGAAGCTGATTGACGACATCACCAAGTATACCGTGCCCTTCGGCGACTCGACCATCTTTATGAGAAATGCCGACGGCACCGGCGGTTCGTACCAGGTCGACAGAAGCCAGGACAAATACGGCGCGACAGACAACTATAAGAAGCTCGTGGAGGCCCTGACCGACGGGTGCGGCGACAGATATGACGTCGTCTTCTTCTCCTACGACTGGCTGGGCGATCTTTCGGAATCGGCGGCGGAGCTGAAGAAGGACATCGACCGGAAGGGCTATGACAAGGTCGTTTTCGTGACCCACAGCACCGGCGGCCTTCTCGCCTCCAACTTCATTGCCCGGAGCGCGGAGAACCGGCGGCTGGTGGAAAAGGCGATTCTGATTGCGCCTCCGCTCTACGGCACCTATTCTTCCCTGCAGCCCATCGAATACGGCGAGGTCTTCAATGAGGAAAATCCCGACGGATTCATTCACAAATTCGTCTATCAGGATATCGATTCCGATTCGTCCCTCTGGGATAAAGGCGCTGCAAAGGTCAAATATGAGGCCGCGAAGAAGTGGGTCAGGGACGTGACCCGGAACTCCCCCACCACTTACCAGCTGCTTCCCAGCGTGGAATACCTGAAGCTGGCCGCCGCGCTCTTTATTGAGGATAAGGCGACCGCGGTCACCACCTCCTCGGAATACTACGACATCCTGAACGGGAGCAGCCGCATCAACCCGAAGCTGACCAACGGCAACTCCCGGAGCCATGCGTATTTCAGAGACGCCGTTCTGGACGGCGACATCGTCTCCGCCCTGCAGGAAGTGGACACCTACCTCATCGGCTGCAGCAGCGGCTTCGATACCCCCGCCGTCGCCGTGTACGAGCCGAAGCTTCTGGGCGGCTCCAAGCTGAGGGAGTTCAAGTACAACAAAGAGGGCGACGGGACGGTCATGGGAATCAGCGCCTTTGCCCTCGACAAGAACGGCAAGCACACCCTGGCTTACAGAGATTTCGAGAACGTCAGTCACGGCGGCCTCGTGGAGGACGCCGAAGTGATCGACTATGTCATCAGCCTGATCAACGGGACCGAATCCGGGACAAGCGGAGATTCCGGCACCGGCAAGACGGGCGACGGCATGCGCTCCAGGATGAAGCTGTGGATCACCTCCGACAAGTCCCTGGACATCTCCGTCTATGACGTCAGCGACGATACCTGCGCGTCCTATTCCCTCGATTCCGTGTTCGGCTGGGACAGCGGGCTCTTCACCTTCGACGTGATCTCCGAGGAGGACGGCGAATTCACCGCGCAGCTGTATCTCCCCATCAGCGGCTACCGGGTCGTCTTCTCCTACGGCAGCATGGCCGACGTGGACGTCACGGCCGCTCTGGAGGCCTCGACGCTGGATTATTACGGCAACAAGACCGCCATCGCGACGAGCACCGCCACCGCGACCGCCGAGGACGGCATCCTGTTTGTCATGGATGCGACGGGCGCCGCCGTTGTGCCCGAGAACATCGGCACCATCGTGAACAACACGCCCGTGCCGGTCACGCGCTATGACACCGACTGGACCATCCCGGCCTCGATTTCCTTTGCCGCCGTCGGGGAAACCGCCAAGCTCATCCCCTCCGGCGCGGAAATCTCTTCCAGTGAGCTGACCTGGGTCTCCTCCGACGAAAGCGTCGTGAAGGTGGATGCGGACGGGACCGTCCACGCCGTGGGACACGGCGTCGCCGAGATCACCGCGGTTCAGGACGGCTCTCTGAAGACCATGACCTGCGTCGCCACCGTCAAGCGCAATGCGGTCACCGTCTCCTTTGAGGACCTGGAAATGCTCGTGGGCGATCTCACGAAGATCCGGCCCGTCTTCGACTCCGATAAGGTCACCGAAACCGCGGTGACGTATACGGTCTCCGAGGACGACATCATCTCCATCGATGAGGACGGCGTCATCACCGCCATGAGCGAAGGCAGCGTGACCGTCACCGGTACCGCGCCCGGCGGAGCTTCCTCGACCTTCACCGTCAGCGTTGCGGAGTCTGCCGGCGTCCCGGTCAGGTCGGTTTCCCTGTCCGAGACCTCCGTCTCCATGGAGGAAGGCGAGAGCGTCATGCTCTACGCCTCCGTCGACCCCGTCGGCGCCGACAACCCCGAGGTCCGCTGGTATGTTGACGATTTGACCGTCGCCTCCATCACTGCGGACGGCGCGGAATGCAAGGTCACCGGCATCGCCGGCGGCAAGACCACCGTCACCGTCGTAACGGAAGACGGCGGCTTCACGGCCTCCTGCACCGTCTCCGTCGGCGCCGGCGACAGCTACGCCGTCACGGTTGTGAACGGCAGGGCGGACCGCGCGAAGGCTTCGGAAGGCGAAACCGTCACCATCAAGGCGCAGGCTTCGGACGAAGGCCAGGTGTTCTACCGCTGGACAAGCAGCGACGGCGTCACCTTCGCCGACGCCAGAAGCTCCGAAACCACCTTCACCATGCCCGACCACCCCGTCACGGTCACGGCCACCTACAAGGCCAAGTCCGGCGGCAGCAGCGGCAGCGGCAGCGGCGGAGGACAGAAGGACACGGGCACCTATAAGATTACCGTGGAAGAAGCGAAAAACGGCACCGTGACTGCCAGCAAAAAGACGGCCGACAAGGGCGACAAGGTGAAGCTCACGGTCACGCCCGACGAGGGCTGGGTGCTGGCGGCCCTCACGGTCACCACCGCCAAGGGCAAGGAGGTCGAGCTGACCGCCGGAAGCGGCGATACATGCTCCTTCAAGATGCCCGGCGCCGACGTGACGGTGCGCGCGGCCTTCGAGCGCCTGAACCCCTATGTCGACGTGGAAAAGGGCGCCTATTACTACGATGCGGTGCTTTGGGCCCACTATGCGCAGCCCCAGATCACCAACGGCATGGACGCGACCCACTTCGGCCCGGATACGACCACGACCCGCGCCCACATCGTCACCTTCCTGTGGCGGGCAAACGGGTGCCAGGAGCCGGTCGGCGTCGAGAATCCCTTTGAGGACGTCGCGGAATCGGATTACTTCTACAAGGCCGTGCTGTGGGCGGTGGAACAGGGCATCGTGAAGGGGACGGACGAGACTCACTTCACGCCCGCGCAGACCTGCTCCACGGCGCATATCGTGACGATGCTCTACCGGGCCCTCGGGGCCGGTGAGGACGGCTGGTTTGAGGAAGCCGGCGCCTGGGCCGTGGCACAGGGCCTGCTGGAGGACATGGAGCTGACCGTGGGCACGGATGTCGACTGCCCCCGCGGCGCCATCGTCACCTTCCTTTACCGCGCGCTGACAGAGAACTGACAGCAAACGGCTCAGGTCTCCGGCCCTGCCGGAGGCCTGAGCGCCCCTCCCCAAAAGGCAAGTCATCAAACGCAGCCCCTGAAAAGGCGCCGGGAAGGTCTGCCGCCCGCATTCCCTCCTTCGGCCGTCTTTTCAGGGGCAGCCTTTTCAGCGGAAACCGCACCGGACCGCCCGGGAACACGGCTTCGCCGGAGGCAGGAAAATAAAACGATATCGGGAGCGGACGTCAGGAATCCGCTCCCGATATTTCATATGCCCATTGTCCTTCCGGATTTGCGATTGTGCGGCAGGCCTGCGCCTGTTTCCCGCCGCCCGGAAGACGGTCTGCCGCGTCAAATGCGGGCCGAGAGAAGATGCCGGGTGTACTCATGCTGCGGACGGGAGAACACATCGTCCGTTTTGC
>JAEEGL012828303.1_pt1 | contig 11488 bp, 10 predicted proteins | sample 9134231 | NCBI WGS metagenome assembly JAEEGL01 (sample SAMN16246548, study PRJNA631951) | gut metagenome | biome: gut microbiome; feature: rumen; material: fiber-attached | host: Bos | place: Iran: Karaj | collected 2018-10
AATCCTGTTATTGTATCTGTTAATTTATCATTTGTTAGGGTTACTGTTTTTCCTTCTACTTCTTCTCCATCAGCTAGTAATTGCATTGTAATTGATGTTGGTCTAATACCATCTTGGTCATTAGCATCATTCCATACTTTAGTTACTGTTACCTCTGTTGTTTCTGGAGTGTGTACATTAGTAATACTAAATGAGTTGTTTCCTATAGATACAGCACTACCTGTTTCATATCCATCAATTAAACCTAATTCACCGATGGAATAATTAATTTTTTCACCATTTTCATATTCATCTAAATTATCTATTGTGCATGACCAACTCGTTGATGCATTTGCTGTACAAGTTTTATCAGATACAGCAGTTCCGTTTTTTAACAATGTGAATGTTATTGACTCTGGTCTGATTCCATCTTGGTTATTATTATCAGCCCAAATTTTTGTTGCGGTTACCTCTGTTGTTTCTGGCTCATGTACATTAGTAATAGTAAATGAATTTTCGTCTATAGATACAGCACTACCTTTTTCATATCCATTAATTAAATCCAATTCTGTGATTGAATAGTTAATCTTTTCACCATTTTCGTATTCATCTAGATTTTCTATTGTGCATGACCAGTTTGTTGATTCATTTGCTGTACAAGTTTTATCAGTCACAGGGATATCATTTTTTAACAATGTGAATGTTATTGACTCTGGTCTGATTCCATCTTGGTCATTATTGTCAGCCCATATCTTATTAGCATCTAATGATATTTTTTCATCTAAGAGACTATTTGTTATAGTAGTTATTCCTCCAACTACTATCTCATCTACCTTTTCATAACCATTAATAATAGGTTCACTCCACGTATATTCAATTAAATTATTGTTAGAATCATATTTAGGTACTTCAATTGTACTTGTCCATCCATTTGCTTCGTTTAATGTAACTATATCACCATTACTTAATGTCATGGTAATGCTGTCCGGTCTTTTTCCTTTTTGATTATTGTTATCATCCCATTCTTTTATTATGGTTAGTTCTGTCATTTCTTCTTTATAATTTTTTACAGTTACCCAATCTCCTGAAGTATATGTAAAATCAGAATAATTAATATATCCATCACTTGAAACTTTAAATCTATATTCAGTATTAATCTTCTTATAACCTCTTGGAGGTGTTTTTTCTTTAAAATAATAATATTTATCAACCTCAAAATTGTAAAAGTCTGTATTTTCAAATAATATCCTTATTTTTCCTTCATTGTCAGTAGTAAGTGTTGTAATGTAATTATGATCAGAATCATAAAAATCAAATGATGCACCTTCTAGTCTATTAAAAAAGTTTTCTCCTTCTACTTTGATTATGTCTAGATAATAGTCAGATGCTCCTCCTCCACCAGAAATAGACTTTTCTACTACTTTTGATGTAGACTGTTCATATCCTAAGTCTTTAATATATGCTGTGTTAGATATTCTAACTGTATCGCCTTCCCTTGCATCCTCAGCAAAGATTGCTCTGGCTCTATATGTAATTGTAGTCGGTTGTCCATCAGGTATAGTAAATATTAACTCATTACCACTACTATAATAACTGACTCCTTCTGATGGACTTATATTAATACTACTAAAATCAACACTCATATTTTCATATATATCATGAATTTCAAGTTCATTTTTATTATTCATATATTTTCCACTAGGATTTATATTTAGTGTGAATGTATAATAATCATCTTCACCATTATTATCATCTTCTAATTGCTTTGAAAAACCATTATATATGTATTCTACATTTGCAGTTGCTGTTAATCCATCCCACTCTGCAGTGTTTTGTATATTAAATTTTCCATCTACTTCTTTAGCAGCATATTCATTTAATTTGTTTATTGCAGCTGAATTTTTAGGAATCAAAGAATAAGATAGCCTATAAGATGGGTAATAATTACCATTAGTATCTTTTTTTAAATCACTAGGTTGAATAATAAATTTTATACCTGAACTAGTATTAATATAGTTAACTTGGTTATCAATACAATTGCCTTGATAATATGTATTTCCACCACATACAGATATTTTTCCAATGTATCCTATGTTTAACAAACCTAGCAACTCAGTATCAAATATATCCTCTATTTCAAATGTATCATCAGTAATGTTGCTGAAAATTATATCATATCTATATGCCTCATATTCGACACCTTCTATAATTTCACTGACTTTTTCAACGTTCTTTTCAAGTTTTTTAGGTGATATTATAACACTATCATTGGCATTTTTACCTGCAAAATCAACATAATTAGTGTGTCCTGAGTAGTCACTAGCTGTATTAACCATATTTACCCATTCTTGATTTATTTTAGTTTTTAATCTGATTAAAATTCTTCTACCATTAGGGAACCCAAATAAGCCTTCTTCTGTTTTTTCTCTGTCCTTATAAAAAACAATTGTTAGCCTATTTCCCTCTAGAGATAAATCATAAGTTTCTTCACCAATCAAGTTGTCAACAATTAAACTACCATCTATATAATCATCATACATAAATGATGATGTATAAGTATTATATTTTCCAGGTAGCGTATCAACCATAGTTGCTGATGATATACCTTCTTCAGGAACATCAATACTAATCTCCCATGTTACTTCATTATTTTTTAGATCTATTTCTTTTGCATTCTTATCTATTGTTAATATGTTTGTTGAAGTTTTAACAGTTTCATAATAATTTGAACTAGACTCTTCTTCAAAATATGCAGTATTGTATAATTTTACTGTTTCTTCAATTTCTGATTTGTCTACTTCAGTTATATAACTGATTGTATATGAATATAGTTCATCATTATATGTATCTGGTATCATATATTCCCAACTATAATCATTTTTTATTAGACTATCATCATTCCACGATACTTCATAAGTATCTATTAAGTGAGAATTAGTATCATATACGTATACTTTTAGTCCTTCACCTGACATTTTCATATATTCACGTTCTGGCACATTAATAATATCTTTTACTGTTAGTCCTGTAATATCAAATAAATTGTCATCATTAATTATTATATTCCACTCTACGATTTCTTTATCTTCTTCTTTAGATAACAATCTTCCTTGTGTTTTAGATATTTTAGGTCTAAACGTTATTTCATTGTCTATACTATCAGTATTAACATTATCAGTTGTAGAACTTCTAACACTAACATCATTATGTATATTTTCGATTAGATATGGTTGTTCTAAAGAAATCTCTCTTACTGAAGGTTTTACAATAACTTCATATGAAATTGTAATAATCTCTCCATTGCTCATAGATGGAATAATATAAGTATAGCTATTTCCAACAATTAAAGGGCTCCATTGATCACCAGGGTTTAAATTGGAAGTAGCAGTAAAACTATATGGTAAAAGTTCAAAATTATTGCCAACTAAATTATCAGTTATGATAACGTCACTATTTTTTCCGTGAGATTCAACGGTAACATAATATTTTATTCTTCCTTCTTCATAATTTGATACTATGCTTTCTTTATCTATAGAAATATTATTTTCATTATCAAAAGTTAATGGAACATCTATATTATCATTGAATTCTATTATCTGTGTTGTTTCATCAAACGTACATTTTAAATCTATATAGAAATATACATTTTTCTTATTGAATAACGCTTCTATATTAGGATCTTCCATTGCCCATCTTATATATATTTTTCCATCTTGGATTCTAACGCTGTTATTGTGGATAATAATATTTTCATCACCATCTCGAACTGTTATATCAAATGATCCTGATTGGTATAATTCTATAGAGTCTAGGCCTTCAGGTAATTCATAATACATTTCTCCATTATTTGGAAATTGATTATCTTTTTTTTCTTCAAATCTTAAATCAACTGTATATTGAGTTCCGCTTACAATAATATATTCACCATCTGAATTTTTAGGGGCATTAATATTAACCCTTACTAAATAATCTTTTATATCATAAAATCCAGTTTTTTTATTCATATTTTTTGAAGCAATTGAAATAATATTTGTTTTTGTAACAAACAACGTAATAATAAATAGAGTAAATAAAATTAAACCAATTGCTATATTTTTCTTTTTCATAATTTTATCTCCTATTATTTAAAGTATACCTATTATATTTTATTATATCATTTTAAAAAGATTATTAATAGTTTTTTTATCCTTTTTTTTCATATGTTTTTTTGTAATGATAAATTGTATCATTAACATTAAGCCAATAAATATTTGTTAGTATACCATCATATGGATCTACTTCAGTTCTTTCTAATTCTCCACCTAGTGCTTCTATTGATTTATTAGATGCAATGTTTTCAACATCACAACCTAACATTACTTTTTCTAAACCTATTTTTTGTGCTTCTATCATGCCAAGATATAAATTTATTTTATTATATCCTTTTCTTCTTTCAGTAGGTCTTATTCCATAACCTATATGACCACCAAACTTTAACATTTCTTCATTTAAATTCCATCTAACATTAATTGTACCTACTATTTTATTATCATTTTCTCTAATTAGTAGAAAAGTTTTACTTTGACATCTATCTGAAAATCCTTTAATTTCCATATTCAAACATCTTTCTAATGCTTCTTCAAATGTATATCCTTCTAATATTTTATCTAATGAGCCTGCTCCATTAATATCAGAGTTATATTGAACAAATTCATTAATGTACTCTATTATTTCTTCTTTTCTTTCAATTGATGGTCTTTCTAAAAAAAATCTTTCCATATTGTTTACCTATACATTATATTTTTAATTTTTTTAATTCTTCTTTATTTGTTTTAGGTTCTTTTAAGATAATTGAATCAGCTCCATATATTTTTTTTACTTTTTCTATAGCATGATCTCCTTTTCCACTTGCACTATAAAAGATGAATGATAAATCTTTATCTTTTAAGTCTAATAAACTAAGTACACTATTAATAGGGGCACTTATTCTATCATTCCATATTGGAGAACCAATTACTATTTTGTCATAATCAATTATATTCTTATTAAAATCCAACAATTTATCTTTCTTATTAAATGTTGCTTTATATCCACCTAACAATATCATTAAAAATTTATTATCTGGATATTTTTTACAAATTTTTACTTTTCTAATATCATATCCTTTTTCTTTTAAAGTTTCTGCTACAACATTACCATTATTTGTTAATGAAAAATATATAAATAGTTTTTTCATATTATTAATCTCCTCATTAATTATTATATCAAAAAAGACCTAATAGGTCTTTTTATTTGTCTATATAGATTAAGAGTTTCCTGTATATCTCAAATAATGCACTCCACTAGAAGGTACACTTGAGTGTTCACTAACACCTATTCCTGATGTTCCACTACCAGAAGAATCTATATAGTGTCCATCTCCAATATATAATCCTACGTGATAGCAACATGAATAACTACTATATGGATCACTACAATTAACAAATGCCATAACATCTCCTGGTTGTGCTTCAGAATAACTAACTTCTACAAATGTTTTATTCCATGGATTATATCCATCTCTAGTAACATTTCCCCAGTACTCATAAGTACTTCCATAAAATGCTCCTTCGTTCATGCTTTGCCCACTCTTACCACCAAAATAAACTTGATTATAACAATATGAAACAAACATTGCACAACCAAAACCTTCATCTCCAGAACCTTTTGGTCCATAATGCATAGTATGATATTTAACTCCTATTTGGCTTCTTGCTACTTCAACTAATTGTTGCTGTTTATTACCATTTGCTCCTGTTTTATTTGGGTTTACTCCTGTACTACCTTTATCATATTCATCTGGATTAGTATAAACCTTGGTTGTCTCTTTGTTTTCATCACTTGTTTTCTCAATGTATCTGGGTGCTGCTTTAATATTATAATTATCTGCAGCTGCCCAGCAATTAGCTATAGATATGTTTGCACTACTAACACCATTTCCAACAGCATTTAATGTAACATTAACTATAGTTGGAATTAAGAAGATTATGATACAAGCTATAAAAGCATTTGATATATTTTTTCTGTACTTCTTTTCATCTTTTAAATCAGATGTAACTGATTTAAGAATAATAATACTAATACTAGTAATTAATAGTATTGGTGCTAATATTTGTGTTACTAATAATATATTCTTTAGTATTTTTATTAATGGAAGCATAGCATAATCATTACATGAATATAGAATCATACTTTTTTCCTCCTTGTTTTTTTATTTCTTTTAAATAAAACTACAATTAAACTTATCAATACTATTATTAATACAATAGAAGTAATTATATCTTTATTAAAGTATGTTTTATTATAATCAATTACAAAACTAATATTAATACTATCTTTATTATTATCATTTATATCCCATATGTTTTTATTACCATTAACTATATGCGCAGAACTATTATAAATTTTATATTTACTATCAACGATTACTCTTAAATTATCACCTTGTAAACATTTAAATCCTGTAAGATTAATAGTTTCAACACTACCATTAATATCATGATCTATCTTATTAAAACAACTATTAAAATTTAGTGAATTAAAGTAATCTTCATGATTATAGTTATGACTATAAGTAACTAAATAATTGTCTACATTATCTATTACTTCTATATCATAAAACGTACTATTATCGTCAAATACACTTTTATTAGAAGCAATAGTTTCGTAATTATTTTCATACTCACTTCTAGACATAGTAATAGTCAATTTTTCTTCAATAGATTCTATATCAAAATTTAAATCATAGTTTGAACTACAACCTGTAACAAGAAGTGAAATAAAAGCTATTAATAAATATTTGATCTTTTTCATATTCTTTTCCTTTCTAGTATTATATTCTTATTTTTTCTTTTTTCTTCTTTTATTATGCATAGATAATATGTATATAGATGTGAATATATCTCATCATATGGGTAATTAGTTTGAAATGGCTTTGGTGTCATTATATAATGTAATATTTTTTTATCTAAGTTTTTATCATCAAATTCTTTTATTTGATGCTTTCGTATATTCCACTTTTCTGTATTATTGTTTTTAACCCATTTTGCTAATAAACGCATTAGATTATATTCCTGTGGAATAGTATTAATTGTTTTGAAATATTCATTTATGATATCTTGATCTCCTAGCTGTATTTGATTTTTAATCTTTTCTTTCATTAATTCTATTAAGTTATCATAATCATTTTTATTAGGTTCTATTACCATTACTCCTGAATTATATAAATCACTAAATGGATAATCTTTTGCCATTGCGATACTGTCATAATTAAATAAATTATCAATGTTTTCTAATATTAGTAAATCTAAATCTAGATATACTATTTTTTCATATTCTGTTAAGTTAAATATAGATAATTTATTAAATGTATTCTTATAATAAGGTTGTATATGTCCTTTATAATCTACATCATAGTTAATTGTTTTTGTTTCTTTGTATTCTATTTTAAAAAAGTCTAATGTTTTTCTTGTTTCTTCGTCAATATTTTCGTTTATTAAACATAATAATCCATATTTTGAATTAATATGTTTTAGATTTTCATTTAATACTAGACAACCATCTAAATAATCATTTGTTGCTAAAACACATACATACTTTCTCATATACTTCTCCAATATTATTCTATTTATAGTATATAAAAAAAATCCAAGTATTACAATTGTTATTAAAACATAAAAAAAAAGAATTGATTACAATTCTTTTTTTAATTATAGTTACCTGTTGCACTTAAAGCTTCATTTAGATCGATAACAGTTCCATCTACTTGTCTTGCTAATATTGTATGATATCCATCTGCTTCTGCTGGTATTAGACTAATTATATCTTTTACTCCGTTTAATTTACCATAAGAATTAGCTTTTTTAGCATTATCTTGTTGACCCCAATTATCATTAATATCTTTTAATAATGGGATATATTCAACTGTACCATCCTCCATTAAGTATAATACTGATAAATTAGATGCATCTTGTCCAGGACCATCTATTAATACTTGAGTAATTTTTTTATCAAATTTCTTTGTATCAATTGATTCATAAATACTTGTATCAGCTCCTGAAAACCATCCTAGACTAAATGTGCTTGATACTGTTGCTGCATTGTATGAAATAGTAGCATTTTTTCTTGTTTTATCTACTAAAACGCTAACTCCTCCAGCTCTATTACCTAATCCATATTCATTTGTGTTTAAGTCATAGCTTATATCAGTACATTTAGTTGTTTTATCATTTGTTCCTTTCTTTTCGTTTTTTACTATTGTTGAATCACTAGAGAATATTTTATCTTTGTTTATAAAGATAAATGCTCCCATTCCAACACATGCTAATAATAGAATAACAACAAGTACAATTAGTCCACCATTACCTTTTTTCTTTTCTTCCATAAGTTTCTCCTCTCTTATAGTATAATAATATCACAATTTTAATTTATTGATTAAAAAAAAGACTATATAAGTCTTTTTTTTGTCTACTTTATAAATTGTTCTTATCTAAACGTTATTTTATTCAATATTAACGCCTTTGCTTAGTTCTTTCTTACATACAACACTCATAACAAATATAATTACTATATATAATAGTGATGATACTATTGCTAAAGATTTAAATGCCTTTACATCAATATTAATTGTTGCTGTCTTAAATAATTCCATAACTGTTGGATCAAATAATCCATATATAAAGACTAATAATAGTATTAGAGATTGTGCTATTAAGTAAGTAATAAATCCAAACAAAACGGAATAGCCCACTTTTCCATTATTCATCTTATATCCTAAGATAATTCCTAAAAAACCGCATTGAATAGCATTAAATACTTCTAAAAATATAAGTATAATTGCCATTGTAATAAAGAATGATGTAGTCATATTTAATCCTATTGTAATTGTTCTTATATAATTAGTTATTATTGTCCAATTATCTTTAGAATAATATGCTATAAATAAACTTATTAAGATAATTATAAAACTAACAAAGTAGAATACTAATGTTTGTATAAATTTTGAATTATATAATTCATTTTTAGTGACAGGTAATGTATGTGTTAAATATGATTCATCTTTATATATTGAGTCTCTAAATCTAACCCAACTTCTCATCATTACATTAATAATAATATTAGCAATCATAGCAATAACACAGCCAGATGATATATTAGTTAGAATTTTTATCATAACTGAATGTTCAGGTAATGATAACAATCTTGTAACTATAGCAAAAAATATAGCTAATATATAAAATACACTCATGTTTTTAATCATGTATTTTAAATCATATTTTAATAATTTATTTAGCATTTGAACATCCTCCTAAAGATTTCATCTATTGATGATTTTTCTTTATTTCTAAGTTTATCTGCATCACTTTGTAATACAATTTTTCCTTTATCGATAAATACTACTTCATCTAGGATTCTTTCTATATCAGATATTAGATGTGTTGAAATAATTACACTAGCATCTTCATTAAAATTAGATAAAATTGTATCTAATACATAATCTCTTGTTGCAGGATCTACTCCTCCTAATGGTTCATCTAATATATATAAATCTGCTTTTCTTGACATAACAAGTACTAGTTGCACTTTTTCTTGCATACCTTTACTCATTTTAGTTAATTGTTGATTGATATCTAAATCTAAATCTTTTAATAATTTTTTAGCTTTTTTTTCATCAAAATTTTCATAAAAATCAGTAAATACTTCTATTATCTCAGACACTTTCATTTGTTTATTTAGATAAGTTCTTTCAGGTAAATATGAAACTACTTTTTTTGTTTCAACACCTATTGTATTTCCATTAATTAGTATTTCTCCACTTGTAGGTGTTAATAAATCATTTATTAATTTTATTAATGTGGTTTTTCCAGCACCATTTTTTCCTAATAAACCTACTATTTTTCCATTAGAAATAGTTAAGTTTATATCTTTTAATATCTTTTTATTATCAAATGATTTGTTTAAATCTTTTATTTCTAATAATTCCATATTATTCATCTATCCCTTCTAAATATTTTATAGAGTCCGCTTTTCCTAAACCAATTCTTTTCATTCCTTGAAAATAGCTCTTTGCCAAAGTAATAGCATATTCATCTTTTAGTTTTTCTAGCATCTTTTCATCTTTTGTTACATATTTTCCATTAGTTCTTTCTGTATATATAAGATTCATGCTTTCTAGTTCAGCAAGTGCTTTTTGCATTGTATTAGGATTTACTTTAAATGTTGTTGCGAACTCTCTAACAGATGGAAGTTTATCACCACATTTAAACACTCCGGAAATTAGATATATTTTCATATAATCTAACAACTGTATATATATTGGTATGTTATTTTCAAATGTAAATTCCATAAATTCACCTCACTGTATCACTTACTTAATACAATGAGATTGTATATTTAAATTCTTTATTTGTCAATACTTTAGAATAAAAAAGACCTTAATCGGCCTTTTCAAATATTATTAATTAGATTTTACCTTTGTATTTATATAGTTTTTTAACTATTGGTGAGTATTCTACTTTAGATAAGTCTTTATTCTTTTTTTCAGCAATATATTTTGATAGATACATACTTTGTATAAGCATTTGATAATCATCTAGTATTTGATCTTCATATTTTGAATCAATTGTTATAATCCTACTATAATATTGTTTTAATTCTTCTAACATTAGTTCATCAAATTCTGTATTTCTATTATAATAGATAGCTGTTCCATTGTAATTTATACCTAGTGTACTTCTTCCATGACAATATGCATATTTATCATGAACTATAGGTATTCCTATTCCTGATTCAACCATTGTTGATTCTAAATATTTTGATGATGTACTTGTATCATAACCACTATATATTTCATAGATATCACTTTCTATATCAAAATCAAATGAAGCCTCTTCTATACTTTCTAACATAGGATTATCTCTTCCATTTAAATAATAATCCATTAGTATACTAACTGGAATAAGTGTTGCTCCTAAAGAAATAAAACTTCTTTCTTTATCAATATTAGTATCATATTTTAAGTAAGTTACATCTTTTTCATCAAATGAATTATTTGATAATAGATACTTTTTTAAACCTCTTAAAAATGATAATTCTACACCATAGTTATTTCCACTATAGCTACACGCTACTACATTTTTAAATGCGTTGTTATTTCGATATATAAAATCTCTTGGTTCACTATTTACTGAAACTATAGCATTCTTTGCATTAATAACTTTAGCTCCAAACTCACTTACTACACTTGAGCCACCAACTCCACTAAATAATGTAGGCTCACTTAATTTAGATAATTCGTCTCTAATAAACTCTAAATCAGTATTATCTAATGAATCAATCACCCTTTCTTTTAAAAATTCAAAATTTGTTTTCATGTTTTTTTCCATAAAAAATCTCCTTTCAAGTTAAATATAACTTAAAAGGAGGTAATATTTCGTCTACTCATATTTTTCATCTAATAATTCATATTTTATTATTCTTTTTAATTCAAAAT
>JAEEGL014028418.1_pt1 | contig 11488 bp, 18 predicted proteins | sample 9134231 | NCBI WGS metagenome assembly JAEEGL01 (sample SAMN16246548, study PRJNA631951) | gut metagenome | biome: gut microbiome; feature: rumen; material: fiber-attached | host: Bos | place: Iran: Karaj | collected 2018-10
ATCAATATCATTTTTTAAAATATCCACTGAACAGAAGTTATTATCATAATTAAATGACGCTTCACATATAACGTTGGGTTTTTGATCTAAATACTTGTTAGTTTCCTCTAACATATTTTGGAGTTTATCATACTTAATTAAGATATAATCATCCCCAAATAGATGACGAGCTAACTCACCTACTTCTTGACCATTTTCAAGTATAGATTCACTACTTTCTACCCCTTCTTCAACTTTATAACATGATAACCACAAGTTTTTTATACATCTTATACCTTCGGTATATCTAGATTTTGAAAGATTATTACTCATACGTCCTCCATATATATTAAATATAGCATAAACAAAAGCAACCTTCTAGTCTATTACTTCCAAATATCTATCTAACATATTGGATTCTTCTTTGGCAATTAGTTTAATAAACGCTGTGTAATCATTTGTTGTGTGTGCTTTGTCTAATGCTTCATAGTATTCTAATCTATTATCTTTTTTTAAAATTACTGGTACATATCCATATTTCATTAATTCCATATTCATTATTAATCTAGATATTCTTCCGTTTCCATCTATAAAAGGGTGAATTTTAACTAATTCTCCATGTAGTAATGCGGCTTTAACAATGGGATGGTATTCATTCCATTTTTTATAATTAATCATTAATTTTTCCATTAATTCTGGAACTCTTATATAGTCTGGTGGTACATGTTCTGCTCCACTTATATATACATTATTTGTTCTATACCTTCCCGCATTTTTATCATCAATGCCTTTTAATAATAATTGATGAAGACATTTAATGTTCCACTCCGACAATTCTATCTTATCTTTTAATAAATCTTCAAGAAACTCTATAGATTGCCCATGATTAATAGCCTCTAGATGTTCTTTAATAGTTTTACCTCCAACAGTTATTCCTTCTAATACAACCTTTGTTTCCTTTAATGTTAAAGTATTGCCTTCAATACCAATACTATTAAAGGTCCATTCTAAATTAATAACTTCCTGAAGCATATTAACAGCCTCTTTTGATAATGGCCTTTTACTATCTAATATAGCTTTTCTATTATCTATATCATAAAAATAGTCATTTGGAAGATCTATTATAAACTCTAATTTACCTTTGATTCTTTTATCTATTGGTTTATTAGCATCATCCGGTATATTCCATGTTGTTCCTATTTTTTGGGCCCCATTGATTCTACCATCTTCAATAAGCTTTCTTATTCTTCTTTCACTAATACCCCATTTTTTACAAGCCTCTTTTATTTGCATATAACCATCTCCATATGCGGATTATACCGTGTGCGGTATATTATGTCAATGCTAAGTTAAATAATTTTATAAAAAACGAGGCCTTTCGGCCTCTCAGGGGGTTGATGTTTTGGGCTATTTGAGAGCTTTGTGAGGCTTTAAAACCCTTTAAAATCCTATGATTTTCCTTTCGACACCACTTGAGAAACACTCGAGATTATGACTAAAGTGTATCTAGAAATGTATCTAAATACAACTGAGTTGTAATCTTTTTTATTGTCAAAACAATTTATCTGTAAAGGCCAAACTTAAACCATATGTAAATTAAAAACATACTTATCAACCCAATTAAAAGTCTTAAAATAATTTGTCCTATTATTGCTTTTTCTTCATAAATATAAAATCTTATTTTGCCATCTTTTGAGTAGTCATATTTTATTTCAACTTCTTCGTGTACTTTATCAGCTAAACGTCTTTGTGTCCAATAATACCTTTTTGTTATTCTTTTTGCTTCTTCAACATATGTTTTCCCATCTACGACACATTCAACTGTGTAATGTGGTATTGCAGATGCAACCTCTAATCTACTATCAGGTAGTGGTTCAAAACTACTATCCTTCAAATGCATACTAACAATTTTTCCTTTTTTATTGTCAACATATTTCTTTCTTTTAATGTTTAAAAATACTAGAAATTCGCCTACAGCAAAAAAAGCCAAAACACTTCCAAACACAAAAACAACAAAAGGCAAATATTTAATGATTGTGATTAAACCTTCCATATCCCATACCTCCATATAATCTAATCTCATTATACCATGATTTTCCGGTTAATACTACCTATCAGCTGTATTGCTGATAATTTGTCCAATTACTTGACATTTTTTTGATAATAAGTGATTAATACAACGACTCAGAAAAAGAAGGGTTTGTATGAAAGAGTTAATTGATTGTAGAAGCCTATTGCAAACTGACGATTTGTTGTATATTGAAACAAAAAACAAAGAGACAGGTTGGATTGGCTGTGCATCTTTCTATACCAATGGAGAGCAAAAAATCTATGTTAATGAAGGAGATGGCTCTGGGTGTGATGATGCTGGTTATACTTTTGAGGAATTCTTAAATAAGTATGACTACCAAATTAAACGTGAGGTGGCTTATGAACAATTATGATAGCCAAGCTCGATTCTTATTTGCAGGTATTATAAAAGTTTTGTATCCTGCTGGTACACGAATCAAATTGATTAAAATGAATGATCCTCAAGCAGTTCCTTCTGGTACTCTTGGTACAGTGGATTTTATTGATGATGATGGCCAAATCCATGTTAAATGGGATAATGGCAGTAGTCTAGCTTTAATCTATAATGTTGATTCGTTTAGTATTATAGGTGATCCAGATGAAAACTAAATTTATTATTAAAGGGATATGGGATAATGATGAAGTATTCTTTACAGGTTTTAGTGACCAGACATTCTTCGGAATACCTGTTGCCCATCTATCTACCTCAGTAAATGAAGTAAAATATTTTGACTCTGTTGAAGAAGTCGAAGAAGCCTACGAAAATGTATCACATGCTACTTTTAAAATCTATCCTGTATGTCCGATCTGCAATAAGGCATACGAGGGACATCCAGCTATTTCTAGAAAAGATAATAAAAGTAAGATATGTAGTGCCTGTGGTCAAGATGAAGCTCTTGAAGATTTTAACAGGTACTATGGTTTAGTGAATTAATGGAGGGTATCATGAATAGCTTTTTAAAAAATTATCCTGAAGACATTAGGGATGAAGACTTAGAATTACATTTAAATCCTCATCTTTATAAATTTCAGGACTACTTACGAGCAGAGATTATTCCTGAGATGTGTGCTTATTGGATTGCTTCTGGTTATTTTGATAGTTCCTTATTCGAAGATAACTACGACATTTTTATAAGGGATGTCTTAGCTATGTTTGGTGACGACTATAAGTTAACTGACAAGCTTAGGAATAATGTTACAAAAGTTTTAAAAGACAAGTATAACCTCATTATTAAAAGTATTGATCCTTTGGATTTTGAAAGGAGGTCGTGATGAGGGATATTAAACTTAGAAATGACTTTGATATTACCGATGAAGACTTTGAAAAATTAACCAAACCATTTGACGATGAACTTGATTCCTGGTTTGAAAAGCACAGGGATATCATAGAGGACTTTACAGCTTTTTATATTGCAAAAGGCATTAAGTATAATACTCTATGGAATGGTTCATTCATAGGTTTAATTAATGGTGCTGTTGAGACTCTTTCTAGCTATTTTGTTGGTGTCAACATTAATCGTGAAAGGCTTAACACATTATTATCAGAAAAGTATGGCATCGTAGTCGTTAAGGATAATCCTATGATGTTTCAGAAAATAAAAAGGAGCCCAGCAAATCGCTGAGCTTTTTCTATGGTATTAATAATACTTGGCCTACATGAATTATATCTGGATTAGCAATATTATTGGCTTTAGCTATTTCAGGGTATCTACTGCCATTACCATAGAACCTTTTAGCTATTCCCCATAATGTATCTCCTCGTACAACTGTGTAGTATCTTTTTTCTGTTCCTCCACCTGATGATGCTTTCAAATCACTTTCTTTTACCCATCCAAGACCATTGTTTATATTATATGGATGACTTCCTTTAGGATTTACTAACCATATTGTAGCATCTAGGTTGGTTCTGCTTTGTCCAGCTCCATTTCCATAACTATCTCTGTATAGCACTCCTGTGAATTTTACTTTATCTCCAACTTTAAACTTTAATCCTGATGGTGTAGGAGTTGGTGTTGGCTCTGGTGTAGGTTCATCTGGTACTGCAGGGTTATATATAAATCCTAAGAACTTATAATCGCTACCTGCTCCCCAATTTCCTGAGCCTTTTTTTCTTGTTGAGTTCCAGAATGGTTTTGAGCTTCCCCAACCACTTTCAGAAGTATAAACCTCTGTTGAGCTTATTACTTTTTCTACGATAGCAACATGACCTGCACCATCGGATCCTGATTGAGTGGCTCCTTTTTGCCATACCATTACTGAACCAGCTTTAGGACTTTGACCTATCTTGCATGATCCTTTATAATCCATAAAGTTTTCTGCATTAACAGGTGCTAAATACTTACAATATCCATATTCTCCGATTTCATTAAATCTTCCATATGCATATCCTACACAATTGGCTAAGACATTGCAGTCTTTATCTGTTGGATTTCCCAATATTGCATTTGAATATCCACCATTGGCTTTTCTTATATAATACTTGTTATTTGCTTCTGGTTTAGTTGTCCTTATTTTCATCTTTATCTTCCTCCTCATCTACGATTACACTCATATCTTCTTCATTAAATGTTGATTGTTCTGGGAATTCTGTTATTTCTTCTACCTTAGTTACTTTTGCCATCATCCCCACCTCCTTTTTCTTTTTTTATTTGATCTAAAACATCGAATATTTTCTTTGGTAATGGTAAGCCCATAGCTCCCCAATTCTCCAATATTGATATTCCTTCATTAGCAACAAAAAAGTAGATTACCAAGCTCCTTATTGCTCCTGTATCTCCGACTACTTGATCGAGTAACACAGACATTGCAACAATGATTAGGTATCCTACTTTTTTTACGATTCCTTTAGCTCCTATTAAGCTATTTATTTTTTTATTATGAATTGCCTTACATAATCCTGTTATGTAATCTAGCAGTATCATAATAAGTAATGTTTTGAGGGCTATATCAAGTCCTCCTAAGTAGTACACAACTGTTGTCAGAAATGTACTTGTTATAAAGTTAATTATATTTTTCATTTTTTTCTCCTCCTATGACACTATATTCCATTTTGGAACTGCTCCTCCAAAATAATTAATTCTACGAGTAAGGATCCTAACTATGTTTGAGGAATCCCACCCATATGCTCCTATAACAACCTGAAGTACCCAATCTGCCATTCCTACACCATTTTCTGCATAGGCATAAGGAATAACAATTAAGCATCCCCAGGTAATTGAAATGTTCCCAGAATCTGTTGCAAATAACTTATCGTAAAAAGGATATAATCCTGGTTTCCCATACAAATCAAGATTAGGATTTTGTCCTAACGAATCAAATGCAGAGATACTGATTCTGGTGTTATCTGGAATGTGTGATGTTTTATTTAAAACTGAATCTATTATTGGTTCTAGATTGGTATTTCTGTGTGTTATACCTTTTGAATCTAAATAAATATCATTCCTAAATTTTATTGATTTTGCCATTACGACACCCTCTTCCATACATAAACTGCTAAATATGGTGGCAGGTTTGAACTACTACCTGTTGTTGATGTACTTTGGGAACTTGTAGTTATTGAGACACTCGCACTATCAGTAGTTCCTCCTAATGCTGTTCCCCAAGAGTTACTGGTGCTTACTGTTGATCCGGAAATGCTACCAGCTTTTGCTGTATCAGTCCATGCTGTTGATACTTGTATTTCTCTAAACCAAAAATAACTACCACTATGATGGAACTTAGCATATCCATTGTCACTTAAACTATGGCTATGTGATGCACTACCACTATGAGTGTGTGAATAACTATGAGTATGTGTTGCATTTCCTCCGGTTGAGCCATTTCCATATGAATTACCACAGGCAAGTAAAAATCTATCCTTTATCTGTTCCCATGTTCCTCCAAAGTATGTTGAAGGATTAGTGCTATTTACTGATATGTAAATGCTTCCTACCGGATAAAAAGGACAGGGATATACTTTCTCATTACTCCTGGTTCTGAATACTATTGCTTTAGCCATTATGACACCCTCTTCCAAGCATATACAACTAAGTACGGTGGCATATGTGATGACGATCCTGTGTTTCCATGACTATGTGAATTACCTGATCCATTGTATCCAACATAGGCATATCCTCCGGATCCATAATTAGTCCAACCATAAGTGCTTGGGAATGTTGCTCCTCCGGTTGAACCTCCTGAGTTAACAACTACTACTGGATTGATATGACCATCGCTAGTTCTACCTACTGTGTAATGTGTATGTGATGGCATTTCGCTTACTGTTAAGGCATGTCCTGATGTTGAATGATAATGTGAAGTATTTCCACCGGTATTTCCTGCACTATAGCTATCTCCTGCAGTTAGTAAAAACTTATCTTTTATTCGTTCCCATGTTCCTCCAAATATGGATCCTGGATCAATGTTTGTTGCTGATAAATAAATGTATCCTATAGGGAAGTAAGGACAGGGATAAATCTTTTCATTGCTCTTTGTTTTAAATACGATAGCTTTACTCATGCTGTTCTCCTCCAAATATAAACGACATAATATGGAGGCATGTGTGATGACGATCCTGTATCTCCATGATTATGAGCTTGACTTCCACCTGTCCATGCTATTGGAGTGAACCCTAAACTAGCACTATTAGGTTGTTCTCCATATCCTCCTGTCCAATGAGGATAACTTGCTTTACCGACACTATTAACATTATTTCCTGTAAAAATGTGAGTGTGTGATGGTATCTCATTGATTGATAAAGTATGATTCCCTGTAGTATGACTATGTGATGCTGAGCCTCCTGAGTTTCCTGCCGAGTAACTATTACCAGCTCCTAAAAGGAAACTATCCTTTATTTGAACCCAAGTTCCTCCAAAGTATGTTGATGGATTAGTGCTTGATAGCGACATATAAATACTGCCAACTGGGAAATAAGGACATGGATAAATTTTTTCGTTACTCTTAGTTCTAAATACAATACCCTTACTCATGCTGTTCTCCTCCATTTATAAATCTTATTATTTGAAACTGCATACAAGTGTGCCATTACATCCCATGCACTAAATGCCTGAGTGCCACTACCATTGTTCTTGGCATAAAGGCTATATACATATCCATCATTTGAATAACCTATAGCTGTCGTAGGTTTAGCCGGTATGTCTGTTCCTAATTTATAAAATCCACCTGACAAGCTCATTCTAAATTCATTATTAGACCATGTTCCCTCTCTATCAGTAACCTGTGTATCGTTAACTCTCAATTCACATTGCAGATTTCCATTTGTGGTTATTTCTACTGACCACCTGTATTTAAATGAATATCCAGGAGGACAGCTAACATTATATTGCAAAGCGATGAATTCTCTTGTATATGATCCCTGCAATATAATCGTTGTTGAATTACCAGCACTAAGAGATCTATCTTGTACTCCTGGATGAACCACCTGTGATCCTAAATGTATGTAATCGTAATCATTGTATATACATTCCCAAGAGCCTCCAAAGTATGTTGATGGGTTCGTGCTATTAGTTGATTCAAATATGCTTCCTACAGGATAAAAAGGACATGGATATACATATTCTCCATTACTCTTAAGCTTTATTCCTTTACTCATATTACCAACTCGATATCACATCGTATTCCAACACTTGAACTCCATTAACTTCTAAGGATTCTGTGTTAGTAGGAAAGCAGTTAATTCCAACCGATAGTTTTCTTGTATCAACAAACAAAATGAATTTACCTTTTGCTAAGGTTGTATTGTATGTTGTTGAGCCAAATCTATCTGTTATAACTATCCTAAAGTTCCATGCATAATCTTTACTTAGTGATAATGTTCTTTGAGTACCATTGCCAATTGTAGTTAATGAATTGTAGCTACTATCAGTAGTTTTCTTATATTGAAATTGAATAGTTACTGAGTTTTTAGAATTAACACTTGAATATGATGCTTCTACTTTTAAATAAGTTTCATCTTCATAGTTATTTTTTCTTTTTAATGAGATTATTCCTGTTGGAAGGCTCCAAGATAAAAATACTACAGTCTTACTTGCTGTAGTATAATTACCTCTACTATCAATCGCTTTAACCGATAATGTTAAATTGCTTCCTGAATTAATTACACCAAAGTCTATATCTCCTGCTGAATAAATGGTTCTGGTTGTTCCATTTATTGTAGCTTCATATCTACTTATACTTGCACCTTTATTTCCTGATGCTGATGTTATTGATACCATCAAGTTTGATAAGTTCTGTACTAATTGTTGGTTATTGTTAGTTACATTTACTGTAGTGCTATTGCTATCTCTATAAGTAACATTGGAAGCAGAGAATGTTGGATTTGCATTAGTAATTGTTCCTGTAGCTGATTGAGAACTTGATCCTATTGATGAGCCTCCACTATATGTAGTTAATGTAAAAGAAAAAGTTCCACTATTAACGGAACTCATTAACGAATAAATTGTATTTAACTCAGATGAAGTAAAACTAATATAACTATTTGGTGATATGGCACTTACTGTCTTAATTGTAGTGTTTCCATACTTAACAACAAGTGTATCGCTTAGACTATCAGAATACTTTGTTATAGGAATATAAATTGAATTACCTATGGTGAAATTTGAAATGCTATTAAGTACGCTTTGTGCTGGATCTACTGTCAAATTGTATGATGGCGATGTATCGCACACATCCCATCCTGCTTGAGCATATCCTCCGGTATCAACAATTTGAAAATACACAGGGACTGTACCGGTTGTTTTCCCACTTACTGTGTACCATCCTGTTGTTCCTGAATATGACCATCCTTTTTCATTTCCATTATAGGTTTTTACTTGAATATTATCGACATTGACACCATTTAAGTAAATTGGCATTTTAATTGCATCGTAATACCACGATCCACTACTTGATAGCCATACTGTCCACCTAAATCTATATTGCATATCAGCACCAACTCTTTGATGCTCATACTCAAGTGTATATGCTCCATAAGTAGTGCTACTATATGGCCACCATTTTCTTGTACTAAATAATGTTTCCATGATCTCCTCCTATGTTAATGGAACGATTCCTATTCCTTTGTTATCAGTTGTATCAATTCCTAACCATCTCGCAAGTCCACACAATGTTATTTCTTCTTCTATTACTGATTTCTTCATGTGAAACTCATCGCCATTCATCCAAAATACTTTGTTATTCTGTGAGTCATATCCTGCAAACTCTTCAGGGTTAATTATTACTCGGCTTCCATCTAATCCATAAATGCAAATGCCATTCTCATCGAATGTTCCTATTAGGACATTTGCTAAGTTATAAATTTCAATTCTTCCAGCTTCATTTAATTGTGATCCAACTTTAAAAACACCACCTTTTACGAGTGATGCTGTCATATTTATTACATTGATATTCTGCATATCAAGTGTTCCATCAATTAACCAAGCTGATGTGAAGTTTCCATTTATTCCCGAGTTAGAAAAACCAATGCCTTCAGCATTGATCATCATTACATTCGTAGCATTTTCTTTTGGTAATGTATCTACTACCAAGATTCTATTTCCTTCGTATATTACATAACTATTTCCAAGTTTTCCCCATATTCGAGATGTGGCTTCATTTAATTCATCTTCAAGTTTTACTTTAACTACCTCGTTTGATTTGGCTATGCTTTCAGATGTATCAGCATTTATCTTTTTGAAAAGATCTTTTAATTTAGATCTAAAATTACCAAATTCAACTTCTATGTATTTATCTCTTATGCAGTCATACTTTAGTGCTATTACATTTGTGGTTATATCAATTCCAAGTTTTTCATGATTAACTGTTATCGTATCTCCTAAATCTACAACACCTTCTATTTCTGCTTTAACTTTATAATTACATTTGAAGTATTGATTCTCACTTAAATAATCCTGAGCCTGAGCTCTTAGATCTGTCCTTAATGCATCTTCGTAGGCTTCTTCATCAAGATTTCCATCTTCATCTTTAAATTCTTCCTGGTCTATGTCCTGTTCAAACTTAACAACTTTAGTATATGGAACATCGTATTGAATATCAGCTACTAAGTAGACCTCTGGTAATGTTATTCCATCATATCCAACAGGTAGCATCTTAGTTACAACTTTGCTCCAATCTTCATCAGCTTCAATTGTCTTTGAATTTTTTCCATACTTTATTACTGCACCTCGATCTGCTCCTAACTGATTCTTAATACCAATTGTCCAATTATCACGATATAAATGTCCTCCCCATTTTTCAATTACAATAGCTATTGCTTCTTCAAAGCTCTTTCTTACTATTCTGGTTGAGTTAATGGTATTTACATCCGATATTGTAGTGAAAGGTGTTACTGCATCACAAGTTAGGTTCAAATGATCTAAGGCATCATTGCAGTCCTTACTATCGACATACGAATTGACTATTACGTACCTAGATGAGTCCTTCCATAAATGATATCCTCTTACGGATATTTTATTATTCTTTCTTTTAGGATTAGTTAATCTAAATCCCTGTTCTCCCCATCTGGTGTTAGCTCTTATAATATTGCCTTCTTGAAGGTATATTAAATCATCTATTGATGTTTCTAAGTCTATGTAATAATCTCCATTATCTTCAATGTATATTTCTGCTTTAGTAGGGTGTAGAATCTTTAAACCATTATGATTAAACAATGTTTCTGTTGATTCATATACTTTAATCATTACAACCACCTGCTTTTTGGCTGTATTTCTATCTTGGTTAAGGATCCTGACCATGATATCGTATTAGCTCCTGGTTCTAATACAGGAAATGCTCCAACCATGTTTCTATTTTTATATACACCACCTAAGTATGCTTCTTCGATTAAACTATCTATTATTACCTCAGTTTCATTTGCCGGGAATGTGTATGTTAATATCGTTGAACCATTTAAACTTAAACCTATCGTTCCAGATCCTGTTAGCTTAATAATAGGTTTGGATTTCTCTAATCCTACATTGTTAACTGATACCGATGTCTGACTACTAATATTCAGTACAACTTGGCTTTCATTTTTCTTATATTTGTATGGCTGAGTATAAAACTTTATAACAGCTTTCTTAAATCTTAATAATTTTTCATAATCTATCTTATCTATTATTCTGCAATTATAAATCTTATCTGGCTCGTTGGACATTACAAGTTCTCCGGATCCTGTGAAGTATTTAATGACCTGATTAATATCAAAGTTTCTAGCTAATCCTATTTCTATATTTTTGGTATAGCTTTCGTATCCTAATTCTTCTATGATATCGCCATCTCTACCATCTATCTTTGTGATTGTAGTTCTCATTTTAGGTTTAGTAATAGGTGGTAATTCGCATATTATTAATCCTGGTATTGAACTACTATCAGTTCCCCTCCAATTTATACTTAACATTATGAATACACCACCTTTTCTACATTCTCAATTACTAATTCTCCAAATGTTTCATCAAATGCTTTA
>JAEEGL015047353.1_pt1 | contig 11488 bp, 11 predicted proteins | sample 9134231 | NCBI WGS metagenome assembly JAEEGL01 (sample SAMN16246548, study PRJNA631951) | gut metagenome | biome: gut microbiome; feature: rumen; material: fiber-attached | host: Bos | place: Iran: Karaj | collected 2018-10
TAGACGAACATAAACCTAACATAATATGACCAATTTAAGTGAAATAGATCGCCAAGCCCAAATGGATGATATGCGTTCATTTGACGAGCCTATGCCATCGGTTGGAATCTTCTGGTACGACCCAGAAGACCACACACTTTTGGGTGTACGTAAAAAAGAACTTACCCCGCGAGAAATAGAAGAGGCTGCAGACAAAGGTAAGCCCTTTATCAACTATCCACATCTACATCGTCAAGTATGGGCCAAGGAGTATTTCAAAGCACAAGCCAAGCATTTGGAAACAAAATTCAAGGGTGATTACACACAAATTCCACGAGGTCGAGTTGCTTGGACAATTGATAAATTCATTGTATTAGTTGGCCATTGGGCTGAACCGATTCAAGACGAACTTACCGAGTTAATCGAAAATGAGTTCGCCCTTCCATACTTTGAATTTGTATACGACGAGCACTAGGACCTGGGTCACGGCTGGTCGGGCGATATGCCTACAAGTCGATAATGTACGAACACGAATCCCTCGAATCGAACGAATAAGTATTAGTTTTAATTGGTCGCTCCGCTCAAAATCTTAAAAAAAACCATTTGAAAATCTAATAAAATAATATTCGTGTTATTCGTGCAATTCGTGTTAAAAAAAACGAACACGAATCTCTCAAATCGGACGAATAAGTATTCGTTCAAAATGGTCGCTCCGCTCAAAATCTAAAAAAAATCTATTTGAAAATCTAACAAAATAATATTCGTGTAATTCGCGAAATTCGTGTTCAAAAAATCTTCAACCATTAACCACAGAAATCTTACTTCAAATATCTTTAACCGTTAAACTATAACCGTTAACCTTTACCCACGCACATTATACATTATACATTATACATTATACATCATACATCACACATCATATGCAACCCGTAATTAGATTTGAAAACGTCGGCAAACTCTACCGCCTTGGTACCGTTGGCACTGGCACCCTCAGCCACGACCTGCGTCGCTGGTGGATCACCAGCGTTATGCGCAAGGAGGATCCTTACCTTAAGATTGGTCAGACCAACGACCGCAGCACCAAAGGCAGTTCTGACTATGTATATGCTCTCAAAGATATCAACCTCGAGATACAAGAAGGCGATGTCCTCGGTATCATTGGCAAGAATGGTGCCGGTAAAAGCACCTTACTCAAACTCCTCAGTCGTGTCACAGCACCTACTACAGGCAAAATATATACCAAAGGTCGAATTGCCTCACTACTTGAAGTCGGCACAGGATTCCATCCAGAACTAACCGGACGTGAAAACATCTATATGAACGGTTCAATCCTTGGAATGAAAAAAATCGAGATTGACCATAATTTGGATGAAATAATTGACTTCAGCGGCTGCGAGCGCTATATTGACACCCCTGTCAAGCGATATAGTAGCGGAATGATGGTACGCCTTGGCTTCGCTGTCGCCGCCCACCTTAATCCAGAGATTCTTGTCGTCGACGAAGTCCTCGCCGTCGGCGATGCCGAATTCCAAAAGAAAGCAATCGGTAAAATGCAGGATGTGAGCAAAGGCCAGGGAAGAACAGTGCTGTTTGTGAGTCATAATATGGCAGCGGTGAAATCCCTCTGTAAGAATTGTGTGATACTGCGCAATGGACATATTCAAAATATTGGGGAAACTGATGAAATGATTTCCGAGTATCTAGTTAATGATAATAATCACAAAACATCTCTTAAGGAATGGCCTAATAGGGAAGGGACTGGTGATGTTATTTTTACTGACGCATACATTACCGACAAATACGGAAATCGCATTTCAACAGCAACAACAGGTGTCGATATTTTCATCAACTTTGTGGTTGAAGCTCGTAATGATTCAAGAATAGATATTGGATTCTCTTTGACAAATCAAGATGAGGTAGAAATAGGTAATCTATATTCTAGTTATCAAGGGCGACTGATTGATGTAAAACGTGGCAAAAACACCATCCAATGCACAATAAAACGATTCCCTTTTTGTAGTAAACGAATAAAAATAGGAGGCGTGATTAAAATAAACAATGAAATATCAGATTGGCCACATGGAGCCATCCTTACTGTTATTACAGAAATGGGGAATTTTTACGGCAACAATACTTATAGACAAACTGACTCTGGATATATAGTATTATTTGATGGGAATTGGAGTGTTGTATAACATAGTGATTCAAAACAGACAATGAATCTGCAAAAAATAATTCGAACAATAAAAGAAGATTATCGGTTATACAGACGCGTTAAGCCCTGTCTTAACGCATGTAATGATAAACTTTCCAAAAAGATAATAGGTGCATTACTTAATTATCATAGCACATTTCTTTCAAACTATGTGGAACGTCTATGTTGGATTGATTGTTCTTACTTACGATTGCACAAGAAAATCAATAGGATTCTTAATCCAATTTATACAATCCCCTCTTTGGAATCCATTAACGGCAAGTCAATTGTAGTGTTCGGGAAGGGAGGTAGCTACAAATATACAAATATCTTGTTGAACAGGAGTGACTGGCGCAATAAATTTAGATGTATAGGAAACAATTTAGAAAAACTAGATGGTGTCAAAGAGAACGAAATTATAATAATGGCTGAAAATATATATCGAAACAAGGATTTATACTATACTATAATGGAAGAGCACCCTAACATACGAGTTTTTGAAAGAGACTTTTTGTTAGTCGGCCAAATTCGAAATCAATATCTAGATGTTTTTGAACCACAAGAAGAGGAATACATCATTGATTGTGGAGCCTTCAATGGGGAAACTGAGTGGATGTTTTTTAACTGGGGTAGTAGCAAAATAAAAAAAATATATGCACTAGAATTAGATCCTGTAAACAAAAACACCTGTCTGAATTATTACGAAAACAAGGGGTTAATGCCAATAATTGATTTTATAAACAAAGGAGTCTCTAATACTAATTGCGCAATAAGAATTGAAAACTCGTCAATAGGATCTTCCGGGAGTCATATTGGTGAAGGTTCTGTTATGGCAGAAGTGGTAAAACTAGATGATTTAATAAAAGGCAAGGTAACATTCATAAAAATGGACATAGAAGGAGCAGAACTGGATGCTCTGAACGGAGCAGAGAAAATAATAAAAACACAAAAGCCCAGATTGGCCATTTGTGTTTATCACAAACCAAGTGATATCTATGAGATACCATCTTATCTATTATCCATTGTACCGGAATACAAATTTATTGTAAGACATTATAGTTCCTATTCGTGGGAAACCGTATTATATGCCTATGTACCCACAAGAAAAAACAAATAATTGTCCCAATATTATGAAAGTATCATTTTCTGGCGATATTAATGTTACAAAAGCCATTGGCAATCAGCTTGCAATGCCAAATTTATTTGATAAATGCGACTATAATTTTGCATGTTTAGAAGGGCCTATATGCACATCGAAACAGCTTATCCCACATCACAAAACAGGTCCAAATATTTATCAACATAAAGATATAAAACATCTTATAAAATACTTCTCCCATGTTACATTGGCAAACAACCATATAATGGATTATGGATGGAATGGCGTTAGCCAAACCATTGAATACCTCAATCAACATAATATTAAACACGCCGGATGTGCAGAGTGCTATCCTTATATGTACAATCCAATCGTATTGCTAAAAGATGATGTAAAAATAGCTGTTTTTTGTTTAGCTGAAGCGCAATATGGTTGTTGCAAGAGCGGCTTTAATGGTCAAAACAAGGGTTATGCCTGGATGCTGAATCCCATTGTTTACAAACAAATTCAAGATTATGCAGGCAAGATGAATCATATAATAATGTATCTGCATGCAGGACTTGAAGGAGAGTATTATCCACTTGCTGAGTGGCGACAAATATACCGTAGTTTTATTGACTGTGGCGCAGATTTGGTAATAGCCAGCCATCCTCACGTGATTCAAGGAAGAGAAGTATATAATGGCAAAAACATATACTATTCCCTTGGAAACCTATTCTTTAACAATGAAGAATTCCTCAATTCACAGATTGGACGGACTTCACTTGTTGTAGAATGTTCCATTGACTCAAAAAAAATCCATACTACAGAGCATTTCCTCGAGTTTGATTCCAATTCAATCCATTATGCCTCTGGCGTCATAAAAGAACAATTTAAACAGTTATCGGATATCCTCTCACCAGAAAATGAAGAACAATATGTAAAATATTACGATGATATGGTGATATCATGCTGGAATCGCTACTACAAAAGCTATTACTCGTTTCCATTGTTTAAATATTACAATGGAAAGAATTGGATAGTTAACATATGGAATAAATTGCTGCGACATTTGGCCCAAAAAGTTGTGGAACAGCCTGTATCACTAAATCACATATATCACAACATCAATATCGATACACACAGATTTGCTGTATCTCGTGCGTTGCAAATCCTATCTGAAACATACTAAAATGAATCGCATCAAAAAAATAATAGACAAAAGCTATCGTGAGAAAATAATAGCTATAATTAATCATCTCAACTGGTTATCGCACACTAAATGGGCCAAAGAGAAAAAACTCTTGTCCAATATTTATCAGGACTACTACAATGCCTATGGAAGATACCCGAATATGAATCATCCGATGGATCTCAACGAAAAACTCCTTTGGCTGTCCTATTACTGGAGGCATCCCTTGAAAGCACTTTGTGCAGACAAATACAAATGCCGGGAATATGTGACGAAAAAATGTGGCTTACCAGAACAACTAATTGTTCCTTTATATGGAGTATGGATGAATTCGGATGACATTGATTTTTTTTCACTCCCAAAGTGTTTTGTACTAAAATGCAACCACGGATGTGGGTACAATATTATCGTTAAAGATAAATCAGAAATAGTTTTTAACGATGCAAAACGGACATTAGACAAATGGCTTTCCGAAAACTATGTTGGCAATTCTTCAGAAATACACTACAAAGACATTCATCCTCATGTAATTATATGCGAGAAATACCTTGAGCCGCAGAATGGCTCTATTTCTCAAACCGACTACAAATTAATGTGTATTAATGGGGAACCTCAGTTCTTTCTTGTCGCATCAGATCGTGACAGTCGCGGAGAAGCAAATCTTACAACATTTTCAAAAGAATGGTCACAACTATATTACATCAAGAATGAACAAAAGTCTACAATTGCAAAACCACATTCAATTGAAGAAATGCTCAAATATGCTACTGTTTTATCTAACGAATTTCCATTCGTAAGAGTAGACTTTTATGAGATTGATGGCAAACCCATACTGGGGGAAATGACATTTACACCCTATGGAAATATTATGACTTACTTTAAAGATGATGTTCTAATGAAATACGGACAGAAGTTACACCTACCACAAAAGATACTCCAGTAACACCATCGACCTATACCATTTGTGACATAAAATGAATCTTGCACCAATTATATTATTTGTTTATAATCGTCCATGGCATACGCAACAGACAGTGGAAACCCTTCAACATTGTGAATTAGCGACAAAGAGTGATTTGTACATTTTTGCAGATGGGCCGAAAGCAGATGCCACAGAAGAACAAAGAATTAAAATAACTGATGTACGCAACTATATTCACACCATTAAAGGTTTTTCTCATATTTTCATTGAAGAGGCAGAGAAGAACAAAGGCCTCGCAAATTCGGTGATAACAGGCGTTAGCAAGATTATTGAAAAAAAAGGAAAAGTCATCGTTTTGGAAGATGACATTGTTGTTTCGTCACACTTTTTAAAATATATGAACCAATCTTTAGATCTGTATGAGAATGTAGAAAAAGTTGTATGTATCAACGGATTCAGTATTATTAAAGATGCACCAATAAAAGAACACACCTATTTCCAATACGGTGCTGACTGTTGGGGATGGGCAACTTGGAAGCGTGGCTGGGATATCTTTAATCCCGACGGACAGTCTCTTATGAATTATATCCTGCACAATCGCACACTTAAGAAAAGATTTACATATGATGGATCTTATCCATATTTAGAAATGCTCCAATCTCAAATTGACGGAGAAATAGACTCTTGGGCTATTAGATGGTATGCCAGCGCTATAGTAAAAGAATGTCTTTGCTTATACCCATCTAGATCTTTAGTTCAAAACATTGGATTTGGCGATGGAACACATTGTGACGACCCAAACTGCTACGAGGCCACAATCACAGCAGACGAAAGCCTATCTGATTTTCCAATGATTCCTGTGAGAGATTCTTGGTATATGCGTAAAGAATGGAAAAAACTATTCAAAAAGCTATATACCATAAGACGGAAGCCCTGTAGGAAAACCACAAAAACCATATTAAGAGGCATTATGAATAATATTAAGACACACCTATCCTCATATATCGATACCAACGAAAAAAGAAAAAAAAATCTATGAAATGCTTCAACTTTTGCACATTATTCGATACAAACTATTCTGCTCAAGGATTGGCTATGTACAAATCTCTTGAGAAGCATTGCAAAGATTTCCATTTGTACATATTTGCTTTTGACGAGACTCTTCCACATATTCTAAAAAAATTACATCTTAAATATGCCACCGTAATTCCGCTCTCCGAATTTGAAGATGAAGAGCTATTACAAGTAAAACCCACACGAACTCGAGGCGAATACTGCTGGACTTGCTCTTCATCGACAATTCTTTATTGCATAGAGAAATATAATCTTTCTCAATGCACATATATTGATTCCGATCTTTTTTTCTTTTCAGACCCATCCATTCTAATTGAAGAAATGAATGAGAATGAAGACGTATTGATAACATCCCATCGATATACACCAGAATACGACCAAACGGCAACCTCGGGGAAATACTGTGTTCAATTTATGACATTCCGAAATACTGATAATGGACTTCGGATTCTTCGTTGGTGGAGAAACGCGTGTTTAGAATGGTGTTATAACCGATTAGAAGACGGGAAATTTGGTGATCAAAAATACCTTGACGACTGGCCAAAAAGGTTCAAAGGTGTACACGAACTCAATAATCTTGGTGGCGGAGTGGCACCGTGGAATATGCAACAGTATGTATTTTACAAAAACAACAGCAGCATTGAAGGGACAGAACTTGATACCCATAGGAACTTTAATCTTATATTCTTTCATTTTCACGGATTGAGATGCTATCGAAAAGGATTGTTGAGAGAATACAGATACACCGACTACACATTGCCACGCTCTACTCGAAAAACAATATACAATTCCTATTTACCACATCTCATTTTGAGCCACTATCGGATAAAAATGATTTTTCCAAAAGCAAATTGTTCTTACGATCAAAGAATTGAATATCCAACTTACAAAAGATGGTTCAAAGAAATCTTCCTACGTTTAAAAAATCACAAAAAAGGATATCTATATTGGATAGGTTGATATGTCAAAAATAATAAATTTAGAAACACATACAGATTGCCGTGGTAATCTGACTGTAATCGAAAATGTTTTCCCATTTGAGATGAAAAGGATTTTTTACATCTATGGGGTCGACAATTCAGAACGCGGAGGTCATCGTCACCACAAAACCGTACAAGTGGCAATTTGTTTACAAGGTAGTTGCGAAATCTTCTGCGATAATGGAGAAGAGAGAAACCATTATCTTTTGGATAAACCATCAAAAGGACTGCTACTACTGCCGGAGGACTGGCATAAGATGTATAACTTTACCCCCGATGCAATATTAATGGTTGTCGCCTCTGAACCATTTGACGAGGCAGATTATATTTTTAAACCTTACGATGATTAAGTATCTTGATCTTAAGGCTATAAACGCCCAATACTCAAAGGAAATTGACAAAGCAATACTCCGTGTCTCACATTCTGGATGGTATTTGCTTGGAAAAGAGTGTGAATCATTTGAAAAAAACTATGCCAATTATATAGGCACCAAACACTGTGTAACGTGTGGGAATGGTTTGGATGCCTTAAAATTGATATTCCGTGCATACTTAGAGCTTGGAATTTTTCAAGAAGGAGATGAAATTATTGTGCCTGCCAATACTTATATTGCTTCTATCCTCGCCATAACAGAGAATCATCTACAAGCAGTACTTGTCGAGCCAAAATTAGAAACACTTGAAATTGACGAAGAAACGATAGAATCACATCTATCTAGTCGCACTAAGGGGATTCTAATCGTTCACCTTTATGGACGTTGTGCGTTTACAGAAAAAATAAACGCCATTTGTCAGAAATATGGTTTACTCCTTATTGAAGACAATGCCCAAGCACATGGGTGTCAATATAGTGATGGTCGAAAGACGGGGGCTCTCGGTCTGGCAGCTGGACACAGTTTCTATCCTGGAAAGAATCTAGGGGCGATGGGTGATGCCGGCGCTGTTACGACTAATGATGATGAATTAGCTTCCATCGTTAGAACGTTAGCAAACTACGGTTCTCCCCAAAAATATCATTTCACCTTTTGTGGACGAAACAGTCGGATGGACGAAATACAGGCAGCCATTCTAAATGTTCGTTTAAAGCATCTTGACGAAGATAATTGTCGTCGACAGCAAGTCGCCAATTACTACTATGACAATATCCACTGGGGAGAAAAACTTAACACTATGGTGAAATCTCCGGAAAAGAGCAATGTGTACCATATTTTCCCAATTATAACACCTGAAAGAGATAAGCTCCAAAAATATCTTTATTCACTCAATATACAGACATTAATACACTACCCAATTCCTCCACACAAACAAAAGTGTTATCCAAATTGGAATGGTTTATCTCTGCCTGTGACAGAAAAAATACACGCCCAAGAATTGAGTCTTCCAATAAGTCCTGTTATAGACAATCAGTCATATAAAATGATTGTACAAGGTATTAATAGCTTTTTCTCTTTAGAGACTATCCATAATCACAGTTAATTTGAATAACCACGACGGACTGCTACGCACAATCTACAGCGTGGTCAATCAGACTTTCACTAATTTTGAGTGGATTGTAACCAACGGTGGCAGCACCGACGGCAGCAGTGAACTGATTGAGTAATACAATAATCTCTTTGCCAACCAGTGCAACGAAAAACAGTCAATAAATATCAAATTGTCAACTTAATTCGGTCGAATGACACAAAAGTGACAACCTAAATCAGCAAACCACAAAGAACATATGGCCGATGTTGAATAATATTTCTATGACATTGACAAGTTCATTGACGAATATATGAGTGCTGACAGCAAGGATTGACACTTACTAATGCCTTAGACCAACCTCGCTCTTTAGACTATACATTTACCACATTACAACTATACATATACCATACTTCAACGATATAAAATCGTTGAAATATGGTCGAAGTATCGTCGAAGTATCGTTGATGTATCGTTGAAATGACGGCTCTGGTTTGGTTTATTAAGCTTAGAGAAGTATAAGAAAGAACTATTTAGGACACAATTTTAAAGCACACGCCACCGCAACTTTTTGTAAACTAATCAACAGCAAGAGAGTATTAATTTTTAAACTATAACCTTTTTTCAATATGGCAAACGATAAGATTAAAGGCCTTACAATCACCGGACGATTGAAAGAGAGCGGAATAACGCTCTACATCCGTAATGGGAAAACTGTTGCCAGAACCGCCTCGAGCTACCAACCCAAACGAAGGACACGCAAGCAATTCGTGGCACGTCAACAGCTGTCACACAGCTGCCGGATATGGTCAAGACTCAAATACGCCGGCGAACCATTGTTCCCTGCCAAACCCACAGGCTACGCACAGTTTCTCAGCCTGATGCGTCGGACGCAGGTGGTTTTCTTGCCCAAAGACGGACCTGTCAGCAATGGAACTCTGCTGTTGCCTGATATGCCTTTGAGCGAAGGAGTATTGCCTGTAATAGAGCAACACCTTGGCGAAGTGGGTGGATCGGCTGCTCTGATTACAAGCCTAAAACGTGCCGATCTGAAGCGCGGCGACAAACTATTGCTTTACACACTGAAACAAATTGTCGAGGGTGAACAGCCCAAGGTACTCATTTCGCGACGCGAAGTGAAGGTCAATGAAATGGTAGACACCAGTAATGGACTGGCATTGGTTGACGACGGCTTTGCCGACGATATGGCGGGCTGGGCATTGATACACGTCAGCGGCGAACGCTGCTCGAGCCAGACTGCCGTAACACGCTGCACCTACTACCAGCGTTACACGACCGAAGAGGCCCTCGAAGAGGCGGCAAAATCGTACGGCGGCCTAACCAGAGACGTATTTTGACAGATTATTTGACTGAATCTGCATTAACAATTTGTTACTATTCCATATACCTTTATGAGTGAAAATCCCAAACTCTCCATAATTACCGTAAATCTCAACAATCGCGACGGTCTGCAGCGCACCATCGACAGCGTGGTCAGTCAGACTTTCATCGATTATGAGTGGATTGTCATCGACGGTGGCAGCACCGACGGCAGTCGTGAATTGATTGAACAATATCAAGACCACTTTGCCTACTGGTGCAGCGAGCCGGACAAGGGCATATATAACGCTATGAACAAAGGCATTACCCACGCCAGAGGTGAATGGTTGCAGTTTTTGAACAGTGGAGACTGGCTTGCCGACAAAGACATACTGAATTTTGTTTTCAATAAAACTCCATTTGATAAAAAAAATAATGTTGATATTGTTTATGGCAACATTTATCAGGGTAAGAATAGTAATTTCCAACCTCTTGTTTTTAATTCTTATTTAAACTTTTCTTTTTTATATTTTAAAGCAATACCACACCAAAGTTCTTTTATAAAACGAGACTTACTATATAATCGTTTGTATAATGAAGATTTAAAAATTTTAGCAGACTGGGAGTTTTATATAGAATGCGCACTTACTAAATCTGTTTTTTTGCATATTGATGATTTCATAAGCTACTATGATACGACAGGAATAAGTTCAACAAACAGAGAAGCATTACTATATGAAAGAGCTCTAGTAATAAAGAAGTTTGTTCCCGAATATATTCAACGAGATATGGATGAACTTGACTTACTTCAACAAACTTTTGCCGATGGCCAATTATTAGAAATAAATACTATCCGAAACAGTAGCAGATTCTTGCATCGGATAGTTACTCTGACTCTTTATATTCTGCGTTTCTTTTACAAATTGACTGTTCGACAATAGAAAAATTTCTATGGAAAAAGAGAGAATCATTGTTTCTTTGACATCTTGGGAAAAACGTTTCGGTAATATTCCTGCTGTTCTAGATACGATCTTTAACCAAACACTGTCTCCAGAACTCGTTGTCATTAATCTAAATGAAAACGAGACAGTACCACAACACGTTACCGACTACTTAACATCACATAAAGTAATTATCAATCACGTTTCATATAAAAAAGTATACAAAAAAATAATCCCCACACTAAAACTCTATCCTAACGATTGCATTATCGGTATTGATGATGATTGGCTATATCCACCAACAATGATTGAAGATTTATGGAATACACACATTAAGTATCCTAATA
>JAEEGL016064594.1_pt1 | contig 11488 bp, 10 predicted proteins | sample 9134231 | NCBI WGS metagenome assembly JAEEGL01 (sample SAMN16246548, study PRJNA631951) | gut metagenome | biome: gut microbiome; feature: rumen; material: fiber-attached | host: Bos | place: Iran: Karaj | collected 2018-10
ACCTACAGGCGGTCCGGGAGTTGCCTTGCCTGCGGGGAGTTGCAGCTTTACTACTGCGCTGATTTTCTTTGCCATAGTCTGCCTCCATTATAGACTACTTGGTACAAACGAACGGAAATGATGTTGTAGCGTTGAATTTTTCCGTTCTCCCATAATTTATATATTGTCGCACACATGCGCGACCGTATATCAAAAACAGGTTTTTCTCAGTTGAGCTTTTCGATCTGGTTGAATTCCAGTTCGACAGGGGTCTGACGACCGAACATCTGAACGATAACGCGGGCTTTTTGTTTGTCCGGATAAATTTCGTCCACGATGCCGAGGAAGGTTTCGAGCGCACCGCTGACGACCTTTACGTTGTCGCCGACTTTGATATCGAGATCTTCGACGGAAACCTTTTCCAGTCCCATCCTCTTGATCTCTTCCGCAGTAAGCGCGAGGGCTTTTCCTTGCGGACCGACGAAGCCGGTAACGCCGCGGGTATTGGCGACCATATACCAAACGTGGTCGGTATAGATCATCTTCAAAAAGACGTATCCGGGGAACTTTTTGCGTTCTACGATCTTACGTTTGCCGTTCTTTTCGACGATATCTTCTTCGGTAGGAATGGCGATCTCGAAAATATAATCCTGAAGATTGTTGTTCTCGATCATCTTTTCGAGGTTATTTTTAACCACCGATTCATAAGAAGAGTAGACGTGGATGACGTACCATCTTACGAGGGATTGTTCATTTTCCATAAAAGGCGTCCTCCTTCTTCATTAACCGGCGATGCCGATAAGTAAATTGAGCAGAGCGGTCAATCCCAGGTCCATAGCGGTCAAGATAACGATGGCGATCAAAACGAACAGCAAAACGATACCGGTTTGGCTGAGCACGCCTTTGTTGTTCTTGGTGCTTCTCATTTTACCCCACGAAACTTTTTTCAGTTCGCTGATGAGATCGCGAAAGAACTTTTTGATGGCGGCTCCGGTCTTTCTGCCGGTAGCTTTATTCGCGCCGGATTTTCTGCCGGCGGCTTTACGTCCTTTTTGTTGATCGTTCTTTTGCGCCGGAGCGGTATCCAGCTGATCGTTATTCAAGGTGCCGAGTTCGACTTTAGGAGAATTCTTTCCCATGCAACCCTCCCTAATTATTTAGCTTCTCTGTGGATGGTATGTTTTTTGCAAAATCTGCAATACTTCTTTACTTCCAGTCTGTCGGGAGTATTTTTCTTATTTTTCTGCTTGTCGTAGTTGCGTTGTTTGCATTCGGTGCAAGCCAATGTGATCTTTACGCGCATTTTTTTCTTCCTCCAAAAAAATTACACCCCCTAAGGTGCTGTTATACTTTACCACAAGAGTTTTGTTCTGTCAAACAATTTTCAGCGTTTGTGCGCGAAATATTAAATATTTTTTATTTTGCGCACGTATTCACGCGTGCGCGCGATAAAACGGAAAGTCTTTTGTTCGGAAAACAGTTGAAATAATTTGCGTTTTAGTTTATACTAAATATGATTATGGCCGATATTATCACCATGCCCAACGGGCTGCGCATCTGTTACGAAAATAAGGACTCTTTATCCTGCGCTTTCGGCGTGTTCGTCGACGCGGGCAGCAGAAACGAGAGCGCCGAAAAGAACGGTATCGCGCACTTTATAGAACACATGACCTTTAAGGGTACGCATACGCGCACCGCTTTCGATATAGCCGACGAGACGGATATGATGGGCGCCACTTGCAACGCGTACACGTCTAAGACGGCGACAGTATACTATATCACCGGTCTCAATAAGTTCGCCGAGAGATACGTAGAACTGCTCGGCGATCTGCTTTTCTGTTCTACTTATACCGAAGAAAATATCGAAAAAGAACGCGGCGTCGTTTTGGAAGAAATACACATGTACGACGACGACGGAGATTCGCTTTCGGCGGACCTTCTCAGCAAAGTCTATTTCGGCGAGGGCTGCTCGCTTTCCCGCCCTATCTTAGGCACGGCCAAGACGGTCAAAAAGCTGAAAAGAAAAGATATCCTGGACTTCAGAAAGAAGTGGTACCGTCCGGAAAACATCGTTCTGTCTTTCGTGGGCGATATCCCGCAAGAAACCTTTGTCGGGTACGTGGAAAAGTATTTTTCGGCGCGGATACCCAAAGATAAAACGTCGTTTGCGCCGTACGTTTCGGACGAAGGCAAAGTCTTCTCGACCTACGCGTCTTTGAAAAAACCGTACGAGCAGGCTTCCGTCACCATGCGGATGCCGTCTCCCGGATACGTGGGCGGAAACTATTTCGCGCCGTTCCTTCTCGCCAATATGCTGGGCGGCGGGATGAGCAGTCGGCTGTTCCAGAAAGTCAGGGAAGAAATGGGCCTCGTGTACGAGATATATTCCACCAACGTGATGCGTAAAGGCGGGGGCAACTTCGATATCTTTTTCGCCACGTCGCCGAAGAACGCCCGCTCGGCTGTCGAAGCGATCGGCGAGATCACGGCGGAAGCATTGAAAGGGGGCTTTTCCGAAACGGAATTGACCAAGACCCGCAATCAGTACGAGACGTCCATGGTCCTGTCGGACGAAAGCGCTTTCGACAGGATGCGCACGATGGGGAAAGAACTGCTTTTAAAAGGCGCTCTCACCCCGACGAAAGAGCAGATCAAAACGATGCTGTCCGTCTCGCTTGACGATATTAGGGAAACCGCAAAGAATATTTTGGGTAACGGAAATGTGTCCGTTTCATACGTTGGAAAAAATCCGTGAGAAGATCTTTTGCAGACGTATCTGAACTGTTTGGGGAGTGGATCGAGATGAATGAATTTTTGAAAAGGCATAAAAAAGAGGCGATCGGTTTTTGCTTGCTGATAGTGTTGACGGTCATACTTTGTATTCCCGCAACGTTGTTTCCGCTGGTAAGGATTTTCGGCTGGGTGTCCTATTTCTATCTGGCCATGGGTTACTTCTTCGTTATCTTTTACAGCGTTCGAAAAGACGTCCGTTTGCGCCCGGCCAACACGCTTTGGCTGATTCTGTCTTTGGCCTTTATTATTTCCACGTTGCAAGCCGTTTTTTGCGATAAGTCGGCGGTGGACAGCATGTCCCATTACATATCCGCGGCTTACGCTACGCCGTCGGTCGGCGGCGTCGTTTTCGGCGTTTTGACCGCGCCCGTCGTGGTCTATTGCACCTACGTGTGGGCCATCGTTATTTTTATGGTTTTATCCACGGGACTTACGTTCCTGTTCTTCCGGCCCTTTATTTTCGACGTCGGCAAGAACCCCGTTCGCGCTCGCGCCGACCATGAACGCCACTCGGAAACGGTGGTATCCGCGGACGCTCCCGTCGCTAAATTTTTACGCGCGCAAAAGGAGCCGGAACCCCATTCTTTCAACGTGGCCGAACCGGAGACCTCTCGCGATCGCGCCAAACGCCTTCTTTTGGGCGGAGATTACGACATGACCGGTCTTTCGTCCGGAGAAAAGGAGGACCCGTCGGAAAGCTATTTCAACCAATCGTACGTTTTCGGCGGTCAGACCCGGGACGAAGAGAGTCGCAGAAAGGCCGCCGTTACTTTGCTCAGCGAGGACGGCAGCGAAAGTACGGAAGAATTCGACCGTATGGAAAAAGACCTCGGTATCGAAAATTCTTCTTCGGGCGGCGCTCTTTTTGAAGGCAACGAAGAACTGGATCTGTTTTCCGGCAACGCCAAGTTTCGCGATGACTCTTTTGCCGCCGCCGTGCGCCAGACGAGTATGCAAACGGACGGTCCCGCGCCCCTGACGCAGGACGACGACCGACCCGTTTATCCTTTCCCGTCAGCGCCTTCTTACGTGCCGCCGACCCCGATGAATATCAATCCGGAGCCGACTCCTGCGCAAAATCCGCAACCGTACGTTACGCAGTCCTTTTCTGCGCAACCTACCTTTCAACAATCGCCGTTCGCTCCGCAACAGAACGTTTATCAACAGCCGGTCGTGCAACCGGTGGTAACGGTGACGATGCAGCCTGTTCCTTCCGCGCAACCGGTGCAGTCGTACCAAGCGCAACCTGTGACTCCCGTCGCCGCGCCCGCGCCGCAACCGGAGCCGAAAAAGATCGACATGACGTTGCCGTATATGCCGACGCCCCCCACCAGAGAATACGTCTTTCCGCCGCGGTCTCTTCTGAAGCCGCACGTCAATCCCAACTTCGTCAACTACGTGGAAAACTGGGACGAACTGAAAGAAGTTATAGAAGTAAAATTGCAAAACTACGGTGTGGAAGCTCGCCTTATCGACGCCATCAAAGGCCCGACTGTTACGCTCGTTTCCATTGAGCTTGGCGAAAGCTGTTCTGTCAGTAAACTGTACAGCGCCAGTAAAGATCTGCGTCGACTTCTTAAATCCAACAACGATATAGCCATTATTCCGCAACTCCCGGACACCTGCTATTGCGGTATCGAGATCCCCAATAAGGTCCGCGGTACGGTCAGCTTCCAAGAAGTCATTTCCAGCAAAGAGTATTCCGAAGCGAAGGGCGACATCATCATCGCTCTCGGTAAGACTGCTTCCGGTGAGATCATGATAGAAGACCTGGCCAAGATGCCCCACGCTTTGATCGCCGGCGCTACCGGCAGCGGTAAATCGGTCTGCGTCAACGTCATCATCGCCAGTATTTTGTGCCGGTATCGTCCCGACGAAGTCAAACTCATTCTGATCGACCTCAAGCAGGTGGAAATGGGTAACTACCGCGGTCTACCGCACATGCTTTTCAAAGAGCCTTTATACTATATGCATCAGATCGTCAACGCGCTTAAGTGGATACGTCAGGAGACGGAAAACCGCTTCTCGCTCTTTAAGTCTTTGCACGTGCGTAACCTGTCCGAATACAACAAGTTGCCGGACGTACACCGTTTGCCGCGTATCGTCATCATCATCGACGAAGCAAGCGAACTTATGACCAAGCAAGAAGTGAGAAAGACGGTGGAAAGCACCTTGTCCAGTTTGGCCCGTGTCGCTCGTGCCGCCGGCGTCCACTTGCTCTTCGCTACGCAAAACCCGGTAAAAGAAGTCATCACCAACGAAATTCAGAACAACCTGAATACCAAGATAGCCTTTGCCGTCGGCGACTATAACCACAGTATGGTCATCTTTAAGGCGAAGGGCGCCGAATGCCTGCTCGGCTACGGCGATATGTACATTAAACGCGGTCAGCAGATGCAGCGCGGACAGTGCGCTTTGATCTCCACTGAAGAATCGGAAGACATCGTCAACTTTATTTTGGAAAACAACGAAGTCAGCTTCGACGAAGAAATGATCGCTCGTATTCTCAACGGCAGTTTCACCGAGGACGGCGACACATCCGAGTTCGGCGGCGAAAAAGAGGAGAGAGAAGGAAGCGAAGTTTCTTCTCCCCGTTCTTCGTCTTCGTCGTCCGGTGGAAAAGCCGCGTCCGGATTGTCCGACACCGAGATCAAAAACTGGCAGGCTCTCAAGATTTGTTACGACACCAACAACGTGTCCTGTTCTTATTTGCAACGTCGAATGAGCAAAGGTTATAACGCCGTCGCCAATATTCTCGAATATTGGGAACAAGAAGGCTTCATCAGTAAACAAGACGCAAACAAAAAGCGTACTCTGCTTCGCCCGGCGTCGGAATTCTACGCGCTGTATCACGAAAAGTTCGGTGACGACGACCCGAACGCCGATTCTCTCGACTCGCTTGCCGCCGACGTTGCCGCGGGCGGGGACGACGAAGACGAAACGGAAGTATAACATCGAAACGGAAGGTAAAACATGAAAATAGGAATGATCTCTCTTGGGTGCGATAAAAACCGCGTCGACAGCGAAAGGATGCTCTTTTTGCTTCGTTCGGCCGGGTTCGAACTCACCGACGACCCGTCGGAAGCCGAGGTCATTATTATCAATACGTGCGCCTTTATCGAGAGCGCGAAGAAAGAAGCCATTGAGGCCGTATTCGACGCGGCGAGATATAAAGAAACGGGAAAACTAAAAAAGTTGATTGTGACGGGGTGTTTTGCGCAACGCTATCCCGAAGCCGACTTCCCGGAAGTGGATCTCTTTTTGCCCATCGCCGAAGAAGAAAAGATCGCTTCGGTCGTGGCTAAAGAAATGGGCGTGGAAGCGCTGTCCTGCGCGGGGCAAGGTCGCATCCTGACTACGCCCGCCCATTACGCCTATCTGAAAATCGCCGACGGGTGCAACAACCGTTGTTCCTATTGCGCCATTCCCGCCATCCGCGGCAAGTACCGGTCGGTACCCAAAGAAGAACTTTTAGCCGAGGCGGCGCGTCTAAAGGAAGATGGCGTACAAGAACTTATTTTGGTAGCGCAGGACGTTACTTGCTACGGGATCGACCTGTATAAAAAGCCATCTTTATGCGAACTTTTGAAAGACCTCGTTAAGATCGGATTTTGGAAAGTGCGTCTTCTTTACGCCTATCCGGAAAGAATATCCGACGAGCTGATCGACCTTATGGCGACGGAAAAAGGGATCGCAAAGTATCTCGACATCCCGCTTCAACACGTAGACGACGACATTTTAAAAAAGATGCGCCGGCCTTCGAGCGGGGAGAAAATAAACGCGCTGATCGAGAAGCTGCGGACGCGCGTTCCCGGTATCGCGATCAGGAGCACGTTTATTGTCGGCTTCCCGTCCGAAACGGACGAACAGAACGAAAAACTCGTAAAATTTGTCGAAGCGGGAAACTGCGACTACGCCGGGTTCTTTATTTACTCGCCGGAAGAGGGCACGGACGCTTTCGACATGAAACCGCGCATTTTGAAGCACGTTTCGAAAAAACGTCTGCTCGCTTGCGAAAGAGCGCAAAGCAAAGCGACGGTGGCGGCACAGGAAAAGCACGTCGGGAAGACGGTGGAAGTCCTTTACGAAGGGATCGACTTTGATAAACAACTTTTTTACGGAAGAACGGAACAAAACGCTCCGGACGTGGACACAAAGGTCTATTTTACCGCGTCTTACGTGCCGGAACCGGGTAGAGTTTATAAGGTAAAAATCACGTCGTCCGATTTTCATCTGTACGGCGAAGGGGAGGAGCAATGACGAAAATTTTACGTTATTTCGGACGGAAACAGGACATCGACAGAGTGCTGAACGAAATGGGTCTTGAAGAAATTTGTACGGTAACGGGCGGCGAGGATATGGATAATAAAGTGCTCTTGCCCGATTTTATCGGAGACGAGGACTATTACGAACTGTGCGAACGGTTGGAAGAAGGCCTTTATGCCGAGCAGGATCAGTCCATCGCCAGCGTTTTGGCCGAATTTCTTTCGGAAAACGGTCTTGTTTTGTCGACGGCGGAGAGTTGCACCGGCGGTATGGTGGCATCTCACCTCGTGGATATCCCCGGCGTCAGCAAAGTCTTTCACGAAGGCGTTGTCACGTACAGCAATCAGGCCAAGATGGACAGGCTTTCCGTCGACGCAAAGACGCTTGCAAAATACGGCGCAGTCAGCGCGGAAGTCGCCAAAGAAATGGCGTACGGCCTTCTCAATCCCTATATCGACGTGGCCGTATCGACGACGGGTATCGCCGGGCCTACCGGAGAGACGGTGGGTAACGTTTATAAGCCGGTCGGGCTTGTTTATATCGGCATCGCTTTCCGTACTTACGACCCCATCGCGCTCAAGTTCGTGTTCCGCGGAGACAGAAACGCCGTGCGTGCGGGCGCATCCAATGCGGCGCTTTTCCATACCTATCGTTATTTAAGAGATAATTTATAAAAAAATCGGATAATCAATATAAGGAGAAAAATATGAGTATCAGCATCGAAGAAAAGAAAAAGCAAGTACAGCTTGCCATCGCCCAGATCGAAAAAGAATTCGGAAAGGGCTCCATCATGACGTTGGAAGAAGACGCCAGGGTGGATATAGATATTATCCCCACCGGGTGCTTGTCGCTTGATATCGCCACAGGTATCGGCGGTATCCCGCGCGGCAGAATTTTGGAAGTATACGGACCGGAATCCAGCGGTAAGACTACGCTGACCCTGCATATGATCGCCGAAGCGCAAAAGTCGGGCGGGTTTGCCGCGTTCATCGATGCGGAACACGCTCTCGACCCCGTTTATGCCGAACATATCGGCGTCGATCTGAGGAATCTGTACGTTTCTCAGCCGGACAACGGCGAACAGGCCCTCGACATCACCGAAGAATTGGTGAAAAGCGGCGGTTTCGATATCATCGTTATCGACAGCGTTGCGGCGCTTACGCCCAAAGCGGAGATCGAAGGCGACATGGGCGACTCTCACGTCGGCTTGCAAGCCCGTTTGATGAGCCAGGCCCTTCGTAAACTGACCGGTATCGTCAAAAAGTCCAACACCTGCGTCGTCTTTATTAACCAGCTCCGTGAAAAAGTGGGCGTTATGTTCGGCAATCCGGAGACCACCGCGGGCGGCAAGGCGCTCAAGTTCTACGCCAGTATGCGTTTCGACGTCCGTAAAGGCGACGTTATCAAGTCCGGTACCGAGATCGTCGGCGCCAGGACCAAAGTCAAAGTCATCAAAAATAAGTTGGCTTCTCCGTTCAAGTCCTGCGAATTCGATATGATGTTCGGTAAAGGCGTCATCAAAAACAGCTGTATCGTCGACCTCGCCGCCGCTAACGAATTGATCCAAAAATCCGGTAGCTGGTTCAGCTATAAAGAAGAGCGTATCGCCCAGGGCCGCGATAAAGCCATCGAGTATCTTAACAATCATCCCGAGATCTCTTACGAGTTGGAGCAGACCTTGCGTGAAAAGTACGGTCTGAAACCGCTTGCGCCCATGACGACCGAAGAAGAACCCGACAAAACCGAGAATAAGAAAAATGAGAAAAAGAAATAAACTGTTTTTTGCCGCGGTTCTTATTTGCGCGATTTGCTTTTTGCTTGCGTCCTGTCAGAATAAGGAAGCGGCCCCTTCGGAGCCCGTCGTTAAGACGGCTCTTCCGTCTTCCGGCGAACTGAACCATAGCGCCACCACCGACAACAACAACCTCGCCGTAAGTTATTGCGACTGCAACGTACTCGGCGTCATTATGGAAAACAAAGGCGTCACGACTTCTTGTTCGACGCATTTTTCGGGCGAGATCCCGGCGGATACCTACGCCGCTTTCGACGAAATTGCCCGTTTGTATGCCGCACTTGCTCCGAAGATCGAGACGGACAAAACCAATGCGTATAAAAAAGTGATCCCGACGAAAGGCGACGAGACCGACGAAGCGTATCAAGAATTATTTTCGCAGATCAAGAAGACGTATACGATAAGTAATTTTTCCGCAAGCCAAAAGACGACTTTTTCCCAAACGGGCGGCGTGATCGTCGGCATCAACAAAAAGTTTTTGATGACCGGCAGCGATAAATTCAGCCGTACGGACATTTTACTGATCGCATCCAGAATATTCGGCTATAAGAGCGCGGACACTTTCCAAAGTTACGGACACAATCTCGTCGCGGCCTACGGCGCACAAGAAAAAGTCACGGACGAAGCCCGCCTGTCTTTGAACGGCGGTATCTACACGACGAACGGCACATACGTCTTCCCGTATATTGTAAAAAGTACTCGCACGTCGACTTTCCCCGTGTGCCTTTTCATGACTAAAGAGGGTGTTTTGTCCGCCTGGATCGGTGATGAAACGGTCGCCGCCGAAACCGTCGATTTTTCCAAAAGACTCACCGCGGCTACGTCTATCGAAGTGTATGGAAGATGCGATCTGTTCGAGACTTCTTCCGGATTTTACCGCTTCTCTTTTGCCGAGGGCGCCAAAGACGTCGACGGAACGTACGCCCAAATAAAACTGTCCACCACGGACGGACTTTCGAAAGAACTGACCGTTTACCTTTTGCCGGAATACGCTCCGAAAACGGTGGAAAACTTCATAAAATACGCCGAAAGCGGTTTTTATAACGGTACTTCCATCCATCGTATCATGCCGGGTATCGGCGTGCAGGGCGGTAGCTACATCCAAACGGGCGGCAGCAAGAACTACGGCTATGCCGCCAAAGCGAACGACGAAAAGGCGATCAAGGGCGAGTTTGCTACCAACGGATATCCGCAAAACGTTATCGGCCACTGCGCCGGCGTGATCTCCATGGCCAGAACGGACGATAATAATTCTGCGACGTCCGGATTCTTTATTTGTTCTTCCGACCATTCCGCATGGGACGGTTTGTACGCGGCGTTCGGCTTTATGCCCTATCAAGAGGATATCGATTTTATCGATATGCTGGCCAATAAGACGGCCACGCAGAGCGTTACGGTCAACAATACGACGATGCAATACCCCGCATCCCGATTGATCACCATAGAAGAAGTGACGATCATCGGCGCGGAAACGGTGGAATAATGAATAAAAAGATCGATCGGCTGCTGTACGCTATCATTGCTGTTCTTTGCGTGGCGATCGTTTTGTCCGCCGTCCTGATCCCGCTGTATTTTACCGGCATCATCGGTAAAAGCCTCGATCCCATTCCGGCAAAAGAAAAAACGGAAGACGACCCCATCAAAGGAAAAGAATTCAAATCCGTATCCGCAAAGTCGCTCCCCAAAGGGCAATACGCCGACTTTACCATATTGTACAGTGAAAAGCAGTACACCGTAAAAGTTTATTTGCTGACCGACTACGCGCCGATAACAGTGCAGAACTTTATCGACAACGCCCAAAAAGGTCTGTACGACAACACCGTTTTTTATAAGTCGGACGTCACTTATTATAAAGATACGGGCGAGCCGTCTTCCGCATACTTGCAGGGCGGTACCTACGTGACGGACGTCGACGGGAATCTGATAAGGCGCGTGCCGAGCGATCCGGTAAAAAAGATCAAGGGCGAATTCTACGCCAACGATCCCAATTCGAAAAATAACATTTCTTTCACCGGGGGCGTGCTCGGCATGGTCCGCGACGAAGGCAACGACGCGGCCGCCTATAACAGCGCCGATACCGAATTTTTCTTTCTGCCGTACGCCCATTCGGAATATAACGGGTATTACGCGGCGTTCGGGATTACGGTGGAAAGCGACGACAATACGGAACTGTTTACCTTTGCCAGAGCCCTTAAAGAGGCGGACGGGACCTATCCTATCCTGTTGCAAAAGGTCAAAGTGTATTCTCGGTAAGAAATTTGTAAAAATCGAAAAATTTTTGCAAAACAGACCCGTTTTTCCTTGACAAAGGGGTCGGGAATAAGTAAAATAGACACGTTCTCATTCAAAGACCGCAGGCACCGAAAGGTTCAAAAAGAAAAAGCCGGCGCAGAAAGAGGCGTATAACGATCAAAAATGCAACCGACGCTCGTCGGAGAAGTTATGCCCCGTCTTTCGAAATCGAATGACGGGTTTTTTAATAAAACAATTGTTTGCCGCGAGGCAAAAGAAATAGAAGGAGGTAAATTACATTGTCAGCATCAAAAGACGCAAAGGTTTTAAAAGTTGCCGAGATAAAGGAAAAACTTGAAAAAGCAAGCTCTTTCGTACTCGTTGACTACAAGGGACTGACCGTTGCGGAAGACACCCAACTTCGTA